>Ga0075158_10001240_pt1 | contig 19618 bp, 15 predicted proteins | sample JI91814BDNA_FD_70968 | JGI IMG/M metagenome (GOLD analysis project Ga0075158, IMG submission 70968) | Wastewater effluent complex algal communities from Wisconsin, to seasonally profile nutrient transformation and Carbon sequestration -... | ecosystem: Engineered > WWTP > Effluent > Algae... | reverse complement strand
GTGTGAGTTGTGGTCGGTGGGCAATAGAAAAGGCCGCGGTCCCCATTCCGGGTCCGCGGCCTTGATAGTGCCGAGTGGGTCAGACAATGACCCACGATCGATGATCAAGGTGCGGTCGGAAACCGGACGGGTAACCAAAAGCTCGGGCTCGCATGGTTGCTACCGGTTTGGTTGTGAGGGCGTGCCAATACGAGGCATGCACGGCCGGTGCCGTTACTACTGGCGTCGTAATCGAGTTATTACGAGCGTTCACTGCGGCACCTCCTAGTTGCGTTGCCCGGCAAGCCGGTCTGGTCATCAAAGCGTTCCGGGGAAGACTACGCCACACTTCCTTGAATCGTCCAACTTGTTTTCGGCAAGCGGAATTCCCGGACCTGCGCGCTGCCCGTCAGGCAGGCATGAATCAACGGTGCCGGTCGAGCAGCACCAGCAGTGATTCTCCGTGCGCGGCCAGCTTCGCAGGGCCAAGGCCCGGGATGGCAGCGAGCTCCTCCTCGGACGAGGGCTGGTGCTCGGCCAGCGCCTCAAGCGTCGCATCCGTCGCAACAACGTAAGCCGGAATTGACGAACCACGTTCGGCGACCATTTCCGACACCTTCTCGGTTCGCCAGTCGCGCAGGTCAGCAAGCAATTCCTCGTTCACCTGACTTGGGCAGGTGCGACATCGCACGAGCGATCGTTCCTTGGCCGTCACGAGCGCCTTACCGCAAATTCGGCAGTGGGCAGGCTTTCGGGCACGACGTTTGATCGTGGAGACCGACTCCTTGGACCGCGCACCCGCAGAACCGGAATGTCCTGGCACAGACGACAAGAAGCGTGAGGGTTTGCGGGCTCGTCCGCCGGGGAGCCGCGAATCCGCCCACGACAACTGCAAGAACGTCCTAGCCCGTGTGACTCCAACGTAGAGCAGGCGACGCTCTTCCTCGATCTGCCCGGGAGTCTGCGCGTGACTCATCGGCATCATGGTGTCGACGAGGCCGACAAGGAACACGGCGTCCCACTCCATGCCCTTGGCCGCGTGCAGCGATGCCAGCGTGACTCCATCGACGCTTGGCGCATCCTGGGCTTCCTCACGCCTGGCGATCTCGCCGATGATGTCCGGCAGCCCAGCCGCCGGGTTCGTAGCGACAACCTCGTCGCACAAACTCACCAAGGCGGACAACGACTCCCATGCCTCCCGAACAGCACCAGTGTCGGTCGGAGGTCGTGCCGTCCACCCTGCCGACGACAAGATCGTGCGCACCAACTCTGATGCGCTGTCCGGGGTTTGATCGATGGTCGTCGCGGCTCGAGCAGCACCACGCAACAAGCTCACGCCCTTGCGTACCTCGGGACGGTCGAAGAAGCGACGCCCACCACGAACCGAATAGGCGATCCCAGCGTCGGCGAGCGCGGATTCGAACTGTTCGGTCAGAGCGTTGATCCGTACGAGGATTGCGATCTCGCGAGGCGAAGTCCCAGCAGCGATGAGTTGACGAATCTGCCCCACCACCGCAGCGGCCTCACTCGCTTCATCGGAGTACTGCGTGACCGCAGGAGTAGGTCCGTCATCAACCTGGGACCGAAGCGGGGAACGTTTGGCCTTTGTTGTCGAAAGCAGTTGCGCGCTGGCAACTCCGTCGCCAAGGACGTTCTCGGCGACCGCCACGATCTGCGGGGTACACCGATAGCAGCGGGTCAGAGAAACTACTTGCGAGCCATCAAACCGGTTGCCGAACTGCAGAAGGTGACTCGGGTCGGCCCCGGCAAAGCTGTAGATCGTCTGGGCGACGTCCCCCACAACGCAGACGTCGTCGCGCTCTCCGAGCCACACGCGAAGCAGCCGCTCCTGAACTGCCGACACGTCCTGGTACTCGTCGACGGTGAAATGGGCAAAGGAGGCCTGTACCTGGCGTCGAAGATCGTCACGATCCTCAAGCACGCCAACCGTCAGGAGCAGGACGTCTTCGAAATCGATCCGACCTGCCGAACGCTTGATGCGTTCGTAACTGTCGTACACCTCAGCTGCTTGTTCGATCGACAGCCCCGCTGGTCCGCGACGACCATGAAGCGAAGCCACCCGCGGGTAGTCCTGCGGGCCGACCTGCATCACCTTCGCCCACTCGATTTCGGTGGCAAGGTCTCGAACCGTGGACGGGTCGGCCGCAAACCTGTTCTGGCTGGCGGCCGTCGCGATCAGGCTCGCCTTGGAACCTATGACCTCGTGCATGTCGCCACCGACTGCCTGCGGCCATGCCCACCGCAGCTGCCGCAGCGCTGCCGAGTGGAACGTGCGAACCCGCACACCGCCAACTCCAAGAGCCGCCAACCGGCGACCCATCTCGCCGGCCGCGCGGTTCGTGAACGTTACGGCCAGGGTGCGTGCCGGATCATGCTCACCACGTGCGACTGCGTATGCGATGCGATGAGTGATCGCGCGAGTCTTTCCAGTGCCCGCACCAGCCATCACCACGACAGGGCCGCCGATAGCTTCGGCGACCTGGCGTTGTTCAGGATCCAGCCCGACCAACAGGTCGGCCGGGTCCGAGGGCAAACGATTGGGGTTCATTACCCGCGAGTTTGCCACCTCGGTCTGACTATCGAGACCAATCCCCAGGAAGTTCCTCGCCGTACCACGCTTCGATGAGGTGGCGGGCGATCGAAATCTTCGGCGGAATCTTCACTTCACCGCTTGAGCACAACCGAAACAAGTCGGCTCGACTGAACCATCTGGCCTCGGCGATCTCCTCGCCGTCAGGCCGGGTGCCCTGGTTCGCTCGCGCGAATGCGTGGAATCCCAACATGATCGAGGACGGAAACGGCCAGGGTTGGCTTCCGAGGAATTGCACCGACGCCGGATCAACCTCGACCCCCACCTCTTCGCCAACTTCACGCACAACGGCACTCTCCGCCGATTCCCCGGGTTCAACAAATCCGGCGAGGGTGGAAAACCACGTGTCATCCCACGTTGTTCGGCGGCCAAGCAGCGCGTTGCTAAACGAATCGATCACCAACACGATGACGGCAGGATCTGTCCGCGGGAAGTGCAGTGAGTCGTCTACTGGGCAACGACGCACCCAGCCAGCTCTTTCGACCACGGTTGGGGCGCCACATCGAGGGCAACACGGATGCGTGCGATGCCAGTTACCCAACGCCATCGTGGTCGTGATCAATTCGCTGTCGCGATCGTTGAGATTCGCGCCGATCTGACGCAATGACGATCGATTGCCGGCGTCAGCTTCGGCGGCCGAGTTCGAATCATCAATCAAACCGAACACTGGGGCTTCGCCGTCGAGTCCAAGCAGGAACGCCTGCGACGGACGCTCTGCTCCGAATTCGCTCGTTGGGGTAAGCCGCAAGGTGGGATTGGGGGCAGGCGAGGCAAGCTCGACGCTGTCTCCGAAGAGGACCAAGACTCGAGCGCGCGGATCTGCCCAAAAGGCAGCTACGCGATCAGCATCCCCTCTCAGCTCATCGACCCGATTTAATGCCGGTCGTCCGAGCATGAGTCGTCCACGCAGCGACGGGCCTTGAGCAGCAGTCATGCAGTGGACTTTACAGAGGTCAGCTGGGTATCGCTCCGAGCTCGATCGCGAAGACCCGAGCGGGGGCGCCGTCGATACCCACCAGCGGCAACATCCCCACAACGACCAACGGCAGGTGCCACGTCACTTGATCAAGGTTCGCAAGGTTCTCAACGATTGGAACCCCGGCGCCAGCGAACACCTGGTGTGCGGGAAGCCCGGACTCCCCGTGCCTGTCCACGCTCGCGAAGTCAACGCCGACAAAGCTCACTCCTGCCGCCACTAACGCCCTCGCCGCGTCAACGCTGATGCCTGGATGTGCCCAGGCTTGCTCATCGCCATCGAACTGATCCCAACCCGCACGCAGGATCACAGCATCTGCCTCGCTCATCAGCGAAAGAACTGCCTCAAGGGAATCCAAGCCGATGAGACCACTCGCTTTCACATGGGTGACGTCAACAATCCACGTGTTCGCGACAAGCCGCTGCGCACTCACAGAATCGGTTGCGCCCGCCGCCTCTTGCACGTGGGCAGGAGCATCGACGTGTGTGCCGGACTGACTGCCCATCGTGAGTTCGTGGAGCCAGAAACCTTCCGTGGCCACCGCAGCAACCTGCTCAATTCCGACCTCAGGATCACCCGGATAGACCTGCATTCCAGCTCGGATTGGCCGACTTAGGTCGATTACACGCAGTACTCGCACAGCGCAACGTTAGGGCCACGACTGGTGCATCGCCAGCAAGATATGACAATTAGTGATCATGGACTCTACTCAGGGTCACTCATCAACAGGATTGACTTGCCGAACGAACAATTTCCCGCCCGTTTCGGCTTCCCTTCGTGCCCAGTCCAAGCCACACTGAGGTCGTGGAGGGCCAACCCGCGGTCACTGTCAGTGGGCAATTCGCCGCGCCGGGAAGCAACGCCGAAGAACTTGAGCGCAAGCTCGCGTCGGCGGCATCCACCATGCTCGAACCCCTCGCAATCCTCGCCCCAGTTCGCAATGACTCGGGGGTCATTGTCGACTTCGAGTTCTGCTACTTCAATGAGGCCGGCGCCGCGGCGCTGCCGGTACCTGCCGAGTCACTGATGGGTGGACGCCTCTGCGACAGGCTCCCCTCACACACCAATGGACTCCTCGAGGCGTACAGCCACGTCGTCGAAACGGGCGAACCGTTCATCGGTCACGAGGTGAACTACGAGGCGGACTGGGAACACGAGTCGGCGCCACCTCGAGTGTTCAATATCCGCGCCACCAAGGTGGAAGACGGATTGGCGATTATCTGGCACGACGTGACTGACATTGTTGATTCTCGCCATCGGCTGAACCAAGCCACCAAGCAACTCGAACTCGACAAACAGGTCGTCGAGGAAGCAGCCGAGGGAATTTGGGTGGTCGACGCCAAGCGTCGCACCACCTTTGTTAACGACTCGATGGCGAACATGCTTGGGGTAGATCGAGCCGCGATGCTCGGGACCGACCCATTCTTATTCATGGACCACGCCGGGCAGCAACACGCGAAGGCAATGCTCGACCCCACGGTCAATGACCTGCCGAACACGTTCACGTTCAGGCTCGTCGATAGCGAGGGCGAGGAGGTGTGGACCCAGATGACCGTGACGCCACTGACCTCGCCCGATGGCGTCTCCCGTGGCGGGTTCGCGCTCGTGACGAACATCAGCGCGAATGTGCGCGCGAACCAGCGACGAAACATCGCAGAATCGATGTTTGAAAAGGCAACGGAAAGTGCCCCCATCGGCCAAGCCATCGTCGGGCTTGACGGCACGTTTCTCGAGGTCAATTCCGCCTTGTGCGTGATGACCGGTTACAAGAAGGACGACCTGATTGGGATGACCTTTCAGGAAATCACTCATCCCGACGATATCGAAGCAGACGTGAAGCAGGCCGATTCGTTGGCGGATGGGCTGATCCCGTCCTACACGATGGACAAGCGCTACATCCGCGCAGATGGCTCCATTGTGTGGGTTCAGCTTCACGTGAGTGCGGTGCGTGACGAAGATGGTGAAGCTATCCATTTCGTGAAACAGATTCTCAATATCGACAAGCAGCGTAAGGCTGAGGAAGCAGTAACACGAGCACTTGAGCGGCTTGCTTATCGCTCCAGTCATGACCCGCTGACAGACCTTCCCAACCGCGCGAAATTTCTGTCTTTCCTCAACGGCGAGATGCACAGCGATCGCGGTACTTCACTCGCGGTCCTGTTTATTGACGTCGACCAATTCAAGGAGGTCAACGACGGCATTTCTCACTCATCGGGTGACGCAGTGCTCGTCGATGTCGGATCGCGGATCCGCAGTTGCATCCGCGAGGGTGATGTCGTCGGCCGCATCGGGGGTGACGAATTCGCCGTCGTCGCCACCGATGTCAACGACACGGAAACCGCCATGGACCTCGCACAGCGAATCCGCGAATCCATCGCCGAACGCCCGTTCGAGACTGATGGCGCGCGACTGCACATCACTGTTTCGATCGGCGTCGCGCGCAGTTGGGTCAGTGCGACTCCACAAGAGATCCTCAGCCGCGCAGACGCCGCTCTGCACCTGGCAAAAGCGCGAGGTAGGAATTGCTGCCAACTCGCGGATCGCCAAATGTTAGAACAGGCGCGGGCCCGTTTGGACATGGTGCATCGACTCCATGAAGGAATCGATCGAGACGAGTTCCGAGCGTGGGCGCAGCCGATTATTGATCTTGAATCAGGAGAGACCGTTGGCCATGAGGTACTCGCCCGATGGCTCACGGATGGAAGTGTCAGACCCGCAGAAGAATTCATTGCTACAGCAGAGGACTCAGGGCTGCTGAGCACAATCGGTGGCTCGGTCATTCATGAAGCTCTCGAACGATTTGCCGAGTCGGGGAAGCAGGGGTTCCTCACGATTAACGCCTCGCCATCGCAATTGCGGGTACCAGACTTCGCCAATTCAATCCTGGCGCAGCTCGCAATGTCGGGGACCTCGCCCACTCGGCTGATCGTGGAAATCACTGAGCATTCACTGCTCGGCAACGAAATGGTGATCATCGAAAACCTTGTCGAATTCCACCGCAATCGGATTCGGCTGTACATCGACGACTTCGGCACCGGCTATTCGTCGATCTCGACTCTGCGGGATTACCCAATCTCAGGTATGAAGCTGGACAAGTCTTTCAGCCGACTACTCATGAGCAATCCGTCTGGCTCAATTGCGCACCTAGTGTCGGGCTTGAGTGAACTCGCTCACCACCTGCACCTCGACCGCATTGCCGAGGGTGTCGAGAGCCGCGAATGTGCGCAACGCCTTCTTGAACTCGGCTGGACCAGGGGCCAGGGTTACCACTTCGGTCATGCCGAAGCGATGGGTCCTGACCACCCCACGTTGTCAGACAGCAGACACTCTGCTTCCGCGCTGATCGATCCCGCACTCGTCGGTTCCTCGGCCTCAGTCTCAAGCTCGGCAAACGGCGAACCGCACACGCGCCGAGCTGGCGACCATCCGTTGCCTGGCCCGCGTTAGCCCGAGCGGCGGTCGACTCAGTTTCCGGAACCGTGACAACGCTTGAACTTGCGTCCTGACCCACAAGGACACGGTGCGTTCTTTGGGGTTCCAGCGAACTCGAGAGCACCTTCGCCGCCTTCAGCGTTCACTGCCGCGACCTTCGTGACTGAGCCATCTGCTTCTTCGCTCGGAGCGCTGTACTCCAGGACTGGTGCCCTTGCTGGTGCGAGGCCCGGTGCCGTGACGCGGATCCCCTCCACCTCATCACCAGAGTCACTGCCCTCGAGCTCTTCAGAAGCATCGGCCGCTTCCGCGCCAATCTCACCAGCCTCGTTCGTTGAAACATCAACGTGGAACAAGTAGCCGACGGATTCTTCCTTGATGGCATCCATCATGCCCTGGAACAGGTCATAGCCCTCTTTTTGGTACTCGACCAAGGGGTCCTTCTGCGCCATCGCGCGAAGGCCGATGCCCTCCTGAAGGTAGTCCATCTCGTAAAGGTGTTCACGCCACTTGCGGTCGAGCACAGACAAGATCACCCGACGCTCAAGTTCGCGGGTTACTTCCTCGCCGAGGTCCTCCTGGCGCCGGTCATAAGCCTGCTGAATGTCCTCTTGGATCTCTTCGATCAGGTAGTCACGGCTTAGCCCTGAACGTCCGCCGCCGGATCGTTCCTCAAGCTGTTCGACCGTGACGCCCACCGGATACAGCGTGCGCAACTCAGTCCATAGCTGCTCGAGGTCCCACTCTTCGGGGTAACCATCTGCGGTTGCAGCAGTAATTGGGGCGGCCACTGCCTCATCAAGGAACGATCGGACCTGATCTTCAAGGTTCTCGCCTTCGAGCACACGGTGGCGCTCGTCGTAAATCACGAGTCGCTGGCGGTTCATGACTTCGTCGTACTTGAGGACGTTCTTGCGAATCTCGAAGTTCTGGGATTCGACTTGACCCTGGGCACCTTGGATCGCACGCGACACCATCTTGGCTTCAATCGGCACATCGTCGGGAACGTTGAACCGAGTCAGGAATGCCTCAACCATCGCCGCATTAAATCGACGCATGAGTTCGTCCTCGAGGGACAGGTAGAAGCGGGTCTCGCCTGGGTCACCCTGACGGCCTGACCGACCACGCAACTGGTTGTCGATTCGACGCGATTCGTGACGCTCGGTGCCAAGCACGTACAGGCCACCGAGTTCGGTGACCTCCTCGTGTTCGGTTGCCACTGACGCTTCGGCCCTGTTCAGAGCTTCTGGCCACGCCGCTTCGTATTCTTCGGGTGTCTCGATCGGGGACAGCCCGCGAGCGGCCAATGCGGCAGCGGCTCGGAACTCCGAGTTACCTCCGAGCATGATGTCCGTACCGCGTCCGGCCATGTTGGTCGCAACCGTGACTGCACCCTTTCGACCCGCCTCGGCAACAATCGCTGCTTCACGGTCGTGGTGCTTGGCGTTCAAGACCTCGTGCTTAACCCCAGCCTTTCGAAGCGCAGTCGACAACACCTCGGACTTCTCGACGCTCACTGTGCCGACCAGAACCGGCTGCCCGAGGTCGTTCTTCTCCTTGATGTCGGCGACTACCGCGTTGAACTTGGCTTCTTCAGTCCGGTAGACCAAGTCAGGTTGGTCGATCCGAATGTTCGCTTTGTTGGTCGGGATCGGCACAACGCCAAGTTCGTAGATCTGATTGAACTCAGCGGCTTCAGTCATGGCCGTACCGGTCATTCCGCCGAGCTTGTCGTAGAGCCGGAAGAAGTTCTGCAGGGTAATCGTGGCCAGCGTCTGATTCTCCGCCTTGATCTCGACGCCTTCCTTGGCCTCAATCGCCTGGTGAAGACCTTCGTTGTAGCGGCGACCGGCCAAGATGCGGCCCGTGTGCTCGTCGACAATCAGAATCTCGCCATCCATGATGACGTAGTCCTTGTCCTTCTTGAACAGCTCCTTCGCCTTGAGCGCGTTGTTCAAGTACCCCACAAGCGGCGTATTCACGGCTTCGTACAGGTTGTCGATGCCGAGCCAGTCCTCAGTCTTCTCGACTCCGCTTTCGAGGATGCCGACGGTCTTCTTCTTCTCGTCAACTTCGTAGTCATCATCGCGATCGAGGCGGGTCACGAGCTTCGCAAAGTCCGCGTACCACTTGGGCGACTGGTCGCTTGGACCAGAAATGATGAGCGGCGTCCGCGCCTCGTCAATAAGGATCGAGTCAACTTCGTCGACGATCGCGAAGTAATGGCCGCGCTGAACCATTTCTTCCTTTGACCACGCCATGTTGTCGCGCAGGTAGTCAAATCCGAACTCGTTGTTCGTTCCGTAGGTGATGTCACAGTCGTAGGCGACACGGCGTTCCGCCGGCGTCATCGGCGACAAGATGCAACCGACCTTGAGGCCGAGGAAGCGGTGCACCCGGCCCATCCACTCGGAGTCACGTTCGGCGAGGTAGTCGTTAACGGTAACGATGTGAACGCCCTTGCCTGCAAGAGCGTTGAGGTACGCGGGCGCGGTTGAGACCAGCGTCTTACCTTCACCGGTCTTCATTTCGGCGATGTTCCCAAGGTGAAGCGCTGCTCCACCCATCAACTGGACGTCGTAGTGGCGCTGACCGAGTGTGCGGCGGGCGGCCTCCCGTACCGTGGCAAAGGCCTCCGGCAACAGGTCGTCAAGGGTTTCGCCGTCCTCCAGACGCGCCTTGTACTGATCTGTACATTCGCGAAGCTCAGCATCGGACATCGCCTTGAAGTCCTCTTCCAGCAGATTGACCTGGGCGGTCAATGCCGTGAGCTTCTTCAGGGTCTTGCCTTCACCGGCTCGCATCATTTTGTCGAAGAGTCGCACCCCCGCATCGTACGCACATCACCCCCGCGGCTTCAGGTCGTCCAACCTCATAGGGGCTTCTTCTGGGGGAACTGTGCGAATGGCGGGACGCCGAGTCATCTCGGACAACAATTTCGGTGAAACACGTAGACCATGGCGAAGCGCTGGGGCATGCTTGCAAGATGCTTGATCACGAACTGCCTGACGTGCCCGAAATCGCGGCCGGGACGATGCAACTTCAGCCAGTCGACGACGCCTCCCTCTGTGGGGCAATTGCTGCACTTGGCAGCTCCGCCCGAAATTCGCAGGGAACCTGGGTGGCCAAAGACATCGTCACCGCCAAGGCACGTGCCTACGTCGCTTTGGTACCAGGTGAACCAACCGCCCGGGTTGTCGCTGCCCCCGGGATCGTGGGCAGCGAACACGATGCCGAGGTCGCGGCCGATGTCATTCGCCGATACGCATCGCAGGCGCTCGGCCTCATCGCCAGTTAGCCGATTCCGAGCAGGCCCTCTCGAGCGGCCTTCACCACAGCCTCAGTCCGAGTACGGACGCCAAGCTTCTCGTGAACGCTACGCATGTGGTTCTTCACCGTGTTCTCACTGATGTGGAGCCGATTCGCGACATCGCGGTTGGGCAGTCCGTCGGCAACCAGCGTCAAAACCTGCAATTCGCGTTTGGTCAGGCCTCCATCACGTTTTCCGTGATCTGCCCGGCGAACTGCCACAGTGAGTTCAGCGATCAGCCTCGACGCCATCTCACCGTCGAGTGACTTCTGCCCTGCCAGCACCTGACGAACTGCCAAGACCACCTCGTCGAGGGATGCATCCCTGCTGATGACGCTTGAGATTCCCAATCGGATCAGATCCGCGGCCTCAAAATTGGTCTGCGGGTCGAGTAACACGATCAGCCGGGCGGTTTCATCAGCTTGGAGAGCCGTTTGCGCGACTTCAAGCGCTGCCGCCATGTCCGACGTGACGCCGAGGACGACGACGTCCGGGCTGAAATCCGCCATCTCTGCGGCGAGGAGATCCGGCCTGCCCGAGGATACGAACGCTGTCACGCCCACTTCGTCTCGCAGCAATGACGCCAGCCCGCGCACGAGCAGTGGCTGATGATCAAAAATCAGCACACTCGCGCGACCGGACGGCGCCATTGGCTACAACCTTGAGATAGAGCGAGACCTAGTTGACGGTTTCTGGTGACTCGATGCGGATGAGGCCGTAGTCGTAGCCGCGACGTCGGTACACCACAGCGGGCGCACCGGATTCGACCTCTTGGAAGAGGAAGAAGTCGTGCCCCACGAGCTCCATCTCAGTGACCGCCTGCTCAATCGACATAGGCGCCGCTGGGTGAGTCTTGTCGCGCACAACGACTGGACCGGACGAGAAGACCTCGTCTGAATCGGCCTGGTAGGTATCAGTCAACTCGTCCTCGGCCTCAACCGCGGCGTTGATGGCAGCGCCCTCTTCTTTGACCTCAGAGGTTCGGCGATGGTTTGACCCACCCTTCACCACCTTCGACTTGTCATGCGCCCGGCGCAGTCGCTCTTCCAAGCGGCCCGAAGCCAGGTCTAACGCGCTGTACTTGTCAGCGGCACTCGCTTCGGCCCGAATCACCGGGCCCTTACCGCGGCAGGTGAGCTCGACTTCAAAGGCTCGATCAGCAAGTCGCGGGTTCTGCTCCTTGGACAATTCGACATCTACCCGCTGAATGGGTTGCCCGAACCGCTCAACGCGGGCGAGCTTCTCGCTAGCCAGCTCCCGGAACCTGGACGAGACGTCAACATGCCTTCCGCGAACAACGATCTCAACCTCAGCCATTGCCCTGTCCTTTCTCTAGCCGCCTTAGCGGTCCAACTGCGAAGCTATCGGGTCGGCACCCGCCCGGCCGACCTGGTCTTCGACCCCACACCTGCCTGCTGCAAGTGCCGCGCATTGCTGCGACGTTCACCCGACTCCCGTTGACAACAGCCATCGTGACCGTTGGCGGGGCAGGACTTACTTCTAAGCCGCACCGTGATCAGACACCACCTTGAGTCAAGACTCAAAATGGCGCCCTTACGTGGACCGTTTTGCCTGCGACTGGCATCGGCTAGCTGCTCATCGACCTTGCGGCGATGGGCAACGCAACCACGGACCCGGGCGGGTGCCACAACCCAACGCTACCCGCCTGGCATCAGTCGTCTGTCATCCACTCACCCGCCTGCCTTGCAAGTCGGCGCAGATCCACGGTCGGTAGGCGACAACTACCCCGGCGCGGACTAGCCCACCGCGCGCACTTACTGCACGTGCGGCCGCCTGAAGCGTCGCTCCTGACGTCATCACATCATCGAAGATCACTGCGTTGAGGCCCTGCACGCGCGTACGCGGGGAGGCACGAATGTTTCCAGTGACATTTCGAGCGCGTTGCTGCCGATTCAGAACCTTCTGTTGCAGCCTGTTCGGACGAATCTGAAGGACGTCCGCAATCTGCACCTGCCCTCGTGGAGCAGCCAGTCCCTTCATCGCCTGGCGCAGGACAGCCACCACAAGGTCTTGCCCAGCGGCAGCGCGAGTCTTTGCACCCGAATGCAAGGGGACGACGCAGATTCGCCCGTCCACCGCCAGGTCGTCAAGGCAGTCAGCCAGCGCCACCCTCGCTAGCCGCGCCATCACCGCAACACACTCTGCTGCCCCCGTGCGCTTGGCCGCCAGAACAATCGATCGGGCTGTGGATTCGTAGCGGACTGCGCAGTGAACCGGCAAGGACCCCGCGAATAATCGTTGCGGAACGACGGTGTCCTCGACACGGCGACGACACCGTTCGCACAGAAGCGTGCCCGGAAGCTCACAGCTGCGGCAATTTCGCATCAGGATGAGGTCTGAAATACCCATACCTCATCGTGTGATCATCACCCGGTCCGCGGCATGTCACCAAGCCCAACCTGTGGAAACAGCGCCGCTCACCTCAGTGGTGGAAAACGCTTTCCACAAAGGCAGCCGCGAAGACAGCGGGGTTGTGCCACGTTGACGTGTGTCAAGGCAGGGCAGGTCTGGAACTAGCTCAAGGCTGCGATTGATACCAATGATCGATCTAGCGCCGCGCGACTAACCGCGACGTCAAGACTGCGGGCGGCCGAATCTGCCGAACGCTGTACTTGCGTGCGCCAATCAGCAGGAATGCCTGTCGCCACGGCATCGGCAAGGCCTGATGTCAGCCGTGCAGTCTCTGCGTCGATGACGGGCCGCAGTTCCTTGGCTAGGTCTTTGTATGGCCGAACCGGGGGCGGCGTGACCTTCCACTTCGAAATCAGCTCGTACTGGACCATCTTTGACGCGACCATCTGGTCACGAATCACGTTTCGAGCGACCTGGGCATCGATACCTCGGGCGGTCGCGGAAGCGACGAACGCGTCCTCTGCTTGCTTCTCGCGGACGAGATCTTCGACCGGCAAGTTGAGGCGGTACTTCGTGTATGCCACATCAGGCATCACATCGAGCCGTGCCGCCGCTGCATTGACGATCGCATCGGACTGCTCGTCGGCAACCCCTGTGACCGCCGAGGTGAGTGGTTGAGCAGATGCCACCTGCACGTTGACGACTCCGACCGCAAGGCCCACGCAGAGTGCAGCAAGGACCCCAGCCGCGATATGGCGTCGCATCGTGCACCTCCGATCGATTGTTCGCGTGATCACACCCGCGATCTTCGGAGCCTGCCCAGTTCCACCTCGCCTGAAACCTCGGACCTGTCACAAAGTTCGTGATCAGGTCATGGATGCAGTGAAGATTTCCGTAATCGACTCATCGAGTTGGGCATCGAACTCAGCTGGCGACTGCTGAGCCGACAACCCCTCAGTCAACGCGCGCGAGAAGCTCGCGATGACCCCGTGCTGGCGGGCAAGTCGCTGATCAGCCTCAGCGCGTGAATAGCCACCTGACAGCGCGACCACCTTGAGGACCTTGGGATGTGCGACTAGGTCGGCATAGAAATCATCGATCTCAGGCAGAGTCAGCTTCAGCATGACCTGCTGGCCATCGGGAATCGATCCAAGATGATCGAGGATCTCTGCCTTCAGCAACTCCTCGCATTCTCGCTTCGTCGTTGAGTTGATATCGATTTCGGGTTCGATGATCGGAACCAAACCGGCCGCCAGGATCTGGCGCCCAACTTCAAACTGCTGAGCGGCAATCGCATGCACTCCGTCGCGGTCAGCATCCTTGATGACAGAGCGCATCTTTGTCCCGAACACTCCCTGGTCCAATGCGCGTGCGAGTAGCGCATCAAGGTCAGGCATCGGCTTCATCAATTGCACACCGGCCGCTTGCGCTTCCAGACCCTTGTCGACCTTGAGAATCGGAACAACGTTCTTCACATTCCACAAGTAGTCCGCGGATCCACGACCCTCAATTTCTCGGTCCATCGTCATTTCGAAGAGGATCGCGGCCAAGATCCGGTCGCCGCCGAATACCGGGCTCGTGATGATCCGGGTCCGCATCTCATGGATGAGGTCGAACATCTGCTCGTCGTTGGAGTAGGCGTCCTCACCGATGCCATACAACCGCAACGCCTTTGGCGTGCTCCCGCCACTTTGATCCAATGCGGCGACAAACCCTGGTGCTTGGGCGATCTTGTCGAATTGCTGCTGATTCATTTCTGCGGCCTCCCACTAGCGACTCCCCGGAATTCGAGAATCCCACATACCGGCGAGTTAATCGACCGGCCAAAGGTCCCAGCAGTAACCAGGGGCGACCTGGAACTAGCTGAACAACAGGAAGAGCGCACCCGGGAGGTTGTTCATCATGTGGGCGACGATCGTCGTGGTCACGCTTCCCGTGTGCCACCGGGCGAAACCAAGCACCAGACCAATCCCAAGAAGCAGGATCATTCGAACCGGCTCCAGGTGGAACACGGAGAAGACGACCGCCGAAATGATCACGGTGATCCACGGAGCAACGCCGCGCTTCGCGATGGCACTAAAAGTGAGCCCTCGAAAACAAATCTCTTCGATGATCGGGGCACCCACACCCACCGTCAGCGCAAATAGCAGCAGCACGAACTTGTTGCCGGCCAACTGCTCGCCGAGGTCGCCGGCGGCTGAATCGAACTCACCGAAAATCGCCGTGGTCACAGCGCCCAAGATGACCGCCGTGACGAGCGCAATCACCCCGTACATCAGGCCCCACGCAATGTCGCGCATTGACCAGCGCAGCCCAAGGTCGATCGATGGGCCATTGCCCTTGGTACTCGTCGCCAGCAGCGGCCAGCCGCCCATCCCGATCCACGGGATCATCACCGCGAAGATCGTGATGAGCCCTTTGAGGGCAGCGGACACACCCGCGCCATCCGTGATCGCGAACGCTGCAATCCCAGCAACCATGCTGAGGAAGAACCAGGCGGCGAAGGTAATGCCAACGTCTCCCAGGCCCCAAGTCGGCACCTGGATCGGCTTCTTCGTCCAGGCGCCTGCCTGCTCGGCCCGAACAGCCTCAACGAGGGTGATGGGTGCAGCCGGGTACAGCAACACACTTTCAACTTCACCAGGCCCCGGCACCGGTGGATACATCGGCGCGGGGTAAGCAGGGCCACCCCAGCCGGGCTGGAGACCAACTCCGGGCGGTGGGGGCGGTGGTGGCGTTGGCGGTGGAGTGCCGCCGCCGTACCCGCCGTCTGGAGAATTCTCAGGCGGCGGGGGCGGAGGTGGCGGTTGACCAGACATGACGGGTGCTGGCGACCTAGTAGCGGTAGTGCTCTGGCTTGTAGGGGCCCTCGATCGGCACGCCGAGGTATTCGGCTTGGGCCTTGGTCAGCTCCGTGAGACGCACTCCGAGCGCATCGAGGTGCAAACGGGCAACCTTCTCGTCCAGATGCTTCGGCAGGGTGTAGACACCAAGCGGATACTCATCCAAACGCTCGTGCAGCTCGATTTGAGCGAGGACCTGGTTCGTGAACGAGTTCGACATGACGAACGACGGGTGACCCGTCGCGTTGCCGAGGTTCAGCAACCGACCCTCGCTGAGCACGATGATCGAATGGCCGTCAGCAAACGTCCACTCGTCAACCTGCGGCTTGATGTTGTTGCGCTTGACACCGGGTTCGCCCTGCAGCCCGGCCATGTCGATCTCGTTGTCGAAGTGACCGATGTTGCCGACGATTGCCTGGTGCTTCATGCGACGCATGTCCGCCACGTTGATGACGTCGTAGCAACCCGTCGTTGTGATGAAGATGTCGGCAGTTTCGACGACATCGTCCAACGTCGCGACCTGGTAGCCGTCCATTGCTGCCTGGAGCGCACAGATGGGATCAACTTCAGTGACGATGACGCGAGCGCCCTGCCCACGGAGCGATTCGGCTGAGCCCTTACCGACGTCGCCGTAACCACACACCACGGCAACCTTGCCGCCGATGAGCGTGTCGGTTGCGCGGTTGATGCCATCGATCAGTGAGTGACGACATCCGTACTTGTTGTCGAACTTGCTCTTCGTGACGGAGTCATTGACGTTGATCGCCGGGAAGAGCAGCTTGCCCTCGCGCAGCATTTCGTAGAGGCGGTGAACACCCGTGGTGGTCTCCTCCGTTACGCCCTTGATGCCGTCAGCGATCCGCGTCCAGCGAGTGGGGTCTTCAGCCAGCGAACGCTGCAGCAGGCCGAGGACAACCGCGAACTCTTCGGAATCAGCGCCCGCTGGATCCGGAACGGCGCCAGCAAGTTCGTATTCCTTGCCCTTGTGAACCAGCAGCGTGGCATCGCCGCCGTCATCGAGAATCAGGTTGGGTCCGGTGTGTCCGGAAGCATCTGCGGGCCACTCGAGCACCTGCTCGGTGCACCACCAGTACTCCTCGAGGGTCTCGCCCTTCCACGCGTAGACGGGGACACCCTGCGGATCCTCGGGCGTGCCGTTGGGGCCAACAGCAACGGCGGCCGCGGCGTGATCCTGCGTCGAGAAGATGTTGCAGCTTGCCCAGCGGACCTCGGCACCGAGAGCTGTCAGCGTCTCGATCAGCACCGCGGTCTGAACTGTCATGTGCAGTGAACCTGTGATGCGTGCACCCGTGAGGGGCTTGGTCTCGCCGAACTCCGCACGCATGGCCATGAGGCCTGGCATTTCGTGTTCAGCGAGCTTGATTTCCTTACGACCAAAGTCCGCGAGTGATAGGTCCGCGACCTTGAAGTCAGCCATGTTTAGTCCTCTGTGGGTGGGGTTTGTTTGTATCGGTCCAGATCGGGCTCAAGGTAAATGTACGTGGCTGTGGGCACAACAGCACGCACCCGCCTCTCCGCGGCGTCAATTGCTTGAGCAATTTCCCTGCCGGTATCCGACTTGTCAACGGCGATTTTTGCCGCGACCAGGATGTCGTCGGGACCCACGTGAAGGGTGCGCAGGTGAATTACTCGATCGACATCGGGGGTCGATTCGAGTGCTTGACGAATCTGTTCCTGCTCCTCGGGAATGGCTCCTTCGCCGATCAGCATGCTTGCCATCTCCAGCGAGAGGAAGATCGCGATCGCGAGCAGCAAGATGCCGATCATCGATGAGCCGATGCCATCCCACACGCCATTGCCTGTGACGACGGACATGCCAACACCGATTAGGGCGAAAATCAGACCGATAAGCGCTCCGAAGTCCTCCAGCAACACGACGGGGAGTTCTGGTTGGCGTGACTGGCGAACGAACCGCAGCAGTGACTTTCGGCCCCGAGACTTATTCGCCTCCTTCATCGCCGTTCGAAAGGAATAGCCCTCCAACGCCATCGCGATCAGCAACACCGCAACAGCCCATCCGGCATCACGAAGCGGTTCTGGGTGCTGGATCTTGTGGATGCCCTCGTAGATGGCGAACACACCACCAACAAGGAACAGAATGACTGAGACGACGAACCCATACACGTATCGAGTGCGCCCGTACCCGAACTGATGCTTGGAGGTTGCTGCGCGTTTGGCGCGGTGGCCACCAATCAGGAGTAACACCTGATTGAAGGAGTCCGCGACCGAGTGGATCGCCTCAGAGAGCATCGAGCTCGATCCGGTGAAGAAGAACGCCACAAACTTGGCGATGGCGATCCCGATGTTGGCGCAGAGCGCCGCGATGACCGCTTTAACTCCGCCTTCAGTGCTCACTGCGCCAGCTCCCTGTCCACCTTGGTGGCGTCACCCTATTGGCTTGCAGGCCGGGCAATAACTGCCGCGCCGGTCGTGGTGACACGTACATCGCCCTCGGAGGCAAGTACCGCCGCTGCCTGCCCTTGACTGAGCAGGAGTTCGGCCCCGTCAACGCTGACTGTGACCGAACTGCTGACGGCCAGCACCAGTCGGTAGTCACCCGTGGCAGAAGTGAAGGATCCATCGCCGATCCAATCGACGATGAATGGCGCGCCAGCGGGGGCATAGTGCCGATGGATCCCACCCGATGGCAATGCTGTGGGCTCCCCCGACATCGGCTGCGGCGCCAATTCCGGATCGAGCGCGTCGAGTGCTTCGTCCACCGCAATGGTTTTCGGGGTGAGACCAAGCCTGAGCACGTTGTCGCTGGCGGTCATCACTTCAACGCCTGTGCCGCTGACGTACGCGTGAACCACTCCGGCCGGTACGTAGACCGCGTCGCCTTCGGACAGAACTCGCTGCCCCATCAGCACGGCCACAAGCACTCCGGCATCGCCCGGGTAGTCAGTGGCGACGGTCTCCAACGCATCCGCGCCAGAGGTATCCAACCCGGCGGCGCGGGCTGCCGCGGCGACCTTGGGCGTGAGCTCGCTGAGCTCGGCCGGATCAATTTCCAATAGCGCCCTGATTGCCGCTTTGGGGTCTCCTGCCTCGACGAGGTCAGCGCCTGCCTGCGCGCTACCCCCGACCTGACGCAGGATCGCGGCCGCCAACTGGGGTTCCCGCATTCCCTGCAGCACGGAAAACGGTCGGACCGCGATCAGCATCTCGGTCTTTGCCAAACCATCCGCGAGCAACTTCGGTAGCGATGGGTCAGCTTGCTGGGCAGCGAAGTTACGTTCCGCTTGGTCGCTCGGCGGGTGAATTTGGATCGACAGTGGCCTCGCCGCAGCCAGCAACTTGACCAGCACCGGCGCATCCTCAGCGCTGACGAAATCGGTAAGTTCCCCTGCACCATCAGCCAATGGGGATGGGCCGTTCACGTGGGCTCCGTACCAGAGTTCCGCCTCTGGCTGCAGGTCCTCGCCCGCAGCGGCAGCCTCATCGGAACCGCCGCGCCATGGGGCGAGACCTCCAGGGATACCCCAGGCGTAGTTCTGCAAGTAACCGGCGATTTGGTGCACGTGCTCTCCTCGTATCCGTCAGTTGCTCAGACAACCCACGAGGCAGGTGTTACCTGACTCGTCCGTCCAACTCGTTCGCCGCTGACATCGGGTCAAGCCCCAATGCCAATCCGGCGTAGATACTGGCAAAGTCGCAGACGCCGACCAGCGAGGCAAGTCGAGTGAGCGCGTGGGTGCCCTCGGCGGTGAGGACGTTGACGGGAACGCCCCGGCTTTCGGCAAGGTCTACGGCTGCTGCAGCAAGTGCCGCAGTCTCAGGATGTTCCCCAGAATCGCGCAGCAGCATCAAGCGAAGCTTGGTTGCTGCTTCTGGTTGTTCGACCCGGTCACGGAAGATGTCATCAACGTGAGCTTGGCCCGCCCGTGGACCAGCCAACAGAACCGACTGCGTGCGGGCGGCTTCAGGCAATGTACCCACCACAGCAGGCAAGCCCGCATTTTCAGCAAGCTGCCGGGCGAACCGCTTGGCCGCGATCGCTCCGACATCGCCAGTGCCCCACAGCATGGGCAACGACAGCGCCACGTCGACAGCCATTCGCTTGGCGTCATTCA
>Ga0075158_10001239_pt1 | contig 19619 bp, 14 predicted proteins | sample JI91814BDNA_FD_70968 | JGI IMG/M metagenome (GOLD analysis project Ga0075158, IMG submission 70968) | Wastewater effluent complex algal communities from Wisconsin, to seasonally profile nutrient transformation and Carbon sequestration -... | ecosystem: Engineered > WWTP > Effluent > Algae... | reverse complement strand
ATATCACCGGCAGATTTGGATTCGAAGAAATCTCTTTTGTATTTTTCAATCGAGCGAACCGCACCGTAGCCGTCTGTGTTGTAGGCATTTATTTTAGAATCATGTCTTACAAGTGTATTTGATGCTTTCATATTTGTAGAGGCTTCGTCTTTGTAATCCGCTATTTTAAATGCCCACTCTTTGTGTGGAATTGTTACAGAAAGTCCAGAAAGGGAAATGGATTCTTTTCCTAAAATTAAATTGCGATTTGGCTTTTCTTTTTCTAAAACTATATAAAGAGCGTTTACTCTGTATTCGCCGAAGAGCCCATTGTGAATTACAGGAGAGAGAGTATGCGAAAGAGGAAAACCTAATATTCCAAAAAACATTGTATCACGATTGATTTGCATAATGAATACCGTATAAATCAGAGACAAAATAAATGCAAGAGATGATTTGTGACGTTAAATAATTCTTGCAAGCAGAGTAGTTTTCATTTTAGAATTAAATTTAGAATCTAATTGGAGATTATTTATGAATCAAAAAAATCAATTTAAAATGGCTATAATTTTAGCATTTGTTTCTTTTTTTCCTTCTTCTGTATTTGCCTTTGGAACCTTTGCAGAAGGCTCGGTAGTAGGAAAAATAATTCAATTTGAAAGTAGAGGAATTATTTTTGAATCCTATGAAGGAGTAATGGAAGTAACGAATTTTGAAAAGGAAGAAAAATGTGATGCAAGTAAGGATGAATGCTTTGCTCCTAAGAAAACAAAAATAGATTTTAGTGTTCGCACTGACAAACCTGAATTAATTAATCTATTCATGAAAAGTATTAACCAGGAATTATTAATTGGTTATAACATTCACCGCATTAAATCCATTTCTCTCTCTTCAGAAATGGAAGTATTATCTGCCGCAAAACAGGAATTAGCAGCTTCCGCAGAACAGGGTGATAAATTAGCAGTAGCAAAAACGGGAGGAAAAAGAAATTTTTCAGTCTCAGGAAAAATTCTACAACTCGATTACCAGGGAACTTTTATTGGAACTTATGAAGGTTTGTATTTAGATGAGAGTCGCGGAAAAGTTCACCCTTTTTCAGTGACAAACGAGCAGATGGCAAAATACGCATTAGCCGCTATGAAGGCTTCTGGAAAATACAATATGGGAATCTCAGTGGCTTATGCAACGGGCTTTAGAAAATCAGATTATGATTTATTCGAAATCAACTACAAAGAACCAGCAGGCGGAGTAACGGCTACTGTTAATTAAAAATCCTGCACAATCTGCAGATAGGTGCAAATTTCGTTTGAACGTTTGCACCTATCATAAGGTTAGTCATTTAGGTTGTAAAAAAAATCAACGAAATACTAATGGAAAGCAAATGGAAAATGAAAATGATTTAAGTCGGTGTAAAAAAAGATTAGTGGATTCGATAGAAAAATTAGGCGGAAATCTAGTTGCTGCGAATCAAGACCATATAAATGACATTGCCAAATTAATCATACAAAGTATGACTGGAGCTTGGAGATACTTCCATACTCCAGAACATATTTTTGAAGTGGGTGGAGAAGATGACCCTATAGAAATTATTGCAGCGCTTTTTCATGATATGATTTATACCCAAGTCGACTATGGAATTAATATAAACTTAAGCGGCTACATTTATCCCTATATTCGAGAGGATAATAACAAACTTTACATTATCAATAATCCAGAATTTGCTAGGATTGAGTATTTCCAGATTCTACTTTTGATTTTTGGATTTAGGTTGGGCGAAACACTATCTCCCTACAATGGGCAAAATGAATTTTTAAGTGCTCTCGTTGCAGTTCAATGTCTTGCTCCCTATTTAACAATTGAAAAATTAGCTCAAGTTGCCACCTGTATAGAGGCAACAATTCCTTTTCGAAAATCAATCGACGGAAAATCACCCTATCATATTTTAAAAGATAGATTAGAAGTGGTAAAACAATCTTATTCTCTACTTTGGTCAGAGGATGATATAAATCAAATCTTGAAAAAATCTCTGCGTATGGCAAATAGAGACGTAGAAAATTTCGGAAATCCAAATTCTGTCAAATTTTTAGACAATACTTGGAATCTTATGCCGGAAACCAATCATGATCTAAAAACATCTACTTCTTATACAATTGTTGGTTATAGAACTTCCATGCTTAAAATGCTAAACTTTTTAAAGTCTTTAAAACCTGAATTTATCTTTCATCAGTATATGGGTGAACCAAACGATGAAAGATTAGAAAGGTTATTTAAGGATACCCACAAAAATTTAGAATTATCCAGAATCTATTTAGAAAGTAAAATTATAACCGTTGGAATTTTAGAAGCCCTGTCTTTTCGAATAGGAAGGAATATTCCTCTTTCTACTTTAATTGGAGAAATTCCAGTGAATGGAATTGTTATTCCCACACTTGACTATTTTTTACCAGCAGTGGAAAATCCTTATATACCACAGAATCCAATCGAAAGAGAAGCCCTCTTTATCCTTACTAATGGTAGAAATAAGGATACTGCCTATGACTTAAAAAATTCTCCAATAGCCTCTTTTTTAGTAAATGCGATTGGATTTCCTGAAATAGAAAGATTATTTAAAATATCCGAAGGATTTTATGAAAATAAAATTTCGGCGGAAGAATTCTTAGAACAATGTGATCCTTTTGTTTTAGATTCCATCATAGGTGGAATTATCAAAATATTTGAAATTAGAACTAAGAATCTAAAAAGAATAAAATAAGATTTTTTTTAATTTTACTAGATTAAAGAATTGCTGTTGAAACAATTCTTCAATTTTAGATGAAGGAGAAAACCAACAAGCGATTTTACGTTATAGTATGAGTGGCTACTTTAGATTAGCTTATTAGAGTGGAAGTTGATCCGAAACAATACATCAATTTGGTTATGTCTATATCAAGTATAATGCCCTTTGCATGAGTTTATACCAATTTTTCCTGAATCAATTTTATAAATAATGCGATGCTCATCAGTGAGCCGTTTTGAACCGTAGCCTGAATAGTTATTTTTTAAAAGTTCTGTTTTACCTATCCCACCCACAAAGGGATTCATTTTTATATCCCTTAAAAGCAATACTAATCTTTTGAATAAATTTAAATCAATATTTTTCCAATAAAAAAAATCTTCGACTGCTTGCTTTTCGAAATGATAGTTAGGAAAAAAAAACTCTAAATCTTTTTCAGTTTCAATAATCCTGTAAAGATTTTGGTTTAACCAATCTTTAATTAGTTCTAAATTAAAGTTTGTTTCATGAAAAATATTATATACTTCAAGCTGAATCTCATTCATTATAGACTCAGGCTCAGAATAAATGTTGATTATACTTTTTTCCCATTCTTCATTATTTGGGAATGAGATTGATAAAGTATTATAGATATATGCCGCTGCAAGACCTTTACATACTATGTTAGTATTAGAAGAATCTTTATAATAATACGAGTGCGATAAATACTCATTAACCTCATTTTCATCTGAGTCATTAATGTAAGGATGCCGATAGAGACCCATTAAAGCAGTTTTTTGAATTTTATTGACACTAGGATTATTTATCCAATCGGAAAGAAAATAATCTTTGGCAATTTGAATTGTATGTTTTTCATCATAGAATCTAATTTTATTAAACCCAAAGGGTCTTGCTGTTTTTGCAATTTCAAGAAGTTGTTTTACTCGCTCATTTCCTACTGTTGAATCCAAAGGAAATGGTGTAGCACTTAGTTCGTTAAAAATTAAATCCATTCTATATCAATTCAAGTAGTTGAGAATTCCATTCGTCCAAAAAGTCTTTTGGATATTCACTCAATTCTCCATTCTTATCTATTTTGATATTGCTAATTTTAGAATATTGCTCATTATCTAGATTTTCTTTTTCAAAATAGAATATTCCTACATTTTCTTTCTGAATTAAACCTTTCTTTACAGCAACCCGAATACCGTTCAAAATATGATCACTATGAGTCTCTATAAATATTTGTGCACCACTTTCTGCTGCTAGCCCTATTAACTTTCCTAATTCAGCCTGCCCTCTAGGATGAATATGCGATTCGGGGTTTTCAATAATAACTAATCTATCTTTCGGGAAAGATAACAGAGCTGTAATTACTGGTAAAACATAAGTAATCCCAAACCCGACATTCTTAGGATTAAATCTGGAAGTATATAAGGAGGATGTTTCAAATTGAAAATCTAAAATTAAATTGTTTGTTCCTGGAATTTCTGTTGTATTAAGTTTAATACCGGGGCTAATTTCACTTAACCAAGCATCTACCTGGTGAAGTAAGATATTTGATTTTGCCTTACGATGGAGTAGTTTTTCATTTGCGATTTTTCCATTTCCATGAGCATTTAAAAAATGGACAGTGAATTCACCTTTATTTCCTATTTGCTTATACTTATTATTAACATGCCAAGATGATTTCTCATAAATTACCTCTGGCGGGTGACGCTCTGCATTTAGATATTGGAAATTTCTATTGAATAATGAGATAAGCGAAAATGTCAGTCCTTTATCATACTCTTCTGAATTTGTCATTAGATATTCATTGTCTGAATCATATTTAAAAATCCATTTAAAGTTTATCTCTTCGAATCCTATGCTGATTTCAATTTCTTCTTCCCTGCTTGCATAGTAAAGTGCATCTTTCCCTTTTCCTATATTTACAAATTCTCCATTGAGCTGGAGGCTACCTCTTTCTTTACTCAAAGATTCTGAATTTTGCGTTAATAAAAGCAAAGTTTGGACTAATGAAGATTTGCCCATTCCGTTTAATCCTGTCAATATGTTCAACGGTTTAATATCTAAGGATATATCTTTTAACGATTTGAAATTTTTTATTTTAAGTTCTGTAATCATGAATTTAATGCCCTTCCAATAATGTCACGGACTACCTTAAATCTGCAAAGGACTCTTTCTTTTTGATTTGTTGCAGAGCTAATCGACTTATGAAATAATTTACGTTCTTGAAGATCATTGTCTTCTATTATTTCTTTGGTCTCACGAAATAAATCTTTGAATTGACTATATACAAAATCTTTCTTTAAAATTAACTTTTTTCGATTTTCTAAAGTCAACTTTGCCAATTCAACGCTCCAAACTTCGAACAAAGATCTGTTGATTTTGTTTTTATCTGAATCAAGTTTTTGAAATGCTAGATTCTTAAATACTATTTGGGACAATTCCATTGCTGCTTTAAAATCAGATTTAATTTTCTCTCTCTCTTTTTCATTTTTAAATTTCAACTTGCCTAGAGCTTGATTCATAAATAAATCCATATCTCTTTTATAATCGTTTATATCATTAAGATAGAAAGCAAGAAACCGAGTAACAAATTCACGATCCATCATTCTTTCGGATGAAATCCGATTTCCTGTAGCTTCCTTGAATTCCTTGGTATCAGCTAATTCTTTAACAAATTGTGCTGGTATACCTTGGTTAAGCGCATGTCGAATTTCTTGCGGGGTAAGAGTTAGTCCACCGGTATTAATTCTTTTAAAAATATTGTATTTAACATCTTCTGGAGTGCCAGGATTTGTAATATATGCTACAACCTGAGTTTCTTCTATCTTTCTTTGAAGAGTTCGATCTAGTTGATTAAAATACTTTCCTTCTAATGTTTTACCTAAAAATTCTAAACCAGTTAATTTAAGTGTTTTATCGATAATGAAATTTTTAAGCGTACTCAATCTTTGTAAGCCATCAATTACTAGCCATTTATCTTCTTTCGTCCCATCAAAATAAAATGCAGGTAATGGAAAACTGATTAAAATAGATTCAATGAGTCTACTTTGTTTCTCAACATCCCAAATACTATCTTTTCTTTGAAAGTCAGGATAGAGGTCGATTTCGGTAGGATTTGCACCTAGTCTTTTAATTAATAAATCTAATGTTGGTTGTTTAGTAGTAATATCAATTTTTTTGGGATCAAAAGGGTCGTTCATTATTGAAGGACTTGGCTGAAACGGGGTCCCATCTTCAACTTCATCCTCTTCGATTTCATTAAATAAGCTATTATTAATACTTCCCATAGATCAATACTTATAGAATGGGCTATATTTCACAACTCTATTTCAAATCACCAATCATCTTAGCGATACGCGCTACACCTTTGTCGATGTTAGCCTGACCGAGAGCATAAGATAAACGAATTGCATTGTCATCACCGAATGCGATTCCGGGAACAACAGCTACTTCGTATTTCTCAAGAAGCACATCACAGAATAATTTACTTTTAGATGCATTTGGATTGGCTTTTAACATAGCCTGGAATCCCGGCATTTCGTAAACGCCTGTGATATATGGAAATACGTAGAAGGCACCTTGTGGTGTACGGCAATTTACCCCTGCAATTTCATTTAAAGCTTTTACGATTTTTTTTCTTCTATCGTCAAATGCTTTTACCATTTCAGTGATGCAAGACTGGTCTGCCTTAAGAGCTTCTTCGGCAGCAGCCTGCGCGATAGAAGTTGCATTCGATGTAGATTGACCTTGCATGGTATCCATATTTTTTATGATTTCAGGATTACCTGCACCATAACCAATTCTCCAACCGGTCATAGAATAAGCCTTGGAAACTCCATTTACTACGAAGGTGCGCTCTTTTAATTCAGAAGAAAGCATTGCAGGATTAACAAACTCCAGCCCATCGTAAATTACTTTTTCATAAATATCATCGGAGATAATCATGATTTGGTGCTTTAAGAGAACTTCACATAATGCTTCTACATCTTTCTTGGAATAGGCAGCGCCGGTAGGATTAGAAGGTGAGTTAAATATAAATACTTTTGTCTTGGATGTGATAGCTTTTTCTAACTGTGCAGGTGTGATTTGAAAATTATTTTCAGGAGTTGTTTGAACTATGACTGGAGTTCCTTCCGCCAAACGGACGATATCCGCATAGCTAACCCAATAGGGAGCAGGGATAATCACTTCATCTCCGGGATTGATAGTTGCCATGAAGAAGTTGTATAATACCTGTTTGCCGCCAACTCCTACAATGATGTTTTTTCTTTCATAGATTAGATTATTGTCACGTTTGAATTTTGCAATGATAGCATCTTTTAGACTAACGGTTCCTGAAACGGGGGTATACTTTGTTTGCCCCTTGTCCATAGCAAGCTTTGCCGCGTTTTTAATGTGCTCGGGAGTATCAAAATCAGGCTCTCCAGCACCAAATCCAACAACATCTTTCCCTTCTGCTTTGAGGGCATTCGCTCGTGCTGTAATAGCAAGAGTAGGGGAAGGCTCTACAACATCTAATCTTTTTGCAACTAGTAACATATTAAGCTCCTTAAATCCTTAAAGTCAGATTTTTGACTTTGAGGATTTATACAAGTTTTTTTCTACTTTGCGCCTGCGGCTTTTAGGAGATCAATAATTTCCTTATTTTGAAATTGAGTAGCTTCGGATAATGGTGATTTTCCGCCGGAATCTTTTATATTAACGTCTGCTCCGTATTTAATTAGAAGCTCTACGATTTTTTTATCCCCTACGATGCTTGCATAAATTAGAGCAGTAGCGCCAGTTTTATCTCTAGCGTTTACTTCTGCGCCTCTTTTTAAAACAAGATCAACGATTGCCCGATGTCCATTTTCACAGGCTTTGATTAATACAGTTGCTCCATTTTTATCAGAGGCATTTACATCGCCATCCCAGTTGAGAGCTGTTTTCACTTGCGATAGATCACCTTTCTCTGCCGCATATAGAAGTACTTCGTCTGTGTTAGCAAAAAGAGAAATTGTAAGAAAAAGCAGTGCAGCTAGAAATGGAAATTTTAGAATAAAGAAAAATTTTTGTAAGTTCAATTTGAATCTCCTCCAATGTGTATCGGATTTTTCTGAAAAAAGTAAACTCATCTAACTTCTTTGGTATCCTGTATTTGCTTCCAATTAAAATAGAGTTAAGAGTCGATTTTTTTTTTAGAGATTTTGTAATTTTTGGTAAGGTATATAGATTCAATTGTTAATAATTATAGATACTATGAAAAATATCGCTATTTTAATTCTAATAACTACTTTTTTGGGTGGATGTCTAAAAGCTAAGAAATCTCCTTTTGATTTTCAAAACCCGAACTTATTATTTGGAAGTTTATACTGGGCATCACAGCAGGGGAATATTTTATCTGTGGGTGGAAGTATATCGGGATTTACCTCCGGTAGTTTAATTTTACAAAATAATGGAGCTAACGATCTTACACTATCTCCGACGACAAGCTATTCATTTGGTGGACTGCCCAAAGGTTCTAATTATTCCATTACTATTAAATCAAACCCGGTGGGATATGTTTGTTCTATTGCAAATTCATCGGGGGTGGTTACGGCTAACGTTTCAAATGCCAATATTACCTGTAATCTAATTACGGTTACGGCAATGTATCCCTCAAATGGTTTAAATTGGAATGATTATATTAACCGTGATTTTTCAAAAGATATTTTTTCTCAAACTGACACAGCCTGTAATACAGCAAATACAGGTGGATATAGAACATGTATCCATGCAGGCGAAATCAGGACTTTTGATATTCCGTCCCGCTCTTCCTGCACGAATTTAACTGCAACTGATAATCTTGATGCACTTAATTGGATTTGTCGTACGAGCGTAAAAGGAGGTGTAACCTTTTATTCCTCTGCGCTTAAGAAAGGGAAATATTTGTCTGATTTGATTAATTGGTCGACTAACGCATGGCAGAATTTAACAATAACTGTAAAAGACGGCACATCAACGTTAGCAGTTAGTAATGCGCTTAAACTTTGGACGAATGTTATTGATGCTACAGAGCCTCCAATACCTTCGACTTCTGGAACAATATATCTTTATGGTCTTTCAACTATAACAAATAATATAATCATTAATGCAAATAAGATTTCAGTATTAATAAATCCATCGGGTATAAAATCAATTAGAACAACGGGTGCATGCAATTCTATTTCTGGAGTCGATTTAACAAATAGGTCTTTCTTTTGGTTTGAAGGAAATATTGATTATGGTAATAGCACACAAAATGCTTATGGGCTTTCCCTTTTTACTTCTAAATTTTCAGTTATTAAAAATACAAGAATCCAAAATGCTGGAATGAATTGTATTGCTGCGGGTAATATCAATAATGCGATAAATCTAAACGGTTCTTCAAATAATTATTTTGAAGACATTGTATTGGGTGAAACTCTTGGAACATCTCCCGCAGTTGGAAATGGGCTATTGCTTTCTGCTAGTGATGATAATTTATTTAATGGTATAAGTATTTCTAATATGGCGACTGATGGGATTCAAATAAATTCATCAAGAGGAAATACAATTATCAATGCCTCAGTCATGAGTTCAGCTGCCGAATGTGTTTTAATACAATCAAGTTCACACAATAACAATATATTTAATATTAGCACGGTAAATACAAATAATTTTGGAATTCGATATTTAAATAGTAATAGTGGGTTATTTTTAAATACAGTTTTGTTTAATCATCAGAATCATGGAATAGATTTAATTTCTGGAAGCTCTATCACCGTGCAAAATCTCTCTGCAAGTAATAATCCTACTGGACAGGTTAATCTTAATACAACGTCTTCCTATTTTACTGGAATTATTAAAACATCATCGACTACTTGCCTTTATAGTGCAAGTTCAGGTGGAATGAATGGTACTTGCCAACCTGTATTGCCCTCTGATTTTTCTGCGCCACTTTCTATTAATAGTACTGCAAATCCATTTGTCGGGTTTTCGGCTACCGATTCAAAAAATTCAACTTCGAATTTGAGTGGGAATAGTAGTGGTATTGCTTTTGGTTCAATGACTGACTGGATTCGGTTTGATAATATTTATAAAGGTATTGGTAAGTTCAATTCTGCTGCTTTTCCAAGTACTCTTCATTTAGGAGTTTGTAGTTCTGGTAACTGTACTATTTGGGATTTGTCTCTTAAAGCTTCCGATACAGTTTTGCGCAATGCAAATATTTCTAGTGTTGGAGCAGCTTGTCCTACTACCATGATTACGCATAATTACTCCGCTTCTTCTGTTACTTTCCTTCGCAATACGGTCGAGCTTCTAAACGATGGAGTAGGAAACGACAACGGACTCTGTGAGGCTAATGAAGATTGTCTGCTTACTCCTAACCATGGTGCATACCAGGGACATGGAAATCTAATTTCTGCAAGCACAGCAAGTAGCGGTTGTGCGGATGTTAGTTCTCAAGGTATTAAACTTTATCAGTATGAGACTAATGGTTATTAGTTGAAACAAAACAGTCAATGAATTACACACTGATTCGTTTCTATTTCTTTCTATAATTTCCTGGGTCCCGGAAAAAACATATTTGTAGTCTTCTGGTATTCTTTATAACTCGGTCGCTTCTTTACTGTGTAATACTCAGAAGGTCTAGCTCCTGTATAGTCCACTAAAGTCGTATACATGATTTTGGAAACATATAAGAGGCAAATAGTAATTATTCCCCAATAGAGAAATTGATCTTGCGAGAATAGATTTATCAGGGATGGAATAGAAGAAAGGATAAAGAAATTCCAGACCATCCATTCGAAAAAATAATTGGGATGTCGACTGTATTTCCATAGACCAACATCGCAGACTTTATTTTTTTCACCTGACTCTCTCATTTTCTTAGCGAATTGCATTTTTTGAATATCAGAAAGCATTTCAAGGCAAATGGAAATTAGCCATCCAAAGTAGAAAATTATTTCAAAAATGGAAAGAGTAGGGCTTGGATTAAAAGCTTGTAAAAAAGCAGGCATAGCAAGAACAGATGCATTCGCTAATCCCTGAACTAAAATTTCATATTGAATAGATAAAGCCTCACTTTTATAGCCTCCTCTTTTCCAGTGAATTCTTTGAAATTGGTAACGGGGTAGGTCTCTCTTTAAAACTCCATATCTCAAAAGCATAATTCCCATTAGCCCCATTCGTAAGCCGGCAAGAATATACATTCCGCCAATAAAGTAACGACTTGCTGATGCTTCTGAACCAAAAAATAAAATCTGAATTCCTATCGCAAAAAGTCCCCAGGGCCAGGCAATGTCTACAAAATACATTTTATTTGTAAAGTAAGCTGGAATACATGCTAGTAAAATAAAGATTATTATTTGTGTTATAAGATTTCTTAGAGCAAAGGACGCAAATATAGGATTCCAATAAAGCACAAGAAAACAAGCGATAAATGGTAAGTAACCGATAAAACGATTTAGAAATTTCTTCATAAGTTTTTTTAATATTTTTAAGACTTCATTTACTTTGTCAGCTAGAAATTTGATTTGATTCGAATTTCCCATTTGCATTATGGTTCTAGAAAATGACATTAAATCCACCCAAAAGAATAATTTGCCTCACAGAAGAAACAACTGAACTCCTCTATTTACTAGGAGAAGAAGAGCGTATTGTGGGAATTACTGCCTATACAGAGAGACCGGAAATAGCTAAAAAAGAAAAACCAGTAGTGTCTGCTTTTATATCGGGTAGCATTGAGAAAATTAAAAAATTAAAGCCAGACTTAATCATAGGCTTTTCAGATATCCAGGCTCAGTTCGCTCACGATTTGATTAAACATGGATTTAATGTTTTGATTTTTAACCAAAGAACGATAAGCGAAATATACAATGCCATGTTTATGATTGGCAGCTTGGTTGGGCGGGCAAATGAAACAAATACGCTCATTGAAACCTGGAAACTAAAACTGGAAAAAATTAAATTGGAGTCTGAGAATTCTAAAAAAAGACCCAGAGTTTTTTTTCAAGAATGGGATGAGCCAATTATTTCGAGTATCCACTGGGTTTCGGAATTAATCGAAATTGCTGGAGGAGAAGATTGTTTTTCCAAAAACAAAAATGGAATTTTAGCCAGAGACAGATATGTTACAAAAGAAGAAGTGGCTTTGTCAAATCCAGACTTAATTATAGGCTCTTGGTGTGGTAAACCAGTTGATATTGATTGGGTTTATAACGTAGAGGAATGGAAGAATTCTACAGCATTAAAGAATAGAAATGTATATGAAATTGATTCGAGTGTAATACTTCAACCCGGTCCTGCTTTATTTATCGAAGGTATAAATCAGATTCAAAATTGTATATTGAATTCCCGGTATTAGGGGATTAATAAAAGTAACTAGATGCAATTTATTAATTAGAGTTTAGTTAGTGAATGCGTGGTAGGCTTATTAAAATAAAAAACCCCTGATACCATCAGGGGTTTTAAAATCTATTAAACAGGTTTAATTAGTTTTGCGGTGCATTAAAGAAGGAACTTGCACTACAACCTGGTTGGCCAACGTCTGTAATATTCTTAGTAGCTTTATCGAAGCAGAAAATTTGCCACCATCGACTAACTTGTCCTGGACCAGAATTATATGTTCTAACCAATCCAGTTGCTTTATATACTTTCACAGTTGAACCAGATGTTGAAAGGGAAGCTTCATTTGACCAGTTGTATAAACTATATCCCAATCTTGTAACTGCTGGAGAAGTCCAAACAGTTCCTTTCATCGAAACAGTTTCTGGGCCATACCCATTTACAACGTCAATGTCGAGAGTTAAGTCTTCAGATCCACATTGTGCTGGAGATTTTATAACAGCATTTGCAACGCCGGGTTGTCTACACTTATCATTCCAAACTACCTGATTCTTTCTAGTTGTAGAACCATCCCCATATTCTAAGTGCGAGTCCACATCTTTTGGAGTTGCATTCCATGATAATACGATTCTAACTTCATCAGCAGCAAGGCTTGGAGAAACTAAGATATTCTGATTTGCTGAATTTGCGCCTGCAGATATAACTGTTTCATAGGTCGTTACATATCCAGCTCCAGATATTTCTATAGTATAGTTACCTGCTGGAACGTTAGGAATTACATAAGAACCATCCGCTGCAGAAGTAACCGCTCCAATTGTCTGATTATTGGAATCGAGAGCATAAGAACCAGATGTGATCCCGATTCCAGGCCTAATTCTTACAGTTAAACTTGATGTAATTGCTTGATTGTTCAAAGCATTCAAGAGTCTTCCTGAAATAGATGCAGGAGCTTGAGATCCTGGTATCATAGTAACAATATCGAAGTTTGTCGTTGCACTCGGTTGAATGGTTACAATACCTTCTACGGCAACATATCCAGCAGAAGCAAACTTAACCTTCCAAGTTCCCGGGTTAATAGAAAATACTGAATAGTTTGGAACGTTTGTAAATGCAGAAGTACCAGAGGAAAGACTAGCTGGTGCAACTGGACTTGTTGGTCTAGTTCCGGTGTTAGGATTTACAATTTCTAGAGTGTAAGTTCCAGTAAAAGGAGTACCACCTGCAATTACTATACGACCTGATAGGTTTCCCCTTGGACCATCAAGAACAATTTGAACATTGGCTGTCGTCGGACTTCCAGTGCTTGGAACTGTAACTTGAATCATTTCTGTTACGTAGCCAGGTCTAGTTACTCGAATAATGTAAGTACCTGGATCAACGTTATCAATAGTATATTGACCATTTGCGTTCGTACTAACAGAAGGAACTTGAATGTCACTTGGTGTTAATCTAGAACCAGTTAAAACATCTGGATCTCTTCTAACTGGTCCAAAAGTAATTGTACTTGGATCAGAATCTGTATCGCGTCCTAATTCTACAGTAGCTCCACTCATTGCACCTGTTGAAATTGCATCGGTAATAGTTCCAGTAATTTGTCTACGTGGTAAATGAGGAACTTGACTTACTACAGAAAGAGTTCCGCCCAATGCAACAGTTCCACTGTTAACTATTGCTCCTGTTGAAGAAGCTGACATATGCTTAAGAGGATCTGTTACAATAATGTTATAAGAACCACCTCGGAATTGATATCCTGTTCCCGGGCAAGAAGCACCAGAACAAACAGATGAGTTTACATCATTTGCAACAACATTAGTTGCTGAACTTAGTGTAGGAGCAGAGCTAAATTGACTAATTGCATAAGCAACACGTAAATTATCAGCAACATCACTACAAGCAGATCCCGTTAAAGAGGTCTGCCCAGGAACTACGGCACCCACTAAAGCACTATTTGAACAAAGAACCGAAATAGCTGGAAGAGTTACTACTTTAGAATTTCCATCAAATGCATAAGCTCCAGAAGCATTTGTTGTAGTAATATGAGCAACCGGATTATTACCGTTGTCAGAGTTTCCAAGCATGATAGCAAAAAGACCAGGAACACCAGATTGGGTTGTGAAACCAGGAGCTGCTGCACCGTATGAATTTCTAGTGCCATTTACAAGGGAATCGAGAACAACACTTTGTCCTTGAATTTGAGCTCTATGTGTAGAAGGAGCTAAAACCACTGGAGCAGCATTTAAATCCTGCCCATTTAATGTAATTGTATAATCCTGTCTTCCGGCAGTGTTTGTATCAGCATCAGAATCTATGTAGCCAGGAGCAGATATATAATAACTCCATTTCCCAGCGACAGCAGTAAAGAATACGTTATTTCCGCTCGTTTCATAAACTTTATTTGCATAGGTTGTATAATTCCAAGGTCCGCCAGTTTGCATATCTGATCTTGCACCAATACACGCTGGAGTATATCCCCCAGCACCACAAGCAGTTTGACAAGCAGCTACTGCAGAGCAAGCTTCTCTCATCCATAACGAGGCAAGGTTTCTCAATCTATCATCAGAACCAGTAGCCAAGTAAAGAAGGTTTGATGGCGCCTGGGTTGAATCTGGCTTAAAATTGATCGATGCTCCTTCAATTCTAGGTGGTTGATTATTTATACCGGCAACTTGACCTGTAATATTAGAAGGTCTAGGAACTACATTGTTTGGGCTAGATTGAGTAACTGTAGTTGCACTTCCGTTTGGACTTGCTGTGAAGGAAAAAGAGTTGGAAGTAGTTAAAAAACCTGACTTCGAAATTTCTACCGAGTAAACTCCGCTTGATAAAGTTTGGTTAAATGAATATTGACCGCTAGCGTTTGTAGTAGTGGTTCCAACTACGTTCCCATTGGCATCTTTAAGTTTGACGGTGAAACCTGACAAATCAGATCCACTAACTGCTACGTTGCGAATTGACCAATTATTCAAATTGGCAACTGCAGAGGTAGCAGGATTCCAAGAGGAACTCAGTCCAGGAATATTTAAGATTGTTGGAGTTGCCGGGTTGTTTCCTTGAAAACTGAATTGAATTGGAACTGCAGAGCTTGTATCGGTAAAAGGCTGACCATTACTTGATTGCCCTGATCCTAAAACTGTGATACTATAATTTCCATTCGGGAGGTTAGCTTGATTAAAAGTATACGCTCCACTTGCATTCGTTGTTGTAGTTGCAATTACGTTTCCATTTGCATCCTTAAGTTGAACAACTGTTCCTGTAGGCATTGGCCCTGCAGCAACAATTACAGTTCCGTTTTGATCTTTGAAACCAGGTGTGGTAGCAGTTCCGGTAATAGTTGCAGGTCCTGAAGTTAAATATAACCTTGAAGAAGATAAGTCGATTCCAGAGATATTATTTGCGGTGCTATTTACAGGATTAAATGTAAAATTTACATCCTGATAAGCATAATTTAAGCCGTTTCCTGAATTAATTAAAACACGATAGTCGCCATTCTTTAAATCATCAAGATTAAAGGAATACTTTCCAGTCGAGTCGGGTTTAGTAGTTGCAATTACATTTCCTTCACTGTCTACGAGTTGAATTGTAATTTGGGTTAAATCTAAACCTGAATCACTTGAGCAAGGTATAGTAACATTGCTCCCATTTTTACAATCTGTTGCATTTAATGTTCCAGATATTGTTGCAGGTCCGTGTGTGGCAACTTCTTGTGCAGAGGAAGATGTTGAAGTATTGGATGATGGCAATGGAACTCCATTGGAATCAGTCTGTTGAGGACTTCCAGTGGATGTAGTGGTTGAAGAACCACCCCCTGTTAAGGCTGCCATCCAAAACATGGCTTTCTTTTTCTTCTTTCCACAGTTTGCACTGAATGCCAGAGACATTGCCAGTAAAATGTAGAATAATACCTTACTTATATTTGGTTTGTTTGAAACAATCTGATCATTTTTCATTTTGATTTTCTCCTATTTTTCATTTATAATTTTTGCTTGTTCTAAAGGATAAATGCACTTTCATGTTTATTCTTCCTCTAGAATTCTATTTATAAATGATGTAAAAAAGTATGTCAATAGATTTTCAATTTTTTTCTATTTTTTAGAAAAAAAAATAAACACTTTCAATTTTTAATTAAACAAAGTCCATCGCCGGCAGGAAACAATGTATTTGAAATACTTTTATTTTCTAATATTTGCCAGAACTCTTGCATAGCACGGTCAGATGGCTTAGAATACAATTCTCTATCGAGTCTGCCATGCCAGAGGACATTATCAAAAAGGAGATAAGCTAACTTTTGTTTTTTTTCTAATAATATTTCTAAAATTTCAGGGTAGCAAATTTTATCGCAATCTATGAAAACAAAGTCATACTTTGTCAAATCCTCTGAATTCTTAATGAATTCAATACAGTGAAGATTTAATAAATTTACAATTTGATTGCCGTCTCTAATCTTCTCGATAAAAGTATTAGCACTGTTAAGCTCTTTTGCATTTCTATCGATTGTATCAATTTCTAAAGGTATTCCTGAACTGAGCATCCAGGTCGTTGAATATCCAAGTCCAGTTCCTAACTCTAATATCTTTTGTGGTCTTAAAGCTGTGATTAGAAATTTTAAAATTGATCCAGCAGCGGGAGATACGATTGGAATTTTATTTTCTTTTGCAAATATTTCCATTTCCTGCATAATTGGAAACGGTCTCTTAACTAATTTTTCATCGATAAAAGATTCAAATCCATCAATGTAAATACTTTCAAATTTCTTCATGGTAAAAAGCAGTGAACACGACCTTTTAAAATTTCTGGTGTTTTTTTCTTTACGATATCTTTTATGAAACTTTGTTTATATCTTTTAGAAAAATGAATTAGAACGATTTTTTCATTCTTAAATTCTTTTGCATGATAAAAAATTTCATCTAGATGAGTATGTCCCCAGGCTCTTGCGCGCTCTACATTTCTATCTGAGTCTACATAAGTGCATTCTAAAAAAAGAATTTTTGATTCTCTTACATCTTTATGCTCTAATACATATTCGATTTGAGTATCCCCAGAAAAGCTTACGAGTGGAGTTTCTTTTTCTTCTGTAATATTTTGGCCATTTGCCTTTAACCGCACAAGCTCTTCTCCTTTTAAATCGGAAAATTCTGGCTTCAACTTTTTTACAGTCTCAAAAATTGTATATCCTTGAGATGGAATTCTATGTGTAGTTTTATAAGCTTTAAAAAATGTATTCGTAGATAGGAAAAAAGGTTTATTAGCCTCGGTAGAAATTAGATTGTATTTATAATCAAATCCTTCAATCTCAGAATACAGTTGAATTATTTTTTTAGTATTTTCATACATTGCTTCATTTACATAAATCGAAGGCGGTTTTAATTTTTGAAGTGATCTCTGTGAGATGTAATAAGGAATACCCGCAGCATGGTCTAAATGGCCATGAGTGACTAAAACATTTTCTAAATGTATTTTATCGTGAGGAATTGAGCCAATGTCAAAAAGTAGGCTATACTGAGGAATGGCAATGCTTGTTCTAATTCCACCCTCGGAGATTCCTTCAAAGCCAATATTAGCATGAGAAAATTTTAAATTCAATCGGCTACTCTACGTTATCTTCTGGTTGAATCATTTTACTGTTCTCGGAAGATAAATTCTTTAGAGAATCTGGACTTGAAACAATAATTGTTTTTAGACTTTCAAAGACAAAGTATTTTTTGCCAACTCTAAGTATATCTTCGAGAGTAACTTTATTCATATTATCCCTATAATTTTGTAAATAGTCTTCTGGCATATCGTCTTCATCGAATCGAACTTGATTTTCTAGAATTCTATTATTGTTTAGAAATAAAAAAACAAATTGGTTGTTTATAGATTTTTTTGCGTCGTCTATTTCTTTTTGTGTAATTTTGGAAAATGTTTTTTCTGAAAGAATTTCTTTCATTAAATCATGCACTTGCATTAAGCTTTGATTTTTTGTCAAAGTGTATGCATATAAAATTCCATGGTCTTTTTTAAAAACAGGATAACTCGTTGAAGAATAGGCGAGACCTTTATCTACTCTAATTTGCTGCATCATATAACTATTAAAGCCGCCACCTCCAATAATATAATCTAAAATCTGAATTGCATAGAAGTCTGGATCATTGTGTTTGGGAAGAGTTCCAATCATTAATACCATTGATTGGTTTACATCTTTTGTAATCAAAAGATTTTTACTTTTATATTCTTTTAAAGATTTTGATAAAGATTCCACAGAAGTAATTTCGCGATTCGCAATTTGCGAATTATTTAGCTTATCCGTTGCAAATAGTTTGCTAAATGTCTCTCTTATTTTTTTGTCTTGAAAAAGTCCTGTAACAGAAATTCTTTTTCTTTTTGATTTAGCTAATTTCCAAAAATCTTTTATATCTTCTAGAGAAATTTTTTCAATAGAAGAAACCTGTGTAATTTTTCCAGCTAGTAGTCCTCTGTAAAAAAGTTCTTTTGCTTTTCTAAATCCAATTGATTCAGTTCTTTCATTTCTTCTCTGAATTGATTCAATCATTTTTTTCTTTCCGTTTGAAAATGCTACTTCACTGTAATTTGGATTTTCTATTAAATCCGTAATTAAATCCAATACAATATTTTCATCCTTCGATAAATAAGAAAGGCTCATCGAGATTTTGTCATAATCACTGGAAATAGCAAATGTTGCGCCTAACGACTCTAATTTTCCTGTAAATGCTTCTTCTGGAAATGATTTTGAACCACCAAATTTTAGGACTTCTCCAAGCAATTGAGGAATTTCGATTCCTTTCTTATTTGTGTCAGCTTCTCCTGCATAAAAAGAAATTTCTAAATAGGTAAGAGGAAATTTGTCCGAATAAATTGAATAGTATTTTAAATCAGAGTTTAGGTCTTCTTTTTTTACTTCCGGTATTTTGAAATTTAACTCTTCAATTTTGATATCCTTTACAAAATCACCTGGTGCGGCTAGGATAGAATATCCCCAAATGGAAAAAAATACTAAAAACGATAAGAGTTTTACTTGTTTATATCTTAAGGTATAATTTTTCATGGATTTTATTTTGCTTCCTTTGTAGCTGGATTAATTTTTTTATTTATTGCCCGGGCATCTAAGTGACCGATGGTTAGGTTTTCTTTAACGAAATATTTTGCAGTTACTCTTTTGATATCTTCTTCTGTGATATTGTTTAGTTTATCATAAGCAATGAATAAATCTTCCCAATTTCCAGTTAGCAATTCGTAGTAACTCAGGTTGTCTGCCAAGTTTCCGTTATTATCAATTTCGCGTAAAAAATCTGCTGTCATCTTATTTTTAATTCTTTGTAATTCATCCGTAGATACTTTTTCTGTTTTTAGTTTTTCGATTTCTTCCCAAATGATTGATTCTACTTTGGAAGGATCTGCATCAGAGTTTAATTGAGAGTAAATGCTAAGTAAATTTGAATACCTCTCTCCCGGATCAGATCCCCAGGCGTCTACGCTAGATACAAGTCTTTCTTTTAAAACAAGTCTTTTATAAAGTCTACTGCTTGTTCCCTGTGTCAGAATAGAATCAATT
>Ga0075158_10001238_pt1 | contig 19620 bp, 21 predicted proteins | sample JI91814BDNA_FD_70968 | JGI IMG/M metagenome (GOLD analysis project Ga0075158, IMG submission 70968) | Wastewater effluent complex algal communities from Wisconsin, to seasonally profile nutrient transformation and Carbon sequestration -... | ecosystem: Engineered > WWTP > Effluent > Algae... | reverse complement strand
CCGTACCACTCATAGATGGGGCAGTCCGCGTTTGGCCGGTGCTTGACTATGTGCACGGTGATACCGCCTAAAGTCCCATAGACGCCAAGACCGGTGATCTTAAAATCGTTCACGCGAATAGCTCCAATTCGATAGGTTTCACTGTGACCCACAGGCCAGGCTTGTCGCCGTAGCGCTTCTCCATGCTGGTCTTGACGATCTGGCTGTCGTCGACCCACACAACGAGATTGAGCGCGTCCAGCATCTTCATGATATTGTCCATGTCCGGCTTCTTCGTCGGCCATTCCGTGCCCTCGCGGGCAGCTTTCTGGCGCTTCTGCGGCCACGACCCGGTGATCGGCACCACGATCTTGAGATCGACGTCGAGCGGCCCCGACAGCGGCGCCAGATCGCCCATGACTTCCTTCGCGGCGTACTTGAGCGCGGCCTCGTAGGACCGCGTCTTTTCGGGCGTGTAGAAGTGGCCGTCTTTTGTGCCGCGGGGCCTCTCCTTGCCGCGTGGCGCGCCGAGCAGAACGATCTCGATCATGCGCGCATACCGCGCTTGTCGATCTGATGTCTCACTTCGTCGGCTCGCTCGTAATACCACTCGCCGGGGCTTCCGCCGTGCTCGCCAAACCCGTTGGCGATCTTGGCCTCGACTTCTGCCATCTCGGCGATAAGCTCGTCATCGGTAAGCTCGGAAGCCCATTTTTTGTTTCGCGCTGACAGGCTCATGCGATCTGTTGCTCCGGATGCAGTTCTGCCAGCATCTTGGAACAGCGCTCCTTCAAGAGCAGCCAATCAGTCATCTCGCGCAGGACGTCGAACTCGTCGGCGAGATCGGCGAGTTCGGCCTGGTCGTTGTTGGCCTGGCCGGTTTTGGTGAAATGCATGAGCCGCCAGAAGTGGCGTGCCTCGTTCCGGACGTTGCTCCGCGTCATTTGTTGTCTCCCCCTAGCGTTAAGTATTTTGCGAGACTGATCGGTTGGCCGCTGTCGAGTTCGACGCAGCCAACAAGCACGGGCAGCCACTCGGATGAAACCGATCCGCGGCTGAACCATTTTCTTATAGTGTCGGTTGGCGGGGCAGGAAGGCCATACGCGTTTAGCCTACCGGCGACGCCGTGGGCATCGCCGAAATTATCCCGTAGAAACAGCGCCACGTCAAACAATTTTCCAAACCCCCGTCGTGTTCTGTTATATTACATGCTCCGCAAGTAGGTCGGTGTCAACCATCAAAATTGACAGTTTGTCTTTTAACCTACATTTTCCGGACAAAATCGCTTTTTGTCATTTTTCCGTATTGACACTGTATGAGATTTCACCATACAAAGTTCATACATTGCAAACTACGAAACATGGGGATCGAAATGCGAAAGTATGGTAGAGAGCGTGGCCAGGGCGATCAGACGATGCCGCCTGGCGAATTGGATGGGGATGCAATGCCGTTTGCGCCTAAGCAGTTGAGCAAACAGGAATTCGGTCGTCGGGTGTACCAGCTGATGATCGCCAAGGGCTGGCGCCAGAGCGACCTGGCACGGCAATCCGGCATCCCCAAGGACAGCATCTCGACCTACATCCGCGGCAAGGTTCTGCCGACGCCGGTCAGCGTGTCGAAGTTGGCGGAAGCGTTGGGCGTTTCGCCTGAAAAGCTGATGCCTGATCACATAGAGAGCCCGGCCAACGTCGAAAACCCGGAACTCGAGATCCGCGCCAACCCCGGAATGAATGGCACGGCCTGGCTCCGCGTTAACATGCTGGTAAGCATGAAGACAGCCGCGCAGATCATGGACCTTCTGGAGAACGAGAATGTTGCTCACGCAGGAAGAAGTGGCGCAGCGGCTCCGATGCTCGCCGACGACGGTAAAGAGACTTCGGAGTGAGGGAAAGCTGGCCTACCTGCCGGGTAGGCCGGTCAAGATCGACGAGCGCGAGCTCGACCGCTATATTGAGGAAACGACATGCCGACGCCCGTCCTTACAAAAACCAAGTCCGGACACTACGAGGCCCGCTGGTCAGACAGCCGTAGAAGCCGCCGCAAGAGCATGGGCACTAAAGACCGTGCTCTTGCAGAAGCAGCGTTTGCGCAATGGCTCCTCTTAGGCGGCCACCGCATTCATTCTATGCAAGAGGAGGCGATCGCAGAAGGCAAAGACGCAGGCCTCACTTGTGACGAGTTGTGGGCGACCTACGATGCACTTCACATACAGAAGAACGTCGTCGGCAAATATACGCAGAACAACAATTGGGCCAATCTCCGCCCGGTGTTCGGCCACCTCAAGCCAAGCGAAATTTCTCAGCGCGTTGTTGATGGTTATGTCCAGAAGCGTCAGGCAGGGTTGGTCGGCAAACAGCCGACAAAAGACGGAGAGCCCCTGCTGCCCGCCAAGGACGCGACGATCCGACGCGAGCTCGGCGCTTTGCGCGCCTGCCTGAACTGGTGCGCCAAGGACGAGCGCCGCCTGATCGCCAAGACCGACGTGCCGACCTACACCCTGCCCGAAGAGGGCGAGCCAAAGGACCGCTGGCTTCGGTCGAGCGAGATCGACGCCATGCTGTCGGCGGCGCGCGAGATGCGCGAAGCGCGCAAGGACGAGTGCCACCGCTACTCCCGCGGCGAGCGGTTCCTGTGGTTGGCGCTGCACACTGCGGCCCGGAAGCAGGCCATCTACGAGCTCACCTGGGATCGTGTCGACTTCGAGATCGGCATGATCCATTATGACGTGCCGGGCCGCAAGAAGACGAAGAAGCGGCGCGCGGCGGTGCCGATCTCGGCCGCGCTCATGCCGGTGCTGCAGCAGGCCTACAAGGAACGCGAGAACGAGTTCGTCATGACCAACAAGGGCGAGATGTGGGCCACCATCCAGTCGATCGCGGTTCGCGCGGGATTGGGTGTGCGCGGCCAACCGGCTGGCGTGACGAACCGGAAGCCGAAAGCGACGGGGATCTCGCCTCACACGCTGCGGCACACGGCCGCGACGCATATGGCCCGGCGCGGCGTGCCGCTCTATACGATCGCCGGCGTCCTCGGCAACACGATGGCCATGGTGGAAGCTATATATGCAAAGCATTGTCCTGCCGCGATGCGGGACGCCGTGAACATGATCCCTTCAGGAAAGGACTGAGAGATGGCCACGCTTGAAACCTGGCGCGAGCAGATAGAGAGGCTGCGCTTTCGACACCCAAGAGGGCCTGAAATCCGGATCGTTACTGGTTCCCTCGACAAATTCGTGGCAGCCTGCGAGCGTCAACTCGGCTACGCGATGCGCGAAGCCTCATCGCCGAAAGTCGGCGTTTCGTCGGCCATGTTCATGGGCCTCGACGTCGTCAAGCACCCTTACGTCCCGGAGAACCGAGCGGTGCTGATGCGCGGCGACGATATCGTCGCGATCATAAACTTGGAGGACTGAGAGATGAGCGAACTATCCGACCGTATCCCAGACGGCGAAATGCACGCGGTCGACAGGCATGGGAAGCTTCTCGGCAAGATAATAAACGTCGGGTCAGCCGTAAAGGCTACCGCCGAATAGCGCGGCCTTGCGGGTCGCCTCTGCGTCCGCTTCTTCTTGGCGCTGCTTTCGCTTGTCGACCTGTTGCTGCATGAACAGCGCGCCGAGGCCCAACGGCGAGGCGTCGGCCACCGCAAGCGGGTTGACGTCTGGCGTGGGCATTCCCGGCATTCCCGGCGTTGCGGGCACCTGCGCATATATGATAGACAGGTTTTGGCTCGGATCGGGCTGCGGCGTGATGGCCGCTACCGGCTGTTGCGCAGACGGAGCCGGACGGTGGCCATCGCGTGCGCCGGCGAGCTCGACATGCCAGTCCTCATTCGAGAGCGGAAAGCTCAAGCCGTATTTGCTGGCATTCTGGTGCGCCCATTGGCGCGCGGCGTCGTTGCCATACTGCAGGTCCGACGCGAAACCGTGATTGTGCTGCGAATTGCCCGGCGGCGCGACCCACTTGCGCGCGGCTTCCGGCGAGCCGTATTTCCGCACCGCTTCCTGCCACAGCTGCGCCTGGCGTTCGACGGATCGGTAGCCGGATTTGACGCGCAGATGCGGCTGGATATCTGGCGGGGCGTCCGTGAACAGCTGCTGGAGGGCCGAATTGAAATTCGGATCCATGCCGGAAAAGCTGTCTGGCCGGGTCGCTCCGCCGACGGCATATTTCTGCCAGAAGTTCGGGTCCATCAGTTCCCTCCCTTGACGGCGTCTTTAATCGCTTGATCCGGGTCGTCCTCGCTGGCAGCTTCATTCAGCAGCGTGGAGAGTTCCGAGGTCATCCAGCCCTTCGACTTGCGAGCGAGGGCCGCGCGGTTCGCCGGGTTGTTATCCTTGAGCATGGCCAGCGCTACTTCGGGGTTCAGAAGTGCCTCGTCGGTCATGCGTTCGATCGCGTCGGTGCGCGCGGAGCGAACCGCCCGGCGGGCGATCACGGCGGCGATCGACGTCGCGAGATAGGTGCCGCTGACCTGACCGCGCATATAGGCGTAGGTGCGGCTCTGCAGTGTCTCGGGCGTCATGATGTTGTTCGCCATGCCCTGCGTCGTTCCTGATGTCGACGAGGCCTTGCCGCGCACGCGCAGATCGGCATTGTCGAGCACGTCGGCGTAGAGCCGAAGCGTGGCGAGGTCTTCCGGCTTGTCGGCATAGAGCCGCTCGGCGACCGCCGCGACTTTCGGGTCTTCAAGCCAGCTTTTCATCCAGTCACCGCGCCAGGCACGCTTGCCGCTCATCGTGCGCTGCGTGTTGTCGGTGCTCTGGCTCTCGGTCTTGAGCTTCTGCCAGAAGGCCGAACGTGCGCCCTCGGTGGCCTTCGGATCGGCGCCCACGAACTGCATGAGCTCGTCGGCGGCCTTCGCCGGATCCTTGGCGTTGAGAACCTCGTTCATGGCGCGCTCGGACGTCGCGTCGGAATAGTTCAGATATTTGCCGACGGTCGAGCGGCCGGGCGTGCTCTCTGTCCCCAAATCGCGAACAAGCGCGTCGCGGCTCTCCGTGGCGGAAAGCGCGTTCCGGCGCGTCTGCATGGCGCGGCCAAGGTCTTCCCGCAAGCCGGGAAACCGGCCGATCTGCTGGCCATACTCCGTCAGGAAATCGTTGATGCGATCCGGGCGCGACATGTCGGCGCGTGACAGCAGCTCGTCGCGGATCGCGGCGCGCGTCGACGGCGTGTCGGCCTGCGCGAACAGCCGGCCCATCGCCTGGTCGTTGATGAATTTGCCCGGCACGTTGTCGTCGCGGACCTTCGGCTGCCCGCCCTCATAGCGCTGCAATACCTCGGCGACCGGGTCGCCCTGGCGGGTGAAGCGCTCGGCCTCGTCGAACTTCGCGTTGCGCGCGGCGTCCATAGCGGCATTTTCTTCGTCGGTCAGGTTTCGAGCGATGAAGTCATCCACGCGCTCCTGCATCTGGTTGATGACGCGCGCCGCATTCCGGCCGCCGCGTTCTGCCCTCGGGTCCGCGAGAGCGGCGGAACGCAGGCGCGCGAGCTCGGAGCGCAGCGTCGTGGCTTCCCGCATCGACACTTCCGCCGGCGCGATCTCGTTGCCGGCGTCGTCCAGCGTCGGCCGACCAAGCGCGGCCACGCGATCGATCAGGCCCTGCGGCACAAGGCCGCGCTCTGTTTCGGTCAACCCTGCGACCGCTTCGTCGAGAGACTGCGCCAGCGGCGCCGGGTCGACGTTTCGATCGATGGCGTCGACCTGCGCGTAGGCATCCTCGGTTCGGGTGCGTGCCGCGTCGCGCGCGTCTTCCAGCACGGAGCGCACGGTGTTGCCGCGCTGCGCCGAGGTGGTCGTCGGCATGAGGCCGCGGATCGCGCGCACGACCTCGTCGTCGGCGTTGAAGGCCATCGTTTCGGCGTCCATGATGCGACGGTCACGCTCCAGCGCCAGCGCGTCACGGAACGCGCCGGGCGTCTCCTTCGGCTGAATGCTGGTCATGGCGTTGTCGACTGCTTCGTTGTTCGCCATGCGCCGCTGCGTGAACAGGCCGGAATTCTGGCCCTGCTGGCGCCCGTATTCGAGCGAAGCGAGGCCGGGGTTGGACGTCTTGTCGGCGAGCGTCTCCTTGTAGCCAGGGATCACATTCGACGGGCGGTTCGCCGACGGGTTCATGATCGCATCGACCAGTGGCTGCGTGTCGATCTCAGCGCCGATCTCGTTGGCGCCAGGGAGATCGGCGGCCTTGGCGAGCCGATCGGTCACTGCGGCTTTGACCACATCGTCGGCGTATTGCGGGTTTGTACGAAGGGCGTCGAAGACGTTCTTGGCTGCGCCGCCGACAACGCGGGTGAGCCCCACCGCGCCACCGCCGAGCAAGCCGCCGACGAAATCGGCCAGCGCGCCGGCTGCCGTTGTCGGGTCGACCATTTCGTTAGCAGTCGACGAGCCGAGGCCGGCGCCGGTGGCGACGGACATTTCCTTGGCGGCGAATTTGGCCGGGTTGACAGCGGCAGGCTCGACGAACATGCGTGCCAGACCGGGAAGCGTCCTGGCGCCCTCGACGCCGAGTTTTTCTGCGGCCAACAGCGACCCGCCGACCGGCAGCAAGCCACCGCCAATCACTTCCGCTGTGCGGTTGGCGTAGCGCTCCGCGACGTTGTCCGGCTCGGCGCGCGGCCGTTCAACGCCAAGCGTGTCGGCGGTAATGTTGTTCAGGCTGTCGAGCCCGCCTTTGAGGACTTCCGGGTCCGGCGTCATGGCGGTGATCGGATTTTTCGACATGACAGCCGCGATTGTGGGGTCGACGCCGGCCTTGTTAAGCCCCCACTCGGTCGCGTCACTGCCGAGCTTGCTGAGCGTGTGCGGTAGGCCGACAACCTCGATCCCACCCTCGACGAGCCCCCGTCCGATCTGATCGGTGATGCCACCGAGATACTCGCCCCATCCGGGCTCTTGCGCCGCCGGCTGGACGATCGCGGCCTTGACCGGATCAGCAACGACGTTCTGCTGCGGGACGGCTGCGGGCACTTCCGCCGTCGACGTTGCGGCCGGCTGCGCACCAAGGATTTGCTGGATGTCAGCGTCCGAAGCCGTGTCCGGAACCTGGATGCGGCGCCCCTGAAACTCGATGATGCGGGCCATTACTTGACCCTCTGCAGCTTGCCGTCCACGAAATCCCAAACCTCGACGCCGGCCGGCTGTTCGGTCGTCGCAGCCGGATTGCGCAACTTCGCGACTTGCTGCTCGCGCGCTGCGATCTGCGCTTCGAGATCCTGCAAGTTGGCCAGGACACGGGTGTTGCCGGCGAGGCCGCCGTCGTATTTGTCGAGGTACTGCTGCATTTCACGGACGTTCACTTCGCCGGCCGGGTCATGCAGCTTCGCGTCGACATAGGCCATATCGAGCGCCATCGACGCGGCGATCGCGATGTTCGGATCGTAATTCTTCTCTTTGGCCAGCTTGTCGAGCCAGGCCTGCACTTCCTGCGGGGTGCTGAACTTGGCGTCGTCGCCATAGGCCTGCACCATTTCGTTCAACCCTGAACGAAGATCCTGCGCGAGGCCGCGCACGTAGCCGGGAACACCCGTGATGCCGGGGTTCTCCGCCAGAAGCTTCCGGTACTGACCAAGACGATCCTTCGAATAGGTGATCGCCGCATCGAGGCTGGTCGCCGCCGTTTGGTTCGACTTCGTCGACAGGCCCGTGTCAGAGAGCGAGCCCTGCACGTTGGTGCCGAACGTAACGGAGCCGGGCGGAAGCTCCTGCTGCGTCTGCGTGTCGATAAGCTTGCCCGTCGGCCCCATAACGGCGGTGCCCTGGCGACCGTCCGGCGTGCGGTAGTTGGTCGGCTTGGCGTCGGTTCCTGGCTTGTTGTAGGGCGACTGGTCGATGCTGTCTGCGCGCCACTTTACGACAGGCGTCTTGCCGTCGGGGCCGATGATGCTTTCGACGGGCGTGTTGCCAATCGCTACCGCGCGCTGCTCGTTGCCGGGCAACGATTGAAGGATGCTCGCCTTCAGTTCCGTCTCGGTCAGCGGCTTGTCGGCGCCCTTGATGACGCGGCCGTCAGGCAGAATGTTGGTCTCGCCGGGCTGCGCGCTGACGATACCGATCTGCTGTGGATCGGTCTTGTAGAGATCGGCCAGCCCCGGCGGCACAAAGCGCGTGGCGTCTTTAGCCACCGGGTCGAGCATCTTCAGCGTGACAGCGTTACTGTTGTCGGCCGTGTTGGCCGCCAACATTGCCTCGTCTTGCGCTTTGCGCCGCTCCAGCGCCGCGGCGTTGTCGGCCGCGGTTTTGTTGAAGCCCATCTGCGTCTGGTCGACCTTGTAGAGATCAGCGATGCTCGGCGGCACGATGCGCGTCGCATCGGCCGCAAGCGGATCGAGCATTTTCAGCGTTATTGCGTTGGCGTTGTCGGCCTGATTGTTGAAGATCGACGTGTTGGCCACAACGTCCTGCCCGCGCCGAAGCGTCTGATTGCCTTGATCGACGCTGTAGTAGGACTGTGTCGGTGCGTAGAGGCCGGCGAGCACGCCCATGCGGTCGGCCTGCGTTTGATCGTAGCCGGGGTCTTTGGCGTAGGCGAAAAGCTCCGCCAGCCGGGACGCTTTTTCCTTCGTGGCCGCCGCGTTGGCGTAACCCGACAGATCGGAGCCGCTCGGCGGCGCGAAGATGCCGGCGAGGTTGTTGAACGCCGCGCCGAGGTTCGGATCGTTAAAATAGCGATTTCCGACGACGGAACCCATCAAGGCACTCCATAAAGCGAGGATAGACCGCCGTACCGGACGCCCTGCGCGCGGGTCAGCGCCGGTGCCATCGGCGTCGTCACGCCAGGATTGACCGTCGTGCCGCCGAGGAAATCACCGAACGATGTGGTCGGCTTGAACGGCGCAGCCGTCGACAGACCCTTGCCGAGCGCCAGCCCGCCGGCACCGCCAAGCAGATCCGCGAACAGCTTCATGCCGTCGCCCTTCTGGTTGGCTGCTTCGAGCTCGAACGGCAGGACATTGGACGAACTCTGCTTGAAGCCGGCGAGCTGGCCGATCCTGTTGGCGTCCCTGCCCTGCAGCAAACTCTTGTCGCCGAGCACATCGCCGAACGAGCGCAGCCCGCCGAGCGCATTGGCGGTGCGATCTGTCAATGCCGTGGCCTGGCCGCGCTGCTTGGCCTCTTCCGCGATCGTGATGTCCGAACTGGTCGTCGGCAGCGCGCTTTCCTTTGACGGTTCCGGAACGTCCTGCCCGCGATAATAGTCCTGCAGTTGTCCGGACTTCTTCTCCTGGTTACGATCGAATTTCTTGTACTTGTTCTGCGTGCCGCGATTGATCGCGTCCGCTTCGCTGTCGAGGCCATGTTGCCGAATGCGCTCGGCTTTCATCGCGTCGTTGCGCGCGGCATTGACCCGGCTCTGCGCTGCGGCGTTCATCGCCACACCGCCGGCCGATGCTGCAATTCCGACGAGGGTCATTGGATCGCACATTAGGGTTTCACGCTCACTGATTTGGAGGGCGAGAACAGGCCAGTGTTATACCGGACGGGCACCTGACCGCCCGAATAGGCGTTGGCCTTCTCCAGCGCGGCCTGCGTGCCGAGGCCTGATGTAAACTGCGCGAAAAGGTCGGTGAGCGGGTTATAGGACGGCGGCTGCGATAGCACTCCGGCGCGCGAAATTGCCTGATTGGCGGCGCCCTGCGCGTCACCGGTCGCCTGAAGCGTGGTGATCAGGCCGGAACGCGCGTCCTCGACATTCTGCCGCGCCGTCGTGGCGTAGGCCCGCGCGTCGTCGGCCACCTTCTGCTTGTTGAGGTCGTAGAGCTTCTGCAGCTCGGAAACCTGTTCGCCGCGCGTCGAGCTGTCGAGATTGCCACCGCGCGCCAGCGAGAAGGTCAGTTCCTTCTGCGCGTCGCCATACTGGTTCTCGAGCTGAGGATTGGCATAGTCGATGAAATTCCGTCGCTGCTCCCGGAAGAACGGCTTGTCGAACTGATTGTCGAAGATATTGTTGACGCGGCGCGTGCCCTGGCGGATTTCCTGCTGGCGCGCCTGTTCTTCCTTACGCGCCCGCTCGGCCTCTTTGCCGCCGCCACCACCGCCGAATAGAAAACTCATGCTGTCCGCAACCTCATGCAAAGCCCGACCGTCTCAAAGCCAAAATGTTCGAAAAAGCGCTTTGTGCGATCCGGGCTGAAGCCGTAATCATTGCCGCCGAATATTTCAGTGAAGCCCCTTCGTCTGGCTTCGGCGATCAAATGCCTCATCAAGAGTACGGCTGCCCGAGTGCCGCGATGTTCGGGACGAACATAGATTACCTCCTGCACGTAGAATTGTAAATCCACGTAGCGGTAGCGGCCGACGCTGGCCATGAGATAGCCAACGGCCTCGCCATCGTGCTCCGCGAAATATATCGTGGGGTCGGCGAGGTCGAGATAATCACGGAAGACCTGCCGCACGCGCGCGGGATCGAAACCGTGCCCTTTACGCACCTCGCCAACGTTCAGCCGGGCCATCTCGACGAACGTGTCGATCTCTTCGTCGAGCGCCAATCTAACCAACATCGGCGGCCACCCACGAGAACTGGATATAGGCCTCGCCGCGCTTGCCGAAGCCTCTCAGCGGCTCGGTTTCGGACGTCAGACCGATCGCCTTCAGCCAGGCGTGCGATTGCGTGTGCGTTGCCATCGACACGGCCTCGATGCGGTGGATGCCGCGATCGACGAGCTTCGGGAACAGGTTATTGCGGATGAACCGGGTGATCGGCAGCGCGATGCCAGGAAACCGGTCATTGGCGAAGAACAGCAGCGTAATGACATTCGGTCGCGCCTCGATCGTGCCACCGACGCAGACCGCGCCCCGGTCGTCGTGACCGACCATCACGCCGGAATAGCTGTGGTAGGTGTCGGCCAGTTTTCGCGCCAGTTCGATCGGATCGTCGGTGTCGTGAACGCCCGAGAACTCGCGAAAATCGTCGGCGCGCATATGCCGGGCGACGTTGTAGACGTCAGTGTAGGTCGGCTCAGCTATTCTCAATCTGATCACCGGCATAGGTCACGACCAGCGACGAAAGCTTGGCCGCCTGGTCGTCCGTGGTGCTGACGCGCAGGCTCAAGTGGTTCGACCGGCCGGACATCGGAATGCTGGCGTCCTCGTAGGTCGTATCGGTGACGGTGATCGTGCCGTCGGTCGCCCCTTCGTCCTTGGGCGACATAGCCCAATCAACGGACCACTTACCGGCTACCGCCAGATCGATAAACTGCCATTCCTTTTTCTTGGCGGGCGCATTGGCGTCCATATAGGGTAGCCAGGCCTCGGCGAGCGTCTCGTCGTATGTCGGCGCGGTCTTGGAGGTGCCGCCGAAAATGTAGAGGTCGTCTCCGGAACGAATGTAGACCTTCCGGTCGTAGACAGCGGCATAGTCGACATCGAAGGCGACGTCCTCGTCGTCCTCGTGGTAGGACGGCGTGTAGGTCGTCCACGCGCTGATCTTTGCGCCAGGATAAAATGCGAAGACGTAGATGATATCCCTGGCGATCAGCCAGAAATTCCCGGTGCGCGGCTCGATAAGCCCGAAGACCTGAAAGGCTTCGTCGTCCAGCACCTCGGCTAGCCGTTCCGAAATGAGCGGATCGACCGGTACGCCCGTGTCGGTCGTCGCCGCCGCGTTGGTGCTGGCGCGGGACTGAACGGAGCGCAAGCCGCTCTCGTCGGCGTAGAAAACGTCGCTATCGCCGAACTCCGTGACCGAATTCGGGAACCGGGTTCCCGTATTGCGAAGGGTTTGAATGCCCCGGTTCAGCTTCGGGTCCGGATCGATATACTCGATGATGATCGTGCGCTTGGCGAACACGGCGAGGTAGTTCTGGTAACGCGACAGGGCCGTCAGTTCCTCTCCGCCGCTGGTCTTGGCGCCCATATCTATAAAGCCAGCGCCGACATTGTCGGTGGTCCACTTCGTCGGCGCATCGACACCGGAAAAATATAGCGCTTTGCCGGCCACCGCATAGACCTTGCTGTCGGCCGTCTTCAGGAAGGTGCCGCGCGAGAGACTGTCGTTCGACCCGCCTGCCATTGCCGTGACGTCCTCGAAGACCAGGCCGTTGGTCGCGGTCCACGCAAATTCGAGACCGTTGAACTGCTCGCCGGCCACTTCCGACTGCAGGATCAGCTTCGCGCCGTCCGTAGTCGCGGAATAGCCCGACGTGCCCGTCAGGCTGTTGATCTCGTCCCGCATGGCGTCGGCCATCGCGCCGGCGGCTGCCGACCAGACGACCTGGCTATCGATCAGCGGCGTGTCGCCGATCCACAGCTCCGTCAGCGTCGGGAAGCCGTTACCGGAACCCCCGGTTATCTTGGTGGCTTCGGTGACGACCAGCGTGCCCGTCACCACGACATCGATCTGCTCGTTGTTGAAATCGTTCCCGAACGGCCCGTACAACTTGACGATCCACCCACCGGTGACATGCGTTGCGCTGAACCCGGTCGTGCCGGTATTGGCGTTGACGTCGTCCGCGATATCGCCGATCCACGCCGCATGATCCGTGGTCGTGCCGGGGTGAGCGATCGGACCCGACAGAAGCTCGAGCCCGGCCACCTGCAGCGACGATATCTCGCCCGATGGCGTGGCGGAGCCTGCCTTGATCCGAAACTCACCTTTGCCGCGATCCCCCTTCACCACGTCGACCTGCTTCACGGTCAGCGTGGCGCGGGCGAAAGTATCGGACCAACTGGAGACATACACTCCGTCGTAATAAAGATGCCTGGATCCATCCGCGAACTCGACGGCGACGTAGAGCTTCGCCGAATGCAATTCGGCGCACAGTAGCTTGGCCACGGCCAGGGCGGGCGTAATCGGATGAACGATCTGCTGGTACTTGACATCGGCGTGAAGAGTGCCCGGCCTCGTCGTGTGGCCGAAAGTGTAGATGCCATCAGCGCCGGCGGCCATGCCGACGGTATCCGCGGCGCCGTGCCAGTCGGCGAAAGCCGCGCGCTTCTCGAACTCGCCGCCGCGATTGATATGCCCGTTGTTGGCTTTGATCAACACGCCGGCGGTGGTCGTGACCGGCAAACGCCGCGTGTCCAAACCGCCCGTGAATTCCTTGACCCATATCGTGCCCATGCGTCAGCTCGTCGGATTGTAGACGGCGACGGGGATGCGCTCGGGCCGCTGGCTCTGCTGCCCGCCGAACATGTTCGTGACGCGCCGGCGCTGCTGGTTGCCGCGCAGCTTGCCGTAGCGCTTGTTGGCCTTGTCGAGCTTCAGCTGCGCGTCCTTGGCGCCCGTGGCGGCCAGCACCTCGGCAGCGCAGAACATGACGATAAGCTGATCGTCCAGATCGGCGACATCGGTGTCCGCGATGAGCGGGCGCAGCTTTCGGATGCCCGTGAGCTTGATATGACCTTCGAGCGTCGTGGCGTCATAGTCTTCGCTCGGCTTTGGCCACACCTCCAGCTGTTCGTCTTCCGAGATGCGCCAGTTGGTGATCGGCCAGGAGCGCTGGTCCAGATCGGGATTAAACGTGGAGTAGTGCCGGGCATCTATGCCGTTCGTCAGCGGCAGGTAGCGACCGCCATACCAGAGCTCGGCTTTCTGCGTGCGGTCGAGATGAAGATCGTCCGGCATGTCGTAGAGGTTCTGCCCGGCGGCGATCTCGACCGTCCTGCTGACGCGCAGCATCGGCCAGTCGAAGTCTTCCCACAGCCATTCCTGAACGGTCTGGATGTGCTCGACCTGTCGATCGCGGTCGGCTGCGTTGTGGGCGACATTGCGCGACATCCGGCTTTCCGACCGGTACTTCGTCAAAAGCTGGACGAGAGAGGTGCCACGCATCGTCGATCCTTACTGGAACATGCCGGCGTCGGGCATATCGTCGCCTACGCCATCGTCCTCGTCGTCGGCCTGCTCGGGGTGAAGCTGTTCGTTGATCTTCCTGATCCGTTCAGCGCGCGCCGTTTCAAGCGCCTTGATGATTTCGGCCTTGTTGTCGTTCTGCGAGACATCAACGCTGCGCTCGGACGCCAGCTGCAGCAGTTGCACCTTGGTCAGCTTGCTGAGGTCTTCAACGTCGTTGGCAGGCTGTTCGGCGGGCGCCGGCGCTTTCTTTTCCTCGACCGGGCCGAGCGACTTGACGAATTCGCCATCCAGTTCAAGCTCGGTGAGCTTTTCGAACACGCGGGCCGCGGCGCCAGGGAACAGGGATGCGACAGCCTTCGACACCGCGCGGCCGTTCCCGTCATTGGCGCCGTAGACGTTGTGCAGGCGCTCGATCTCGGCGCGGTGGCTGCGCTGGATATCGCCGGTCCACTCGACGTCGCGAACGCTCTCGTTGCCGTGGATCAGCTGGAGGACCGCGATCTCGCCGGCGGTGACGCCAAATTTCTGGATTGAGTTGCCGGCGTGGCCGCCGAGCAGGAGAGTGATTGTCGCGGTGTCCATGGTTTGCCTCGTGGGGTGAGAAAAGCCGGGCGGGTTGAGCCGCCCGGCAGGGTTTCAGGTCGTCGCTTAGTAGACGTCGTCGCCGGTCGGACGGATGTAGACCACGAAATAGCCCTCACCTTCAGCGAAGGCCGTGACAGCCGATGCCTCAAGCGAAAGCTTGCTCTCCCGCGTCAGGACGTTGTTGGCGGTGCATTCCGCGCCGATAACGGTGCCCTTGGGTGTCAAGAGAGCCGACGTCAGGGCCAGCGAACCGGTGACGTTGGTCGTATCGATTTCGAGATTGAAAGTCGCCAGGCGCGCCGCCGTCGTGACGGCCACCGTAGTGTGGAACTCCCAATACTCGATCGTGCCGGCGATGCCGGGGTAGCACTCCGTGATCACATCCGCCGCGGTGACGCCCGCAAGGGGCAGCGGCGCGAGGGTGATCGGAATGCGGCCGTTGCCGTCGGCCACATCGAGGTTGATATCTATCGTCGCGCCCGCCGGCAGCGATGCGCCGGTCAGGTTGGTCACGGTGATCAGGGAGGCTCCGTAGGCCACCGAGAAGCCGGGGTCGGCCTGCGCCCAGCGGTCGTTGCCGTTGACGATCATGTAGCCGCCGGTGCGCGCCATGCCCTTCGTGAAGGACAGCTGCGCGAAGCCGGTCGGATACGGCACCGTGAAGGTGGCGTCGTCAGCGACGGCGCTCACCAGCGTGGTGGAGATGCGGGCGAACCTGTTCTTGATGCTTGTCATCTCGCGTCTCCTTTAAGCGATATCGTACACGGCGGACGTGTTGAGTTGCTTCGCAACCATCACGGCGGTCGTGGTGATACCGTTGTACATGACGTAGCGGTCGTACGGCCGCGCCGGGTTGTGGCGCTTCATGCGCTGGCCATCCATGTAGAGCAGCCGCAGACCGGTCTTGCTCATATCGATGACGTAGCAGCGCTTGGAGAGGCCGAGATCGTCGAGCGTCGGATCCCAAACGATCGGTACGCCGTGCCACTCGGGATCGCCCATGGAGCCGTCGGGGGCCTTGCCGCCAGCCCAACCGGTCATGGTGTAGTTGCCGTTGGCGCGAAGCTCCTTGAGATAGCCTGCGCGCCAGTCGGAGCCGCAGAACATCTTGTACTTGGTCGTGCCCTTGCGGTACTTCGACAGCTGGAGCCATTCCTTTTCGAGGAACTCGATCAGCGCGCCGCCGTTGGCGGTGTTGACCGTGATCGCGCCCTGGCCGCCGGCCAAGCCGAAAGCTACGGTCGCGGCGCGGTTGCGCCACCAGCTGTTCGCCGGGCGGCCGATCGTGCCGGTCGTGCCGACTGCGGGGCTGTCAAGGATCAGCGACTGGATGCCGGCGAGCGCCTTGGCGTCGGACGAGCCGTCACCATGGACGAGACGGTCGAGCGAGTAGGAGTAGTCTTCGCCGAGGGCTTCGTTCTTCTCGTCGAGCAGGTCGGCGAGCATGATTTCCTCGCGGCCTTCCATCGGAGAGGTCGTCTGGTCGGCGCCGTCTTCTTCGACATTGATGCCGGCCTGCTTCAGCTCGGTCATCGTGATGACGTTGCCGATATGGTGTTCCTTCCAAGGGAACTCGGCGCGCTTGGTGCCCGTCGGGTTGTAGTAGGTGACCTGGTCGTCATGGGTGTAACCCGTGAGCGAACCGCCGCCCTGGCCAGCGGCCACCGCGAAGGACACATACTCCTTGCCGCCGACGAACTTGCCGGCCGCCGCGTTGAACGCGTCGAGCATCGGCTTGTTGGCAATGTTCTGCTTCCAGACCTTGCCACGATCGATGTAGGTCTTGAGGACCGAATTGTTGATATTGACGATTTCGTCTGCCGTGAACGCCATGGTTCAGGGTTCCTCTGAACGGTCAGGCCCGACGGTTCGCGCGAATGATGTCCAACGTGGACACGTTTTCGCCGGTCGGCGCCTGAGTGCCTGCTTTCTGGCCCCCGTTCACGGGTCTGATCGGTCGCGGCTGGTTCGCTGGCACTTTTGGTGCTGGCGCGGTGAAGGTCTTGTTCACGGCGTCGTAGGCCCGCTTTAGCTGGTCCTTGATGCCGTCGACCGTTCCCGGTCGGCCTTCCTTCTGCAGCAGAAACGCGATCTCCCGTTCGAGGGCCGGTCGCTTGGCAGCAAAGTTCGGATCCTTGATCGCGCGGTCGTTCTCCCAATCCGAGACGGCTTTCAGATTGGCCTCTTCGGCCTCACGCGCCTGCCGGCGTTCGCCGGTTTCGGTCTGGAACCGCTGACGCGCCGTGACCGAATTGGCCCTCGCTTCAGCACGACTGATCTCTTTCGCGGCTGCCTCGGTAAGATCGCCGCGCTGTACACGCTGCGTCAGTTCCGGGGACAGAATTTCACCGGCGGCTACAAGAAGCTTTTCGATCGTGGGCTTGATTTTCTGCCACGCCTCGACGGGATCACTTTTCAGCAAACCGCCGATATCCAGAATTTCCTTGGCCTCATCGTTGTTCAGCCCGAGCTGATCGATGTAGCCAACGACGTTCTGGTACTGCTTGTGTCCGGCTTCATAAGTCTTCGCCTTTCTCAGCAACTGCTGAAAACGAGGATGCTTGTTGAAGGGGACGTCGGTGTATTCTTCATCGTCGGGCTGCTTGGCCGCGACTGCCTGATCCGTGTTTTCTTCACTGCCTGCGGCTGGCGAGGCCGCGTCGGTCGATGCACGCTCTCCGACAACGTCGCGAACGACGTTCAAAAGCTCGTTATCGTCACCATCGCCTGCCGCGGGAGACGAAGCCGCGTCAGTCTGCGAACTCTTCGAGCCCGCATCATCGTCCAGTGTTTGATCGGTCGACGAAACCAGATCCTCGATGTTATCGTCTAGTGAGGGCATGAGAGCTCCTGTTAACTTGGTTGATGTATAAGCGAAGTTGGCCGATGTCACAAGACATCACCATACAAAACCTACACCTGGTTGCTGCCAAAGGCCGGGTCGCTGCCGCCAAGCTGCTCCGGTTTGGGAGAATTCTGCGCGCCCTGCGGCCCCTGCGCGTTCGGATCGCTCGCCGGATCGGCGGTCGGGTCGCCCTGCGCCTGCTGCTGCATGTTCATGAGCGCCATGGACGGCATGCCGTCGGCCACCGCTTCGGACACATCGACGCGATCGTCGAGCCGGCGGATCGTCTCTTTCGCAAACCACAGCGGGTTGACGCCGGGCGTCTGCTGCAAGATCGGCGCGAGCATCTGCCAGTTCTTGACTTCCATCGCCTGGTTCGGCCTGCCCGTGGAGCCGGCCTCGATTTCGAGCGATACTTCCTTGGCGATATCGGCGGCTGTCATCGGCGGCCAGACAGCGCCGGGGCCGGCGATCTCGCGGACCTTTTCTTCCGACATTTCGCGTTGCAGGATCTGGCCGGATGACCGGGTCAGGACCGTCAGGAACGCGTCGAGATCGTCGATCGCGGACGCATCCGACGCATTGGTGGCGCCGGCGGCAATCGCGCTTTCCGTGGCGGTGGCCTGCGCCGTGCCGCCATATTGCGCTTCCTGCGCGCCACCGATCAGCTGGATATCGGTGAAAAGCTGCGCCGTCTCGTAGAGGTTCGGATCGACGCCGGGCGTCGGGAACGGCTGGAAGACGTCGTCGATCTTCATCGTACCGTCGATGTTGATCCCGATGCTCTGGAAGGGCTTCATCTTGGCGATGCCCTGAACGTCCTCTTCCTCGACCAGGCCGTTGGCATAAACAAAGCGCGGCCGGGCCGCGTTGCGGTGCTCGCGCAGGCCCTGGCGGGAACGGTTGTACTCGCGCTGCGGATCCATGAGCAGTGCCACGTCGGACGGCGGGAAAAGCTCCTTCTCGTTCTCGACGGCATTGAAGGTCAGCGCATAGACGGGCCAGAAGCTCTCGACGAACACGTCGGGCGAGGCCGCGGGCCGCAGGAAATCACAATGGCCGTCGGCGACGTAATAAACGAGGCCGGACGGCTTGTGATAGTGCTTCCAGACGCGGACCAGACCGTCCTTTTTCTTCTTTTCCGGATCGGACCATTCGAAATCATCGTCGAAGATCTCGTCGACACCGAGCGACCGGGACTGGCCCTCTACCGCCGTATAAGGCGTGAACTTGCCGTCGAGCTCGACGTCGAACAGTTCCTTCACCTCGTCGGTCGTGTAGGTATATTCGATGGTCAGGTGCCGGGCGCCGATGAAGCCGTTCAGGATCTTGGTCAGCCGATCAGGTATGACCTTCGTCGACTGCGGATAGTCGAAGATCAGGCCTTCGCGAAGCACGATCTCGGGCTCGCTCTGCAAGGCGCGCACCGACGCTTCGAGCTCGGCGATCTCGGCGTCACCCTCGGCAATCTCGCCCTCGGCAATCTGCTCGGCCAGGTTCTTCATGTGGTCGAGACGCTGCCGGGCGTCGGCCAGCTGCTCGGCGATGCCGGGGCGCGGCCCCATCTCGCGCTGGAAACCAAGCTCGACATAACCGACGCCGGTCGTGCAGGCGCGCCGGACGACCTGCTTCATGCCCGCCTTGAAGTCGAGCGGGATCTGTTCCTTGGTGAAATAGTTGAACAGGACTTCCATGGTCTTGCCGAACTTGTTGACCATGGTGCGCTTCTGCAGACCTTGCTGGAAGTCCTCGACGATGGCCTGCGCCTGCATGATCTCCGGCGGTGGCGCCGGCACCGGGCCGGGGATGGGCTCGCCCGTCATCGGGTCCATCTGCACTATCGCGGACGCGGCCTGGACCTGCTGCGCGAACTGCTGGACCGCCATCATGGCCATCTGCAGCGAGGCCGGGTTTTCGTCCCACACGGCGAAATCCAGCGTGTCGCGGCGGGACGCCTTGACCTTCGGGTTCTTCGCGTAGAGCGCCGCGGTCTTCATCTTGACGTGGCGGCCGACGATATTGGCCTTGTAATTCTCTGGCGCCCAATCGGCCTCGGCGCCCCATGTGGCGACCTGCATGTCGCGCATCATGCGCTTGAAGGCCTTGTCGTGATGCGCCTTGTCGGCCTTGATGGTCTTGATGATGCTCTGGACGAGCGCCTTTTCTTCCTTGGTGGCCTTGTCTTCGGCTTCGTTCGCTTCGCCGGGCGGCGCCATCAGATCCTGGTCGATGTCGTCCTCGACGAAGTTGTCCATCAAAAGCCTCCTGCGGCCTTAATCTCGCGCTGTTCCTTGGCCCATTTGTCGTTCTGCTTCACCCATGCGAGTGTGCCGAATTCGGGCCGCTGTTGGCTTTGTATAACACGCTTGGCCGACGGAGCAAACTGGCTGCCGAGCCCAAGCCCGATCCA
>Ga0075158_10001233_pt1 | contig 19660 bp, 16 predicted proteins | sample JI91814BDNA_FD_70968 | JGI IMG/M metagenome (GOLD analysis project Ga0075158, IMG submission 70968) | Wastewater effluent complex algal communities from Wisconsin, to seasonally profile nutrient transformation and Carbon sequestration -... | ecosystem: Engineered > WWTP > Effluent > Algae... | reverse complement strand
TATTTATAGGAGGATGCTTTGCAACTCAAACTAAGATTGCTCCTAAAAAGGTAAAATTAGCTGAAGTAGATTCAACTAATTATACTGAATGTTTTATTAGATATAAAAGTAATCTATATGAAGCTTCAGAAGAGATATCTTTTTATATTACTATACACCATGTTACCAATGGATTATTAAACTCTTTTACTACTGAAACTCAAATTATGGATTCTATTATATTAGAGAATCTAAATACTAGTTATAGTGATATAGGTATTAAGTTTAAAATAAAAGAATCATCAACAAGTGCTAAAGATTATTTTATAGAAGGTATAGTAGATCATTATAAAGATTTTGATGATAGAAATACTCTTAATATAATTGTATATCATAATATAGATGTAGATAATGGTTATATGTATGGTGCAGCAGTTAAATCTCCTGGTACTGTATTTGGTATATTAAGTACTAGATTATCATTACCTACATTAGTACATGAAATGGGTCATTGTTTTGGCTTAGGACATGTATTTGAAAAAGATGATACAGATGGATCAACAGCTAGATTAGGTGATAGAATATGTGATACACCAGCTTATAATTTAATGGATAACAGATATATTATAAATTGTGGTTGGTATGGTACAACTAAGTATACTGAAGAAGAATTAAAGATTCTGTTAAAGAATTATGAAAACTATTCTCCAAATGATAAAGATTGTAGAACAGAATTTACACCTATACAAGCAATGGCTATTAGATGGTATATAGAAAATACACCAGTATTAACAGATGCTTTAATAAAAAATAATGGTACCTAAAATAAAACAAATAATTGTAGATAATTTTGATGTAGTAATTATATTAACTGTATTAGTATTAACTACTATACTCATTAATATAAATAGTATTACAGTCAAACCTAAGATTCATGCTGAATCAGGGATAGAGATGTATGACTTAAGTGATAGCATTACACCTCAAGATACTATGTTAGTATCTAAAACTTTAGAGTTTAAACCTAAGAAAATAAAATATATAGCTATACATTGTACAGCTAGTAAAGAAGGTAGATTTCCAACCAAAGAGAGATGGGAAACTTTCTTTTATAAAGAAAAATATCCTGGTAAAAATATGGTTGGTTACAACTATTTAGTATCAGATAAAGAAGTATTTGAATTAAGACCTATTAATTGTAATAATACTTTAGAACAAAATGAAATTGTATGGGGTGTAGCTAACCATAACTCTACTACAGTTAGTATATGTTATGTTGGTGGATTAGATAATAAAGGTAAAAATAAAGATACCAGATTGGCATATCAAGCTAAAGCTCTAGATAGTTTAGTAAATATGATTCATGGATTTGCACCTGATGCTATAGTAATGGGTCATGGTTCATTTCCTAAAGTATATAAAAGTTGTCCTAATTTTAAAGTTGGACCTTATAAATAACCATAGTGTACAACAAGAATGAAATCTTATATAAAATACATGACTTAGAGAGACGAATTGATAAGTCTGTTGTAAAGAGATGTGATGCATTACCTGAAAATAATGTAGGCAGGATTCTTATATATGATGGTGGGGTATATTTTTGGAATGGAATTACTTATGAACAATTATTATCTACTGATGATGATGTAGTAACCCAACAAGAATTAATAGATGCTTTAGCAGGTATAGGTATAGGTACTAATATTAATGTAGTAGATACTTATAATGATTTACCTGATGCAGATTTACATAGTGGTGAATTTTATTGGGTTACAAATAGTATTGGTACTCAATGGTTACCAGGAAGTTTAGGTGGTACTTACTATAAAAAAGGTTTATACTATAGTGTAGGATTAACATGGGAAACAGCTCCTGTACCATATCAAGCAACTTTAGCAGAAGTTAATAGTGAATTAGTACAAGATAAATTTGTTACACCTTATACACATGCAAATAGTAATAAGTGGGATACAAAAGCAAATGTATCTCATACACATCCAATAAGTGATGTATTATTATTACAAGATGCTTTAGACAGCAAATTATCTAGCATACCATCTGAGTATATAACAGAAACTGAATTAACTACAGAACTTGCTGATTATGTTCTAGATACAGATCCTAGGTTATCAGATGATAGAGATCCTACAGCACATACTCATATAGCTTCAGAGATAACTGATTTTGACACAGAGGTTAGTAATAATACAGATGTAGCAGCAAATACTGCAGCTAGACATACACATGCTAATCAAGCTATATTAGATAATACAACAGGTACTTATACTAATACAAAAGATACTAAGTTAGCAGGTATACAAGCAGGTGCAACATTAAACTCTACAGATGTTTTCTTAATTGATAGAACTAATCATACAGGTACTCAAGCTATTGCTACTGTAACTGGATTACAAACTGCTTTAGATGATAAATCTGCTGTAGGACATACTCATACTTCTTCTGAGATAACAGATTTTCAAGCAAGTGTTAGTGCTAATACAGATGTTAGTGCGAATACAACTGCAAGACATTCACATAGTAATATAGCTATTCTTAATGCTATTACAGAAGCTTTTACTACAGCTTTAAAAACAGCATATGATAATGCAGTTACATGGATTACAACAAATGGTACTAACTTATTAAATCACTTATCTAATACAAGTAATCCACATAGTGTAACTAAAGCACAAGTTGGATTAAGTGATGTTGATAATGTAAGTGCAGTAGATTTAAGAGATAGAAGTACTCATACAGGATCACAAACATCAAGTACAATATCTGATTTTGATGAAAGTGTAGAAGATATTATAGGAGCAAAGATTATTCCAGGTAGTAATATATCTGTTACTTATAATGATACAACAGGTGAAACTGAGATATCAAGTACTTATACAGCTCCTTCACCAACAGGTAATATAGTATTAGAGTTTTTTGAAAGTGGTGAGGATTTAACAACAGGTATAAAAGATGTGCCTATATCTATACCTTATACTGCAACAATTACTGGATGGGAAATAGCAGCATATGATGTTGATGATAATCTTATTATTGGTGATGCTGTTATTGATATATTATCAGATAGTTTTACAAACTTACCTTTAACAAGTTTGGATAGTATAGCAGGTACAGAGTTACCTACATTAATTTCTCAAAATAAAAATAATGATTATACAATAACTACTTTTACACCAATACCAACTGGTAATTACTTGCAAGGTGAAATAGTATCTGTAAGTGCAGGTATAGTAAAAATAATAGTAGTTTTATACACAACAAAGAGTTAAATGAGAGTAGCAGTTGAACATATAATTGATTCAGGAAACTTAAATTATTTAAGCGAGAATGCTTATGATAGTACTAAGTGGAACCTAGGTAGAGGTATTATATACAATAATGGAGTTACTGCTATTGATAAATACGCCACACCTGACTTTGGGGCTATTAGACCTATGGAAGAAAGTACTCCATTTGCAGTATCACAAATAGCATCTTATAATTTAAATACAAATACAGCATATTTATTTGGTGTAGAAAATGCTACTACAGCTTCTAACACTAGAAGAGTAGCTTTGTGGCAGCTTAATAGAAAAACTGGTGTAAAAACTTGGCAAGGATTTATTACATTAACTTTAGGTAGTGCAACAGCACATACTCTAAGAGATTATAAATTAGATGTCAAAAATGAAAGCACTGGTACAGTAGCTGTATCTGGTACAACTGTTACAGGTACAGGAACTTTCTTTAATACAAATGCAGTAGCTATAGGTGCTAGAATAGGTTTTGGATCAACTGATCCAGGTGCTATTACAACTTGGTATAGAATAACTGCTAAAGCTAGTGATACAAGTTTAACAGTGAACTTAACCCCAGGTACTATAGTTGCTGGTACTCCTTATGTTATTCAAGAATTTCGTCAAATATATATAGCCACAAATGCTACTGCCACAAATGGTGGAGTTCATTATGCTAAAGGTATTAGTATAGAAGACTTCATGATAGCTGGTACTACAATTCCATTAGCTACAACAGTAGATAACATAAAAGCTGTATATTGGGAAAAAGATGCAGCTACAGTTACAAACATAGCAGCTGCAGGTTGTGGAGTTGATTGGGCTAATGCAACACCTACAACTTTAGATGCTTATGTATTAGATTTAGTTTCAGCAGGTAACTACAGAGTATTTAAATATAACCTAAGGGCACCATTAACTGTAGCATCTGGTATAAGTACAAGTGCTTGGGTTTTAACTACAGGTAATAATGCTTTTACTGGTACAGGTTCACAAAATGCTAACTGTACTTTTGCAATCGCAAGTCATGGATCTGGTAATGGAATACCATCTATATACTTCGTAAGTACTACAAGAGTGATGAGAGCACCACTTACTAATATAACAAGTGGTAACGTTGCTTGGATTGCAGATACTATAATAGAGATTCCACCAGGAGGTGTGAGTACTTTTACAGCAACAGCTACTTTAAATACAATAGAGTACATGGACTCTATAGATTCTTTTGCTATAAGTGCTACTTCAACCACTGTCCCAATATTCTATTTAACTAAGTTTGTATCAAGTGGTAATCAGTTTGATTTACAATGGGGCAGAAACCAAGCTTATAATGAACAATCAGCAAAAGATAATGGACATCCCACTGTATTTAACGTAGCCTCACCAGCTGTAGCATTTACTAATGCAGGTGGTAATAGATTATTTGTGGTGAAACAAGGTACAACAGCTTTAAACAGTCAAATATATATTATTACAGCTGGTGCTGATTGGTTTTATGCTGCACAAAGTAATGGTAGATTAATTACACCAGAGTTACCTATTACTAATGCATTAAAGTTTTATAAATTTGTACCAGAAACAGTTAGTTATTTAGGTAATATAAGTGTTGGTAAACAAACAGAAGCTATTAGAGTTTATGCAAGAACTAGTAATATAACAGTTGATGCAACTAGTAGCTGGACTTTACTTGATAGTACATTTGATATGAGTGGTATAGGAGCAGCTAGTTCTATTCAATTTGCAATAGAATTTAGAACACTTGGAGATACTTGTTTACCAGCTAGATTATTAGGACTAGATATTATCTATGAAGATAATACAGGTGATAGTCATTATGCTTTTAGTAGTGATAAATCTTCTGCTGCTAGTAAAAGATTTGCATGGTGGTTTAAAACAGCTTTTGGAAGTACTGTACCTACTTTAACTATTAGACTTTATAATGCTGTAACAGGTGGTTTGTTATTAACAGATGATACTGCAGCTCACACATTAGGTACATTCGAAAAAAGTATTGATGGTGGAGTTAGTTGGATTGCCTATGATTCAGTAGATAGAGCTAATGATATAACTTATATTAGATATACACCAACAACACTAGCAGATAATGTAAATGTTGAAGCTTATATAACTCAAGGGTAGTAATGGCATTATTAGATATTACAAATAATAATACTAGAACTGTAGTATATTCTGATAGACCAGATGTAACTAGTGTACTTGAAATAGTATCTGCTAGTAGTACAAACTCAACTGATATAAAAGGTAAGACTGGTGGCAAACAAGGTGGTAGAATTACAATTAGTTAAAACAATAATGACTATTATATGGGTAATATTATTTATGGTAATGTTACTAATCATTAGAAAATATATTGAATTTAAAATAAAAATTAATAAGTATAATGGAAAAAATAAAAAGCTTCGTAATAAAATATAAGTATTATATTATTTATTTTTTAGCAGCTGTGTTTGTAATGTACTTTACAATGAAGCAAAAGTCTATTAAAGTAAAAGCTAATGTTGATGTAGATCTTCAGTTAGATACTTCTTCTGTTATAGATGGGCTTTATACTGAACCATCTGTTGATACTTTAACTGATACTTTAACAAATGAAAACTAATTGGAATTTAATAATAGTTTTAGCTATAGTAATAGCTGTTTTCTTTGGTATATACAAAATTGTAAAAGTATATAACAAAAATGTAGAAACTATATCTGATAACTCTTTAATGATAGATAGTCTTAACAATAAGATATTAGATATTAATAAAAGTGAGACTTTGAATAAATTATATATTCAAAAGCTAGAAGAAAAAGATTTAGTTACTACTACAGAATTAAAATCTTTAAAAAATAAAGTATATGAAATCAGGAATAAGAAAGATAATTCTTCTGATATCATTTTTAATGATAGCATTAGGACCAGTATATTCACAGAGTATTTTATCTCTAAAAACATATCCATATATTACTCTAGATAAAGATGATAGTCTTATTGTAGTAATTACTTTACCACAATATGATGCTTTAGCTCATTTAATAGTAGAGCATAAATATCAAAATTTAGAGTTACTTACAATGGATACATTGATGCAAACTTTTGAAGTTAATATCCAAACTTGTAAAGAGAAAGAGCTTTTATATACCCAAAGATTAATAGATAAAGATATAAAGTATAATGCTCAAAGCGATATCATAAAGATAACTAAGAGTGATAATTCTAATCTAATATCTAGAAATCTATTACTCAATGAAGAAAATAAAAAGCTATATAAATCTAGAAACAATTGGAGAGCATTTAGTATAGTAGGTACTCTAGCAGTACTTGTTAAAATAGGAATGTCACTTAATAAATAATTTACTATACGAAAATATTTATTATATTATAATAAACATAGCATATTAAACACGTCTTTTGTGGAAAATAAATTATCAAATATATCAAATGTAGTATTAAATCATTATTATAGTCATATACCTTATGATTGTGATGATGATTTTCAGTTAATATTACTTTCAAAAGCAGATAAATCTTGTTATAACGATAAACAATTACAATGCTATAAAGAGTTAGTTAATAGATTAACATTTGATTGTTCTGTTTCTAGAAAACCAGTGCTTGTAGATGATTCCTTTAGAGAAAACTGGGAGAGATCAAATCCAAATTGTGTTAGTAGAAAACTTTGGGAAAGAATAGCTTATAAGATATGTAAGGATTATGGTTTAGATATAGTAGTTGAAAAGGTAATTGAAGATTGTCCTATTCCTAATATAAATATTACTAAGCTAGATATTGAATGTAACATATCTATGGAGATTGTAAAAAATATAATACCATGTGATGTTATTACAAGTATATCAATTCAAAAATTAGCTTGTAATGAAAACTTTGAAATATCACGATCTTTGGATGAATGTAATGTAGATTATAAATTATTATCAAAAAAGTTTTTAGATTTTAATTTATCTAAAAAAGATTATTTTTATTTGGTAGATAATAAGTTTACATACGATTGTTTAGATACAATATACTCAAACAACTTATCCTTATATATAAAAGATAAATCTATATACTTAAAATCCCCTTATAACACTTATGACATATCTACTTTAGAAGCTAAAAAAATAGTAGCTAAAGCTTATTCAGGTCCTAAGTTAGTAATCCAATTACTAAAAGATTATACAATAAATAATATAAAAAAGCAAACAATTTTAAATGGAACAATATACATATAAAGTATGTCCAAAATTTGATAAACCCTGTTCTAAATTAAGAGTTGAAATTCTTAGTGAAAATGGTGTTGAAATACCATGTGAAGATGATGGATGTATTACTGTAAAATTAAAAGAAGGCTCTACAAACCATTGTATAGAGTTTTTTGTATTTTGTGAAGATTGTGGCTCATGTCCTCCTAAGTATATTAAAAAATGCTTTTGTAAAGTTGATACAGATTGCGCTGATTGTGAAATATGTAATGAACTTGGTGTATGTGAATCTAAATGTAAACCAACTGAATTTTGTGTTGGTGACAAGTGTGTAGAATGTGATCCTACTCATCCATGTCCAAATGGTAAAATTTGTAAGGATGGTAAATGCATTTGTCCTCAAGGTAAATTTGAATATCTAGGTAAATGTGTTGAATGTACACCTAATACACCATTAGGTAAATGTAGAGTTTGCGTCAATGGTGTAATACAACCAATACCTTGTGATGGGGGTTGTGATGAAATAGATGGTTGTGTAGAATGTATAAAGACAGGTGATTGCGCTAATAGAACAGATGGTAGAAACTGCTGTAATGATAAAAAGTGCGAATGCTGTCCTGGATTTATATATGATTATGAATTAAAAAAATGTGTACCTAAACCACCTTGTACTTCAGATGAAGAATGTGGTCCATGTAAAAAATGTACACCTCTAGGTTGTGTTGATGTAATATGTCCTGATAAATTTAAATGTGATCCATTAGTTAATGATTGTATACCAGATCCTTGTAATAGTGCTCCTTGTGATAATGGAACTGATTGTGGTAAAGATTGTGGTTGCAAAGATAAAATCTGTACTGAATGCGCTAAGTTGTCTTGTGAAGAATGTGCTAAAACGCTAGGTTGTGTATGTAATCCTATAACTAATTTATGTGAAAAAGATAATAAGTGTGATGAAACACCTTGTGAAACTAAACATGATTGTTCTCAGGATTGTGGTTGTGATAAATCTGTATGTCAAGAATGTAGTAACTTCTCTTGTGAAGAGTGCGCTAAAAGACCAGGATGTAAATGTGTTAATGGTAAATGTGTAGGTGATGGTGATAGAGGTTGTAAAGATACCTTTACTTTAGCTCCTAATAAATGTGATGCTAGTTTAACTGCTAAGTTAATTAAAGCTCAACCATGTTCTTGTGAAACTATAACATCTAAAGTAGTTATAGAAGCAGGATTGTCTAATGTAATTAAACTATCTATAAGAAAAGGTTTTGGTGACTTTAATGCATTACTACCTTTATTAGATCCTGCAGCTTTAAATAACTCTGAAACTGAAAATCAATTAACTAGCTTAGATGTTAAATTAACTCTTACTGCATTAGATGTTAATGGTATTCAAGTTAAAGCACCTAACTCTATAATAAAGAGCTATACTTCTATAAATGAGAATACTCAATTAGGAGCTATTAATGTATCTGGATTAACTCAAGTACAAATAGGTAAAATTGCTAAAGTAAAATTAACTGTATCAATAGTTAATTTGAAATTTAGAGATAACAAGTGTTCTTATGAAGATAAAGTTTTATTTGAAGACTTATTTAATCCTTCATTTACTGCTACTACTGTTACATTTAAATCTGATGATTTAGCAGAACAAGTAGTTAAATATGCTGAGTTATCTAGCTCTGATTTTAGAGATCCATTATTTGTTTGGTATAGATCTAAGAATAGTGCTTTTGGAGTTGAAAATATAATCAGAAAGAAATATGTATCATTAACTAATGGTTCATATACTGATAAACTTGGTTTAGAAGAAGGTTTCTTACCTAAGTTTGATTATAGAGTTGAGCCTGGTTGTACTTGTGCAAGTCCAGCTACACTTGAAGATGTAGTTATTTGTGAAGATTTAGATCTTCCAATCAAGTTACTTCAGTGTAATACTAAATTAGAGTTTACTGATGATATCAAACTTTGTGATCTTAGTAATACTAGTATGTATCCTTATCAAAATAGGGGTAGTATTTTAAAACCAAATACTTTTGATGATGTAGCTTATGCTAGTGTATCATTTGATTTATTAATCAATGGTGTTAAAAAAGCTACATTTACTGCAGATGATAAAAAAATATTATATAGACCATCACTTACTAAACAAAGTGTAAAAGGTTATATGATAGATAATGGTACAGAACCTATTACTTCTGTTTCATTAGTTGTTGAAGTTGATGGTGTTGTTAAATGTGAAGTTAAAGAAAATTTCCCTGAAGCACCTATTGTATTTCCAAAAATTACAACAACTTGTAACGAAGATTCTTCTGAAATATCTGTTAAGTTTGATGCAAATGCTAATCATCCATTAACTAAAGTTGTATTTAATAATGGTATAACTGCTAATTTTATAAGTAATACTGCTACAGTATTAGTAGATAAAGATGGAGATTATGTATTTGATCTTTATTTCCTAAATAGTTGTGTAAAACAATTAAAGCAATCTATAGTTTGTTGCGATAAAAAAGCAATTACTATATCTAAATCTTCTATAGATACAACTCCTATTACTGAATCTACTTTAACTAGTAGTGCATCTAGTTTAATCCCTTTTGAAGGTGCTTACTATAAAATTAATACAAAAGGTTATAGTTCTTTTGTAAAACCTACTACAGATTTTGGTACTGTTACAAATGATAAACAGTTATTTCTATCTGCAGATCAAGTAAGAAGTATAGCAAATTCTGGTAGTAGATCAATAACTGTTTCTATAGAAGAAAATGATTGTAAAAAAGAAGTTGTATTAGTTGTAAAAGTATTAAATGTTAGTTTAACAGTTTCTGATCCTTCTTGTTTAGAAGGTAAAATAACATTAACTGGTACTGAAGGATATACATATACATTAGGTACTTATAGTGGTGTATTACCTTCTTCTGGATTTGTAGAACTTGATACTACAAATGGTCCATTAGCCAGTAAAACATATAACTTAACTCTTTATAATAGTTTCCCTACAACTCTATCAGTAACTTATCAAAAAAGTTCTACTCCTACTATTAATAGTTTTAGTATAGGTGGTCAGGATGATTGTAATAATGATTTTATAGTTGTTAATCTTACTGGTACTAATTTAATTGATAATACAAAAGTTACTTATAGAGTAGGTTTAAATTCTGATCCACAAGAAATTACCATTACTAAAGATGGTTTAGCTACTTATTTCAGAATACCTAAAACTGGTGATGATATAATTAATCTTTATTTAGATAAAGTATCTAATGGAGATACTTGTCAAACAGCTTTAACTATAAGTGATACTATTGAAGTAAAAGTAAATAGTGTTATTACAGTAAATACTCCTGTATGTAATGCTTCAACATTAACATTTACAGCTTTATTGTCTTTACCAGTAGACTTTAATCCTTCTGAAGATTCAGTACAATTTGTTACTGCATTACCAAGTCCATTAACTTATAATCCAACTACTAGAATTATAAGTGGTATACCTCAAAACTCAGATTATGATATTGATGCAACATTATACATGAATGGTATACAAAGATGTACTACTACTTTAAGTATAGATACATTACTTTGTAATTGCTCTGATAGAAGTATAACTTCAGTTACTGCTCCTGTTATGTGTAAAAAATCACCTAATACTGGTCTTATATCTAACTTAACTAGAACTATAAGTTCTGCAACAGATATAACAATAGCAGGTGGTTCTGGATTAACATTTACCAATCTTCCTACTAGTAAAATTAAAGTTTACTTAATTAAAGGAACAGGAGTATTAAATGAAACTCAATTACTTCCAGGATCAAATGGTGGAAAAAATAATGATATAAACTATAATTCTGGTACTGGTAAATTATCTATTAATAGTATACAAGTTGAAAAATCATTCTTCAATACTATAAACTATAATGATTTAGCATTCTCAGTAAGAGTAATTCCTGATGGAAGTTATTGTGAGAAATCAGTAGATATACCTATAGTGGTTAACAATTTAGATAGTGCTTTAAATACTGATCTTAATATTAATTTTTATTATAATAATAGTACTACAGCATTTAATAGTGTTACATTAGGTGATTTAACTACTATGGTTGGTGTTGATTTTCATACTAAATTATCAATAAGCGTAAGTTCTGTACCACCTCAACCTAGTAATCTATCAGTTAAGATAGTTATAGGTGCTTCTACTTATATCTTTACTGGTGATGAAATAAACTTAGGTAATGTAACTAAAGTTATATATGATCCTAATAATGGATTATTAAGTGGTTTAACTGCTGTAATAAGTAAAACATTAGGTGATAATACTTGTACTGATACAGTAAAAACTATAGAGATATTTGATCAACCTAATGGAAGTACATCTGTTACTAGATATAATGGATCAATATATCAAGTAGTAAATGCATTACAAACTTTATGTGTACTTGATGGAGCTAATTCATTTAGTTATATATTTGGTGGATCACAAACTGTAGTTGGTTTTGAATGGTCTTATGATGGTATAGTAATAGGTACTAGTGCAACTATATCAATTGATCCTACTAGCGGATTTACTTTAGATAATCTTCCTAAACTTCTTCAAGTTAAATTAACATTAGATGATAGTACTGAAAGTATAGGATTTGTATATGTGGCTATGAAAAATAGTGTAAGTCCAGTATTTAGTACATTACCTATGAGTTTTGTATATACAGGAGCTTATGGTGGTACATTTACATTACCTACATCTAGTACTAATAGTCCTGTTATAACAGGTACTTGGACTCCTCCAACTTTGGATACTTCAACTCCTACAAGTAGCAGTGGACCAAAATCTTCAGTATTTACTCCTACAGGTGGTCAATGTGCAACAACATATCCATTTACTTTACAAGTAAATAATTTACCTCCTATTTCAATACCTAACGTAGAAGTTACTGGACCTTCATCAGGTTGTGGAAGTGTTGAGTTATTAGTTAGTTTACAAAATGCTGGTGTAGTATTTATTAGCACTAACCCTGCTAATTTTACAAATTGTCCACCAACAGGTGCAACAAGTGATCCAAATGTATTATATACTGGCGGAGTTTACTCAACTACTGCAGGAACTAATACTCCTATAAATTTTACACAAACTGGAACATATTATTTTGTTGCTTATGATACTTCTGGACCTACTTGTAGTACTTCTAAAAATCATAGTATAACTGTAACTCAACCTACTGCTGCAGAATTTTCAACTCCATTACCAACATCTTTTGAATATGGTGATGTATATACTTTACCTAACCCTATTACAACACCTTCTGGTCCTTTATCAGGTGTATGGACTGATGTTAGTTCTTCTACTGTAACAACAGTATCAACTACTACATTGGGTTCTACTTTCTATAGATTTACTCCTGATGCTGGAACTTGTAAAACTTATGTTGATTATACTCCTAACATAGTTTGTCCTTCAGGAAATGGATATACACAATCAGAATCATTAGGTTCTTTTAACTTTACATTACAAGCCCCTTTTGATACTTTAAGTTGGGAAGTTAGACAAAGTAGTACAATAATTAGTAGTGGATCTTCTACTACAATATTAAAAAATGCTACTAATTTTCCAAATGCAGGAGATTTATATCAAATATATATTACAGCAAGTATAGGAGTATCAACTTGTTCAATAGAATCTTTCTTTGGTAACTATTGTAGATGTTCTTCACCAAGTTGTACAAGTGTTCAACCTTGTACTCAATCTTTGTATAAAGATTCAGGACATACTGAATTAATCTCTGGTATAACTACTGTGTTAACTAATTGGGAATTAAAAACTGGTTCTCCTTATGATAGTTTCATATGTAAAGCATATACACTATCTAATAATAGTCCTGTATCAGGAGTATTACAAGAATTTTGTTTAATAACACCTGCATCTAATTATAAAGTTACAGTTGCTCTTAGTGGAACTCTTAATATAGAAGGCGTTAATATTGTTAGAGGAGCTTCTGAAACACAAGCAGCTTTTGTTAATAGAGTTAATTTATCTTATCCTGGAGCTTTAATTGCTGATACAGGAAGTACAAGTGTTTTCAAATTTAATGTTAAGTTGTATACAACTACTAATTCAATAAGTTCTAACAATAATTCTTGGTATACTGGACCTGGTGGAGGACATTCAGGAAGTTATTCTAATAATTCTTGTGGTTATATTGAAGCAATAACCAATTTTGATGAAACATATGTATATGATGAAGGTTTGTCTTATTCAGCAAACGTTGCAGCTATGATAGCATTGTACAATACTAGCACTATAGATATAACTAGCATTAATCAAGTACCTAATAATATTTTAACAAATGAATGTCAACAATTATAAATCGCAATAATATTATAAATGGAATTTAATAAACCAAATGTTACTACAGGTTCTTCTATAACAATAGAGGAGCCTGTATTAATAACTCTTGACGAATCTATTAAAGAGCATAAATCATTGCGAGATGTTTTAGTTTTAGATGTATCACACTCAAGTGGTACATCTATTACTTTTGATGTTAGTGCATTGAGTTATATACCTACAATTAATATTAAAACAAAGTTACTTTCTTTGTACTCTAATGGTTTTGAGTTTTATAATTCAACAAAGACTACAGAAGTAATAAAAGTAGATAAACCAACTCCTATTACTTTACGTTATCAATTAACTACTGTATATGATGGTATAGAAACTAAATATGAAGTGTTATATGATATTCCTTTAATTAATATTTCTACAAAATTATCTTTGGATGGTTTCTCTATAAACCCTACAATATCTTTAACTGCATCAGAAGCTATAGTTCATTTACACAAGCTGATAAAATCAAATACAAACTTTTTACAAAATTTTTCATACATTTATGATTCTGAATTAAAAAAAGATGTATCATTGCAGAATTATATATCTAACTTAGGTTCATATATAAATACTTTAAAGAGTAAAATCTCCTCACTTGAAACTACAGTAAATGACCTTAAAAAGAAAGTTGAAAATCTGTAAGACTTGTCAGAAAGAATCTTATCTATTTTCAAGAGGTCTTTGTGAAAATTGTAGTAAAGTAAAATCCATAAACAATTTAAAAGCAAAAAAGCCAAAAGCTAAGAAACTACCAACTATAACTTCTTTAAAAAAGAATGCTAGATATTGGTTTCAAAGGTGGATTAGGCTTAGAGATTTAGGTAATAAATGTATATACAATTCTTGTAATAATTATCTAAATGATCTTAAAAGCTTTGATGCTGCTCACTATTTAAAAGCTGAGTTATATAGCAATAAAGTATTTGATGAAAATAATGTTCATGGATCTTGTAAATCTTGTAACTTTAGAGATCCTACTATTGATTATAGAAGAGGTTTATTGTTAAAAATTGGTGAAGAGAAATTACTACAATTAGAGGAAGAAGCACTAGTTAATAGAGATGGTAATTTTAAATGGGATAGACAAATGTTATTAGATACTAAAGAGTATTATGAAAACAAATGTAAAGAGATAGAAGGATTAAATAAGTAAATTATAAAGTATGAATTATAGAGAGAAATTTTTAAATGATTTAAAATGTAATGTAGTAATTAAAGATTATGGTACTACGTTTGCAGATTTAGCAAAATTATATAATTATCCAAAAGAGAATGGAGCTAATTTATGCAAGAAAGATTATTATAAATTTATGAAAGCTTGTGAAGATAGAATTGGTAAGATTACAGATTATGTACCAGCTAATAATGAAGTCACTAGATTAACAAGAAAGGTTGATGATAATACTTATGAGTATTTAACTCTTAAATCTAAGTGGGAAGTACAAACCAAAGGTGGTGGAAAAGATGTTTTAAAATCTTACATAAACAATATATCAGCTGTTGATGTAAAAAGATTTAGAGAAGACTTAATAAAAGACATAAAGGAATTATCCTTACCAAAGTCTTTTACTTTCCCTGCATATGTTGCTAATACAAATAATGTATTAGTTATATCAATTCCTGATTATCATGTTGGTAGAAAAGAGTTAACAACTGATTTATATGATAATTATTTGCTATCTATATATAAAATACTATCTAAAGTAGATATAAAGACTATAGAGAGAGTAGTATATGTCATTGGTAATGACTTCTTTAATAGTGATAATATAAGCTATACAACAACTAGAGGTACTCAACAATTTGATTATAATACTTGGAAAGAGACTTGGGATTTTGGAAAGCAATTAATCTTATCTTCTATAACTTTATTAAAGAGTTATGATGTATTTGTAGATGTAATGTGTGTTCCTGGAAATCATGATCAACAAAAGATATTTTATTTAACAGATGTATTACAAGGTTATTATGCTAATGATCAACAAGTCAATATAATTAACAATCCTGAATTATTTAAAAAGTATGTTTATGGATCTTCATTAATTGTATTTGAACATGGTGAAATGAAACATGATGATTATCCTTTAATAGTAGCATCAGAGTTTCCTGAAGATTGGGGTAATTCAAAACATAGATATGTATTTTGTGGTCACTTACATCACACTATTGTAAAAGAGTATAGAGGTAATGTTACTGTAAAATTCTTACCATCTTTAGCTGCTAATAGTGAATGGGAAAAGTCTAGGGGTTATAAGACTTCACCAAAAGCTGAAGGCAATGTTATAAATAAAGTTGATGGATTAGTTGATACAATAATTATAAATTTTTAATGATGAAGATTTTAGACAAAATACTTTCAAAACTAGGTTATGTACCTAAAGGGTCTTTCTCATATGATACTGAATATATAGCAGAAGATCAAGAGCTAAAATTAATTTTTAATAAAAAAACAGGTTTATTATGTGTTAATTATGAGGATAACACAATAATGATTTCATTAGGTTTATTAGATTATCAACAATCAAAAGAAGAGTTTGATAAAACATTCTTTACTATAGAAAGACTTTCTGAATTAGAAATAGAAGAGTTAGAAGAAATATTAATTGATTGTTCTAATCATGAAGAGTTTGAAAGATGTAGTTTAATAACACAAGTAATTAATTCAAAAAAATAATGTTAAATTCAGAAGTAATTTATGGTTTTAGAAACTACCTGGAAAATGATCAGATAGCTGATACTAATGGGTCATCTAATAGATGGGTTTTTAAACATCTATTAAATTACAGAGCTACTCTTCTAAAGAGAAAAAAAGTAGCTAATAAAATAACTGATTTAGCTTATCAAACAATCCCAAGTTTTCCTTTAATACAAGTTCAGGATAGTAATTTTAAATGTATTGATGATAATAATTGTATAGTATTACGAACTAAAGAACCTGTACCTTATTATGTAGATTTAAAATCTATAACATCACCATTAACTTCTTCAGCTATTAGAAAGTTTGAAGAGATAGATCCTGATCTTTTATATTTTGAAAGATTTTCTAGATTTCCATCACAGTCAACTAATGTATATTATTATATACAAGACACAGGTAACGGATCACATATATATTTTTGGAGTAATGACAAGACATTTGTAGGATTAAAATCTGTAGCAATCAAAGCTATATTTTATAATCCTGCAATTGTACAATCAATCATAGACTGTGATGGAATTTCTAGTAAGTGTACTAACTATTTAAATTTTGATTTTAAAATAGATCCTGAGTTATTAACTGATTTATATCAGATATCAATGGCAGCTCTATTAAAACCAAAACAAATGTATAGTGATCTTGCACACGATGATAACTCTTCATTAAATGTAGGACATGGAAAATAGGATTAAGATAAAGAAATATAATGTAAGTAGTAAAAGAAAGGATCTTTATAGATTAACATATACACTACACGACTACTATAATAATCTAAATGAAAATTATGGTTTATCTAAAAAGCAATATTTAGACATAATGATGTCTTATTTTGAATATATAACAGATAATATAGTTTATGATAGAAAGTATTATGATTTACCAGTTAAGAATGGTAGATTAAGAATCAAAAAATGTAAACAAAATGCTTCTTCTCCTTTTAAAAGACTAAATGAAAAATTAACTAAAGAGCATAATGTAAATATATATTATACTAATTTACATACTAATGGTTATTATTTTAGATGGTTTTGGGATAAGAAAAAAATTATATCTCATAATAAGTGTTATTATTCTTTTAAACCCTCTGTTGATTTAAAGAACAAATTATCAAAAGAAATAATCGATTGTTCAAAAAATCCCTATAAAAAAGATTATGACGCATTAAGTTAATTAATGGAAAAACCCTTTATAACCCCTAAGTCAATAGTATCAAGTTATATTCTTAGAACTAATAACACTGATATTACTGAAACCAATATATTAAGATTAACTAATGATGCTGTAAGTAATATATTACCTGCAGGATCATTTGTGCATGATATGGCTCTTATAACTATAGATAATTATAAAGGAGCTTTACCTGCTAATTTTAGATATGTATTGCAAGCTTCTTACAATAGCGAATCCAGAGTTAATTTAAAAAGAATTTATACTCAATACAAACAAAAAGTATATGGTACTGATTGTGAGTATGAATTAAACTTAAAGTGTAACGATTGTGAAGAAGGAGTAATACAATTAGATGTTGATTATAATTATCTAAGATCTCATCCAGAGGTTTATTATAATCATAATAAGTTCTTATATAATCACAGAACATTAGGTGATGATTGTAGATCTAGTACAATAGATGATCAGTTTCATTTAATGAGAAGAACAACTAATTACTATTTTAATATACCTTATCATATAAATGAATGTATCAATTTTAATGTTGATTCTAAAGTAGAATATAATATTGAAAATGGTTATATAGTAACTAATATGAAAAAAGGTCAAGTACTCTTAGCTTATCTAGGAGTAATGATGGATGATGAAGGTTGGTTAATGATACCTGACGATCCTATTGTATTTGAAGCTATTATAGATTCTATAGAAGAAAACTATGCTTACATTGAATATAGATTAGATAAAAATCCTGCTAATGCTCAATTTTATGATAGAGCAGTTATGAAGAAAAATAAATCTATGAAAAGAGCAATGATTTATTTAGATATGCCTTCATCTGATGAATGGGATATGTTAATGAAAAATCATTGGAATAGAACTCTACCTAATAAGAGTTGGGAATCTAATCATAATGCTTATGTAGGAGATAAAACGGTTGCTAGACGTAACCTAATAAATGGATTTTAATGAATAACATTATAGCAAATACTTTTAAAGGTTATTTACACTCAGACAATCATTTAGAGATATCTAATAATGAGATGTATAGCTATGGTTTAAATATATTAGCTGAAGATCAAGATCAAACAACTTTTATATCAAATGAACATGGTAACAAACTTGTTCATAAATATGGGTCAGCTATAGTAGGTAAAAAGTATATTGCAAAGTTACATGCTACTGTTGTTTTATTAGCTTCATCTGAAATACATTTATTTGATCACAATACTGATACATCTAAATTTGTAGCAGCTGACAGAGAATTTAATTGTAATTGGAATTTTTCTTCTTGTGAATGGATACACATATATGACTATGAAGAATATATATGTGATACATGGATAACTTTTTCATCTAATAAGATTTATTATAATATAAACTTATCAGAGCTTTTAAATGAAAAAAGGAAACAAGGTTTAATTGATTCATTATCAACTACTTGTGGTACAGGTTGTACTAAAAAGACTTGTGATTATTTTAAAGTATTTAAAAAAGTATGCGATCCTCATATAGATGCAATAGTATTAGATGGTGGATCTTTAAGAAATGGTGCTTACTTTATATCTGGTAGATATTCAAATAATATGTCAGGTTATAGTAATCCATTTCCATTAACTCCTGCTTTACATATTGGTAGTGAAGATAATATTGCAGGTGAAATAAGTAATAAAAAGATTGAAGTTACTATACAAAATTTTAGTTGCGAGTTTGATCAAATAGAATTATTTATACATGAAATAATTGGTGGTCAATCTTTAACTAAAAAACTATCTCCTACTTATATTAACGCTTCAAGTTTCACTATACAATATACTGGTAATGAGGGTATTGTTATAGATGCTTCAGAGTTATTAATTAATTGGAGAACTTACTTAGAAGGTGAAGAGTTACTATTACATGATAATAGAGCTATTTATTATAGAGTAACTCCTGAGTTTG
>Ga0075158_10001227_pt1 | contig 19732 bp, 21 predicted proteins | sample JI91814BDNA_FD_70968 | JGI IMG/M metagenome (GOLD analysis project Ga0075158, IMG submission 70968) | Wastewater effluent complex algal communities from Wisconsin, to seasonally profile nutrient transformation and Carbon sequestration -... | ecosystem: Engineered > WWTP > Effluent > Algae... | reverse complement strand
ACCCGCGATTTTGAAAACTTTGGCGCTGTTAACAAAGTTTTTGATGTACGACTCAGGGTTGTAACTCAAAACGGCTGTGAGCTTACCTCTCCGGCACAAACCATCACTGTTTTTCCGGGACCACGTTCAGGTTTTATTGCCGCTAACTATTCACCTTTCAATGATAACTGCTCACCTCAAACCGTAGATTTTGTTGTTGATAATCAGACGCAAAGCCTGAATCCATCCGACTATCGATGGATTATAACCGATGCGTCAGGAACGCTTACCGATCAAAGCACCGGCACTACGCCCAATTTCAGCTTTGAGTTTATCAACAGCACGCAAGCCATTCGCGATTACCAGGTCACACTTCGAACCACCTTGCCGACAACCTGTGCAAGAGATTCTATTAAAGTGATCCGCATTAGTCCTGTTCCGGTTTCAAACTTTACCGTAGATACACTTGTATTTGATTGCGAGGTGATGCAAATGCGCTTTGACGCCCAACAGAAAGGATTGGTTGAGTATGTGTGGATCATCGAGGTAAACGGTACAACGTTATTTAGCCAAACTGGTCCTGAGGATTTTCTGGAATTTGATTTTAACCGGGTGGCCATGCAGCAGGATGTGGAGGTTTCGCTGCAAACAACCAATGGATTTAATTGCCAGAGTACAGTAACCACACATGTATTTACCGTTCCGCCTGACGATAACATTTCAATCTCATTTACTGCGAGCCCGCTTATTCAAACACTGCCAAATTCGGTAGTAACTATTACTAATAATACGACACCAGGTCCCTGGACACAGGAATGGGATTTTGGTGACGGCACAACTTTTACAGGAGCGAACCCTGTAAATCATGACTATGGAACGTATGGCGAATTCACCATAACACTAACCGTAACGAATAACATTTGTATTCTGACGCAAAGTGTGATGGTACGCATTGACCCCATTCCACCCATTCTGGATTTTTCATACGATCCTCCTTCAGGCTGTGCCCCGTTAACCGTAAACTTCACCAATCTTTCACAGTTTGCGGATCCCTCTTCTTATTTCTGGCAGTTTGGGACGAACGAAGGAGTTTCTCATGCTGTAAATCCTGTTTACACGTATACGCGTCCCGGCTTGTATTCTGTATCACTCTCTGCAACAAATATTATCGGTGATACCGTAGTGATAACAAAGTCACAGATTATTGAAGTATTCCCAAGTCCGATTGCTCAGTTTACTGCTAATCCGGACACAGTTTACGTGCCGGGCGGAAAGGTCTTTCTAAACAATCAAAGTATAGGTGGAACGGACTATGATTGGGATTTCGGCAATGGGGAAGGATCAAGTCTTTTCGAGCCCTCGGCTGTTGAATATCTCATAGAGGAAGATGATCAGCAGATATACACAATCACATTAGTCGTAACGAACTCTTTTGGCTGCGTGGATACGACACGTGTGGATGTAACGGCCATAAAAGGTCAGCAGATTTTAATGCCGAACGCTTTTACACCAAGCAAAAACGGACCGGGAAGCACAAGCTCAAATGATACTTTTTTGCCGATGGTGCAGGGTGTAAAGGAATTCCACATGATGATTTTTAACCGGTGGGGGCAGCTTATGTTCGAAAGTAAAAATGAAACACGTGGCTGGGATGGATACTTCAATGGTAAGCTCTGTCAGCAGGATGTGTATGTTTTCAAGATCATAGCCAAGTACGATAATAATATTGAGGTCACACGCGTAGGCGATATCCATTTAATACAATGAGAAGAATTTCACTCATTTGCTTTTTTATTGCATCGGCCTGGAAACTCCTGGCCCAGGATCCTGAATTTTCGCAGTATTACTCAGCGCCTTTGTACCTGAATCCCGGCTTTACCGGAACAGCAAGCGATCATCGCTTCATAGCGAACTACCGGAATCAATGGCCTTCCATCACGAATGGGTTTGTTACGTATGCATTTTCGTATGATTATAACCTTCATGACCTTAACAGCGGTATAGGGGTATTGTTAATGGTGGATAAGGCGGGTACAGCAGGCCTGCGTTCCACACAATTGAACTTTCAGTATACGTATAAACTTCATGTTGCAGATAAATGGGTGATTTCGCCCGGCTTAAATTTTGGCGTTGGTTCCCGGAATATAGACATGGATAAGCTTGTCTTTTACGATCAACTGAATCCGGATCAGCCAAACAATCCCAATCCTTCAAGTCCAAATTATCAAGGCATTGACAGTAAAATGTATTTTGATTTTGGCTTTGGCGGATTAGCCTACAGCAGAAAAATTTGGGTTGGAGTCTCAATGGCGCATTTAAATAAACCAAACCGATCGCTCAAAGATGATCAATCGATTATTCCTGTTAAGACAACTGTTCATGGAGGAATCCGGATACCGCTTTATAACGGATTGTTCAAGCGTGATCGGGTAGCCGCAATCGCACCATCCTTTGTGTATAAGAGGCAAGCTAACTTCGATCAATTTGATATTGGAACTTATTTTTTATATGAACCCATTGTTATCGGAGTCTGGTATCGCGGAATTCCCATCACACAAAATGTGGCCGACAACCTGAGCCAGGATGCAATTGTTGTCATTCTTGGATTCCAGCTTGAAAAAATTGAATTCAGCTACAGCTATGATCTTACTGTTTCCGAGCTTGGACCTTCGATTGGTGGCGCACACGAAATAGCACTGAAGTACATGTTAAATACTCCGGGCGCAGCAAAAAATAAGAAGAAGGAAAAGCTAATTCCGTGTCCGGCTTTCTACAGACATTAATCTCCCGATAAACCTGTACATTTGGGCTCGTTTTTGGCGCTCATGAATCTGTCTTCTTCCCTTACGCATTCAATTTTTAAAACGATTGGTCAAGTTGCAGATGCTGCTGAGGTTCAGGCATTTGTGGTAGGTGGATATGTTCGGGACATTTTGCTTAAGCGTGAATCAAAAGACATCGACTTTGTTTGTGTGGGGAGTGGAATCGAACTCGCTGAAAAGGTAGCGAAGGCACTTGGTCCGGATGTTCGCGTAAATGTGTTTAAGAACTTTGGCACCGCCCAGATCTCAATGGAAGATCTTGACCTCGAATTCGTGGGCGCACGTAAGGAATCATACCGGACAGAATCGCGAAAGCCTATTGTTGAAGATGGTACGCTGGACGATGATCAGAAGCGCAGGGATTTTACGATCAATGCGCTCGCCATCAGCTTGAATAAAAAAAGTTTTGGAGAACTAGTGGATCCATTTGACGGAGTAACCGATTTGAAGAACAAGCTGATTAAAACTCCGCTTGATCCTGCCATTACATTCTCGGACGATCCATTGCGGATGATGCGTGCGATCCGGTTTGCTTCCCAGCTTAATTTTGATATTGATGCGGATACCTTCCAGGCAATTACGGATCAGAAAGACCGGCTAAAAATTGTTTCACACGAACGGATTACGGATGAACTGAATAAGATCATTCTTAGCCCGGTTCCGTCCTACGGGTTCAAGCTGTTGTTTCAAAGCGGGTTATTGAAAGAGTTCTTTCCAGAGATGGTTTTGCTGCAGGGTGTTGAGTATGTAGGTGGAAATGCACATAAAGATAATTTTTATCATACGCTGCAAGTGTTAGATAACGTTGCCAGCGTATCGGATGATCTTTGGTTGCGCTGGGCTGCTATCCTTCATGATATTGCAAAGCCTCAAACTAAACGATACGACAAAGTTCACGGCTTTACCTTTCATGGACATGAAGATAAAGGCGCAAGAATGGTACCCGGCATTTTCCGCAGGATGAAACTGCCGATGAACGACCGGATGGAGTTTGTTCAAAAGCTTGTGCGCATGCACCTTCGGCCAATTCCACTCTCTAAAAATGTTACCGACTCTGCAATCCGAAGATTATTATTTGAAGCGGGTAATGATGTAGATGCACTCATGAAACTTTGCCGTGCCGATATCACCTCCAAGAACAATGATAAAGTAAACCGCTACCTCAAAAATTTTGATGTGGTTGAACAAAAAATGGCGGAAGTAGAAGCAAAGGATAACATCAGAAATTTCCAGCCACCGGTTACCGGTGATGAGATCATCGCTATGTTCAACATTACTCCCGGAAGAGTTATTGGCGAGATTAAAGAGCAGATTAAAGAAGCTATTCTCGAAGGGGAAATCCGTAATGATCGAACAGAGGCACTTCAGCTTCTAAATAGAATTGCCAAAGAAAAAGGGTTGATCTCCTAGTTACAGGTTGCAGGTAACTGGTGGTGACTGGAAGCCAGCAACCTGTAACCCCGATGCAACCCTTTATTTCCTACCTTGTCTTTACTACCAGAAGCAGAAAATACGCTTGAACGAACAGGGCTTAGACATTCATAAGGAGCTGATCGACCGGTGCCGGATGGGTGACCGGGAGGCGCATTTCAGGCTCTACAAGCTTTATTCCAGGGCTATGTACAACGTGGGGTACCGGATAACCGGCAACGAAGAGGATGCTGAGGATGTGCTTCAGGAAGCCTTTGTAAGCGCATTTAAGAACCTCGAAAGCTACCGGGGCGATGCAACGTTCGGTGCGTGGCTGAAGCGGATTGTGGTGAATAAATCCATAAACGTGATTAAAAAGCGCAGGGAGAATGTAATTGCGCAGGAAGAGGAGCTTGATGTTCCGGTTGAAGAGGCAGAAACAGACTATAAGCCGGAGCTGAGCGTTGATAAAGTCAGGAAGTGTATTGAAATGCTCCCGGATGGTTACCGCACTGTGCTGTCGCTGTACTTGCTGGAAGGCTATGATCATGAGGAAATCGCGGGGATCATAGGTATTACAGAATCTACGTCTAAGTCGCAGCTGAATCGAGCAAAAGGTAAATTGAAAGAACTATTGACAAGGAAATAATATGAAAGATCAATTGGAAGATTTTATTCGTCAGAACAAAGGTGCTTTTGACGACAAAGAGCCGGGAGAAAGGAACTGGAGTAAGATCAGCCGTGTGCTGTTTGAAAAAACATCCTTTTGGAATTCAGTATCGGTTTGGCGTGCTGCTGCGGTTGTCCTGTTAGGTGTTTGCATTTTTCTCGCGGTGCCAAAACTTCAGGACAGAAAAGAAAATGCAATGGCGCTGAATGAATTCAGAGATATAGAATCGTTTTACATCAATGAGATCGCGAATAAAGTAGATCAGATTTCTGATCAACGCGGATCAGAAGGAGGTCTTAACGGTTTCACGCACGACATTCAACAACTCGAAGCGATGTACCAGGTTTTAAAGGAAGAAATGAAAGTGCATCCAAGTCAAAAAGTAAAGGATGCGCTCGTATTGAATCTCTTAGTACAGATTGATTTACTGAATCAACAATTAAATAAGATTGAAGAAGGAGAGGAGAACAAAGAAGCTGATGCTGAAGTAATAAACTCCTGATTAGTTCTTTCTAAACGAAAGGCCTTTATTCTGAAGCGCTTTTCGAAGTTTGGGAATACTGCGTTGGCCCATGCCATGCAGGTTTAGAATTTCCTGTTCCGTTTTTTTCGCCAGCTGCGTTACCGTTTTAATACCAACATTTTCAAGTGCCCGCCTCGCAGGAGCGGAGAGTTCTGACATAAACCCTTTTTTGGGTGCACGTTCTTTTTCACAAATCGGGCAGGTGGGGCAATCACTACTCTTTTGGTATTGATGCCCTTTCTTACACGTGCACAATGTTCCTTTTGGCACTATCAATTTGATTCAGTGTATTTCTTAAAATTATCAAGAATTGCCTGCCAGCCACCGCGCTGCATCTCCTCAGGATTTTCATTTTCAGGATCAAAAGTTTCTACAACGTGAGTTTGATCACCTTCGGCAATAAAACTGATTTTAACTTTTCTGCCATCGGCAATGGTATATTCAATTGCTTTGTGCTTTTCAACCTTCGTGTAAACACCTCCGAAATCAAAGCTGAAGCTGCCGTCTTTTGCGGCCATGGTAGTGGAAAATGTTCCGTCAACACGAAGATCATTTTCAGCTTTAGGTGCATGCCAGTCGTCTGAGGCAAAAGCCCATTGAGTGATGTGCTTTGGCTCGCTCCAGCACCGCCACACTTTTTCAATTGGCGCGTTAACCGTTGTCCGGATGGTGATCGCTTTTTTAGTCATGGTATCCATGTTTATCGTGATTTTAAGTTACAATTCGTGATTGATTACACAACAAACATACTGGACGAAATCGGGCTACAGGCGGTGCAAACGCGACTTTGCGAGGGCTGAATCCGACAATGTGAATTTAGTATTCAGTAGCGAGCTCAAAAGGCTCTTTCGCGGAATCAACAACCTTTCCGTTTTCGCATTTCAGAATGCGAGCCGGGAATTTTTTAATCAGGGGATAATCGTGCGTGGCCATTAAAACAGCTGTTCCGCTTTTATTTATCTGTTGAAACAGCTTAAGAATACCGAAGGAAACTTCAGGGTCGAGATTACCTGTAGGTTCATCGGCAATCAGGATCACCGGTTCATTCAGCAGTGCACGGGCGATCACCACACGCTGTTGTTCGCCACCAGAAAGCTGGTGCGGCATTTTCTTTTCAACCGAACCCAGGCCAACCTGCATCAGCACTTCGGATAAACGAGCCCGCATCTTACCGTTATCTTTCCAACCTGTGGCTTTCAACACAAACATGAGATTATCGTCTACGCTCCGATCCGGGAACAATTGAAAATCCTGAAAGATGATGCCGAGCTTTCTGCGCAGTTTGTGTATCTGAGAATCTCTAATTCCGCGAATATCAAATCCGGCAACGTTAATATCGCCCAATCGTAAATCGAGATCCGCGTAAAGTGTTTTCAGTAAAGAAGATTTTCCTGATCCTGTTCTTCCTACAAGAAAAATGAACTCCCCCTTATCAATGTTAAAATTGATATCCCGCAGAACAGTATTATTGTCCTGAAAAATGTGCGCATCGCTTACACGGACTACGGGATCAGTTGAAAACATCGTTTATTCCTTGCGTTTAAACATAAGCCCAAACGAAACCGTAAAAGTTCCCATTTTGGTTTGCATATTATAGCCATCCAATTCCTGAACGTCATATACGTTCAGCATAGTACGCTGATATCGCAGATTTACAAATGCTGGTAATTTTTTCATAAAAAAGTTTACCCCGAAGTTAAATACATAAGAAACATTGTTTTGAGCATGGCCAATTTCTTCCACGTCATATTCTTCTTCTACGGATTCAAAGACGTTTCCCGAACCGGACGCTTCAAAACCGTTATACCGTAGTGAGGAAGCAGTGTTTATTGAAAAAGCAGTGCCCGCACTAAAGACAGCATTAATTTTGCCTTCCGGATAATCCTTGTGAATCAGATTACTCAAGTTAACGCTGAATAATAATGGCACTTCGAAATAGTTGACCCGGTAATTTTTGTAGAAGTATGCTTTATTAGTTTCATCGAGCAAATCAACAATATCCTCACTCTTCATTCTGTATGATCCGCCCTGAGCTGAAAAGTTTAATTCGGTCTGAACTGAATAAAGCCTGTTAAGCTTGTACAGCACGCCCAGCCCGATTTTAGGGCTATATCTTACAAATTCCTTATAGCTATCCGGTTCACCATCGCCATATGGGCCGATTCTATTTGTGAAGGAAGATGTGTTCATGCCTACTTGTATTGACACATCTACTTTGCTGGATTGCGCAAAGTTGAAAGAAGGCATTAACACCAAAACCAGAAGCACAAACGAATATCTCATTGGAAATTCACCAAATATTATCCATTTACTTTTTTATGATCTGCTAAAAACTTAGCAAGGCCGCTGTCCGTAAGCGGGTGATTTAACAAAGCTGTGATAACATTTAAGGGGCAAGTCACCACATCCGAGCCAATCTCAGCACACTGAATCAGGTGCATGGTATGACGAACAGAAGCGGAGAGAATTTCAGTGTCGAATCCGTAGTTGTCATAAATCAAGCGGATCTGAGAAATCAGTTCCAGACCATCCTGAGAAATATCATCTAAACGACCAATAAAAGGAGAGACGTAGCTTGCGCCTGCCTTAGCGGCCAGTATAGCCTGACCAGCCGAAAACACCAGCGTACAGTTCGTGCGGATACCTTCGCTTGAGAATTTTTTGATTGCTTTTACGCCATCTTTAATCATGGGCACTTTCACTACGATCTTATCATCGATTTTTGCAAGCTCATGACCTTCTTTCAGCATGGTTTCATAATCGGTCGCAATAACCTCAGCGCTCACGTTGTTATCCACGATGTTACAAATGGCCTTGTAGTGCGCTTTAATATTATCTGCGCCTTTAATGCCTTCTTTGGCCATCAGGGAAGGGTTTGTAGTTACGCCATCCAAAACGCCCAGGTCGTAGGCTTCTTTTATTTCGTTGAGATTTGCGGTATCGATGAAGAATTTCATGCTTGTAGAGTTGTTGTAGTGGTTTTTAGAAGGTGTAAAAATAAAAAAAGTCCGGTAGGGTTCTTAGAAATTCCTCCTGGACTTGACGGCAAAAGAATAAAAAGTGGCAAACCGAACATCGCACCGCTTCAACCGCCTACCCTTGCTACCTTCCGGTCCTGGGGGAATTCAGCAGGAGCTGGTCGTGCCGGTTTACCGGGTGCAAATATAGCAGGCAAGTGAGAATTATCAAGGAAGTTTTAAGCAAGGCCTGAGAGATACAGGTTGAACTCCAGCGGACTGCATTCCTCAAATGCATCGGCTTTTAAGTCTTCAAAGATATCTGCGTCAAATTGCAAATCGCGGATTGCGGCCTGCTGCCCGTCCTCTATAGTAATCTCTGTTCCGGAGTAATGAATCGGGTTTACCCTGACCAGGACCAGCAATCCGTCATGCTTCTTTTTAAAGTACTGGTGGACGATATTTTGGTTCTTCGCCATGGCGATTCAAAAATAAGTATCGGAGGCGACCCTGAAAAATGCCTGCTGATTATTTTGTGATCCCAAGCCGGTTTCTTATACTTGCCTCACTATTTATAAAAAACTCATGGGAAGAGGAGATAAAAAAAGTAAAAAGGGTAAGCGCACAACTGGCTCTTTTGGTGTTAGTCGCAACAAAAACAAGATTAAGGCAAGATTGAAGCGTGTCGCTTCTAAAAAGAAGGCAGCAACGGCCGTATCCAGCGCAGCAAAACCAAAACGTGCACCGCGTAAAAAGGCTGAAGCATAGAGTTAATTACAATGAGACAATTTTCTAACATAGCATGGTGGTGGCATATATCTGAAACAGATATGTGAACAGCCTAGTTATGAGTAACCATAAGCCAGGGGCCCGCTGTTCACAGCGGGCTTCTTGTTTTTATACCTTTTTGAAAAGATTGCAATGACCTATAAGATTCAAACAAATTCTAAAAAACTGCTCTCGGATACACTCACTCCGGTGAATATTTACCTGAAGTTGCGCGATGTATTTGCAGGCAGCATTCTGCTGGAGAGTTCTGACTATCACGGCCAGGAGAATAGTTTATCGATGATCTGTTGCGAGCCAATGGCAGGCTTTAAAGTGACAAAGAATGTTGTTGAGATGAAGTTTCCGGATGGAACTCTAAAACACGAAAACCTGACAGACAAATCGTTAACCGAAAAGCTTGATGCGTTCAGAGCCGCATTTCAAACTGAAAACAATTCAACAAAAAATGGCTTCTCTGGCTGTGGCTTGTTTGGGTATATGACGTATGATGCTGTTAAGTTTTTTGAAGACGTTTCCATTCAGGGTTCAGAACATTCAATCCCGGAAGTTCTGTATACACTTTATCGGTACGTGATCATAGTGAACCATTTCACCAATGAGCTCACGCTATCAGAGAACAGGGTAGAAGGAGTAAAAGATAGTGGCATCGATAGAATTGAACAACTGATTTTCAGCAACAGGTTTTCAACGTATGCTTTTCAATCGGTTAATGGAGAAATCTCCAACGTTTCTGATTCGGAGTACATCGACATGGTTAAAAAGGGTATCAGTCATTGTCAGCGCGGTGATGTATTTCAGATTGTTTTATCCAGAAGGTTTTCGAGTCAGTTTAAAGGGGATGAATTTAATGTGTATCGGGCATTACGATCAATCAATCCATCACCCTATCTGTTTTATTTCGACTATGGAAGCTTTAAGCTGTTTGGTTCATCTCCGGAGGCTCAGCTTCAGGTGCGTGGTACGCAAGCCAGCATTTTCCCAATAGCGGGCACGTTCAGAAGAACCGGCAACGATCAGGAGGATGCTGAACTTGCAAGTAAGCTGGCTGCTGATGAAAAAGAGAATGCTGAACACATTATGTTGGTTGATTTGGCGAGGAATGACATGAGCCGACATGCCGAACATGTATACGTAGAGGTTTTTAAAGAGATTCAATATTATTCGCACGTCATTCATCTGGTTTCAAAGGTTACCGGAAAGCTTGATCCAGGTACTTCTGCTGTTAAAATTGCAGCGGATACGTTTCCTGCAGGAACGCTGTCCGGGGCACCCAAGCATAAGGCTATGACCTTAATCAATGAGTTTGAAAATGTTAACCGCAGCTTTTATGGCGGTGCAATAGGCTACCTTGGATTTAACAACGACTTTAATCATGCGATTATGATCCGGACCTTTTTAAGCAAAAATAACCACTTACTATATCAGGCTGGAGCAGGTGTAGTATCTAAGTCCAATCCTGAAAGTGAGTTACAAGAAGTTAACAATAAACTTGGTGCGTTGCGCAAAGCAATTTTAATGGCTCAAACAATTTAGAAATGAAAATTTTAGTACTCGATAATTACGATTCGTTTACCTACAACCTGGTGCATATAATCCGTGAGCGAAAGCATACCTATGAAGTTCATCGGAACGATAAGATCGCCCTGGAGGAGGTTAAACGTTTTGACAAAATATTGCTTTCACCCGGTCCGGGTATTCCGGACGAGGCCGGCATTATGAAAGATTTGATCAAGACGTACGGCCCCACAAAAAGTATTCTGGGCGTTTGTCTCGGGCATCAGGGGATCGGAGAAGTTTACGGAGCATCGTTGTTTAACATTCCCAAGGTGTTACATGGAGTAACATCTATAGCCAGCATTACCGATAGTTCTGAAAAACTTTTTAAAGGGATTCCTGCAACGTTTCAGGTGACGCATTACCATTCGTGGGCTATAAAAGCTGATACAATCAAAATGCCCCTGAAGATTACTGCGAATAATGATGAAGGCCTGGTGATGGCAATCCGGCATGAAAAATTTGATGTCTGCGGAGTACAGTTTCACCCGGAGTCGATTATGACACCGGAAGGGCCAAAAATAATTGAGAACTGGCTGAAAAGTTAGAGGTTGGAAGTTAGAGGCTAGATGTTCGAAAAGTAAATAGATTATGAAGGCAATTTTAAATGAATTAATTGATCATCAATCGCTCTCGAAGGAAGAAGCGCGACAGGTGTTACTCGAGCTCACATCCGGAAAGTATAACCCGAGTCAGATGGCATCATTCATCACGGTGTATATGATGCGCAACATAACTGTTGACGAATTGCAAGGCTTCCGGGATGCGATGCTGGAGCAATGTATTCCTGTAAAGTTTGATCAGCCTGTGATGGATGTTTGCGGAACAGGTGGAGATGGAAAGAACACATTTAATATTTCCACACTTTCATCTTTTGTAGTCGCTGCAGCCGGACAGCCTGTAGCCAAGCATGGGAACTACGGAGTTTCTTCGGCTTGCGGGTCATCTAACGTGCTGGAATATTTTGGATATAAATTTACAAACGATACAAATGAGCTGAAGCGTTCCCTTGATCGGGCTAATATTTGCTTCATGCACGCACCCTTATTTCATCCGGCTTTAAAAAATGTAGCACCAATCCGTAAGGAGCTCGGTGTTAAAACATTTTTTAATATGCTTGGTCCTATGGTAAACCCGGCATTCCCTAAACGGCAGTTGGTGGGCGTGTTCAGCCTGGAGCTTGCGCGGAAGTACGGGTACCTCTATCAAAATTCGGATAAACAGTTTGTTATTCTCCATGGGTTGGATGGATATGATGAAATTTCACTGACAGGTGCCTTTAAATACTTTTACAATGGGGGCGAGCAGATTGCCGACCCGGCAGACCTGGGCTTACCCCAGGTGAAGTACGAAGACATAGGTGGTGGAGAAACCGTGGAAGATTCCGCTAAGATTTTTATACAAATTCTTGAAGGAAAAGGAACTGAGGCTCAGAACTCAGCCGTGATCGCAAATGCAGGCATGGCCTTGTACTGTGCTGATCAAGAGAAGGGAGTTCTGAATGCTGTTGCCAAAGCAAAAGAAGCATTGGAATCTGGTGAAGCGCTAGCATCTTTCAACAACTTTTTGAATCGGTAATGAATATCCTCGATACCATCGTTGAGCAAAAGCGTAAGGAGGTTAGTGACCGTAAGCTGGCAATGCCTGTTGGTGAGCTTGAGAAGCGGATGTTTTTTCAGCGCCCGCTAGCTTCTTTGAAAAAGCAGCTTCTGGATCCCCATGCGTCCGGTATCATTGCTGAATTTAAGCGAAGATCTCCCTCGAAGGGTACGATCAATTCAACTGCACAGGCCGATCATACAACTATGCACTATGTACAGGCTGGTGCTTCAGCTTTGTCGGTGCTTACTGATCAAAATTTCTTTGGCGGAAGCGATGAAGATTTTCTGGCAGCAAGGATTGCGAACACGTGTCCGATGCTACGTAAGGATTTTATCGTAGATGAATATCAGATCGTTGAAGCGAAATCTATTGGTGCGGATGTAATTTTACTAATTGCTGCTTCGCTGCAACCGGATACCATCAGAAGTTTTGCATCGCTTGCTCATAGTTTGAAAATGGAAGTCTTACTGGAGGTTCATAACGAAGTGGAGCTTTTGAACAACCTGAGCGCTGAAGCAGATTTGATTGGCGTAAATAATCGCGACCTCAAGACGTTTAACGTGAGCATTGAGGTATCCAGACGACTTCTGCCGTTGATTCCGAAAGATGTTGTTAAAGTTTCTGAAAGCGGAATTGACAATATTGACGCGATTTTGGAGCTGCGCAAGATTGGCTTTCAGGGCTTTTTGATGGGACAAAAGTTTATGGAGCAACAAGATCCTGGTCTTGCCTGTAAAAATTTCATTCACGAATTGAAAACTGCCAAATGAGTGTAAAGCTTAAAGTCTGCGGAATGCGTGACCCGGCAAATATTGCTGAGGTTGCTGCATTGCAACCGGATTATATGGGCTTTATTTTTTATGAGAAGTCCCCCCGGTTTGTGGGTGATGATTTTGAAATGCCTGCAATCCCTGTGGGGATAAAAAAGGTAGGGGTATTTGTAAATGAAACAACTGAAGCAATAGTAAATAAGGTAAATCGGTATAAACTCGATTTTGTTCAGCTCCACGGCAACGAATCATCTGCTCAATGCCTGGACTTGAAAGATCAAGGGGTTAAAATCATAAAAGCCTTCTCAGTTGATAAGGATTTTAAGTTTGAATCGGTTGAACCCTATGCGAACTTTGTCAGTTACTTTCTATTTGATACGAAGGGAAAATACTTCGGGGGCAATGCAACGACTTTTGATTGGAGTCTTCTCCAACAGTATTCGCTGCAAATCCCATTTTTTCTAAGTGGTGGAATTTCGATCGATAATGTTTCTGATATACATAAAATTGGTACTAGCAAGCTTCATTCAATCGATGTGAATAGCGGAGTCGAACGATCTGCGGGTGTGAAAGATCTTAATAAAATAAAGGACCTTAAACGAGCGGTGAGCTCATGGTAACTATGAAGTATGCTGTAAACGAAAAAGGCTTTTACGGGAAATTTGGCGGAGCCTATATCCCTGAAATGCTGTATCCGAATGTGGAAGAGCTGAGGCAAAATTATCTTTCCATAATAAATGAGAAATCTTTTAAAGCTGATTTTGCAAAACTATTAAAGGATTATGTTGGTCGGCCAACACCGTTATACTTTGCTCAGCGTTTATCAGACGCGTACAAGGCAAAGATCTACCTGAAGCGGGAGGATCTTTGCCATACGGGAGCGCATAAGATTAACAACACGATCGGACAAATCCTGGTGGCAAAACGGATGGGAAAGAAAAAGATCATTGCGGAAACAGGAGCGGGCCAACATGGTGTTGCTACGGCAACCGTTTGTGCGTTAATGGGTATGGAGTGTACGGTCTACATGGGTCAACTTGATATAGATCGGCAGCGACCAAATGTTGAGCGGATGCGAATCCTGGGTGCGCAGGTTGTTCCGGCAACCAGCGGTAACATGACCTTAAAAGACGCAACCAACGAAGCCATGCGCCATTGGATCAACAATCCTTCGGATACACACTATATCATCGGCTCGGTAGTGGGGCCGCATCCATACCCGGATATGGTGACGCGCTTTCAATCGATAATCAGCGAGGAGATGAAGAATCAACTACAGGAAGCTGAAGGAAATCCGTTTCCGGATTATGTGATTGCCTGCGTGGGTGGAGGAAGCAATGCAGCCGGAGCATTTTTTCATTTCCTGAATGAAGAGCATGTTAATCTCATAGGTGTTGAGGCTGCCGGAAAAGGAGTTGATTCAGGAGAATCAGCTGCAACTACCGCCTTAGGTAAACCTGGCGTGCTTCACGGAAGTAAAACGTTACTGATGCAGACCGAAGACGGACAGGTGGTTGAGCCCTATTCAATTTCTGCTGGTCTGGACTATCCTGGAATCGGGCCGTTGCATGCACACTTGTTTGATACGAACAGGGTTGATTTTTTAAATGTCACGGATGACGAGGCCATGAAAGCCGGGATTGAATTAAGCCGAACAGAAGGAATTATCCCTGCCATTGAGTCAGCGCATGCGGTAGCCGCGTTAAAGCAACTTGAACTTGATCAGGATGATGTTGTAGTGATTAATCTTTCCGGAAGAGGAGACAAAGATTTGGAAACGTATATCCGTTGGGGAAAGTATTAAATGACGAATGATTTACTATGGGTAGGCTGGATAAATTGTTTTCAGAAAAAAAGAAAGAAATTCTATCGGTATTTTATACAGCTGGATTTCCCAGCTTGAATGATACGGTCGCGATAGCAAAACATCTTGAGCAAGCAGGTGCAGATATCATTGAAATCGGCATTCCGTTTTCCGATCCTGTAGCCGATGGGCCAACCATTCAGGCGAGTAATAAAATTGCGCTCGATAATGGAATGAGCGCACAACGCTTATTGGAGCAGGTTAAAGAAGTCCGTAAAGAGGTTTCTATACCGATCGTTTTGATGGGTTATCTTAATCCAGTGCTTCAATATGGAATTGAAAAGTTTTGTAAGGATGCGGCAGCTAACGGGGTGGATGGTTTAATCTTACCCGACCTCCCGTTAGATGAATTTGAAGCTGAATATAAAAACCTTACTAAATCCGTAAGCCTTGATGTAATATTTTTAGTCTCCCCAACCACGTCAGAAGAACGGATCAGAACGATTGACGATCTGTCAACCGGATTTGTGTATGCAGTTTCCTCGTCAAGCACCACGGGTGCAAAAAAAGGATTCAGCAGCGATCAGGAAGTTTATTTTGAGAAATTGAAAGCAATGAACTTGAAAAACCCATTTCTGATCGGTTTTGGAATTTCAGATCATCAAACCTTCTCAAAGGTCTGCGAATTCGCGTCAGGCGCAATTGTAGGCAGCGCGTTTATAAATCTTTTAAAAAAATCAGATAATTTTGAGAGGGATATTCATGAATTTGTTAAAAATCTAAAGGGTCTGTCAGCCTGAGCCTGTCGAAGGCTGATGGGATAAAGGTTTCGACAGGCTCAACCTGACATTAGAAAATATGTATACCGTTTACGGAATCAAAAACTGCAATACAGTTAAGAATGCACTCGACTGGCTAAAGAAAAACAAGGTTGAGTTTGAATTCCACGACTACAAAGCGAAAGGAGCTGATCCTGCCAAACTGAAAACCTGGAGTAGTCAGATTGGATGGGAGAAGCTTGTGAACAAAAAGGGCACAACCTGGCGACAGCTGGATGAAAAAATTCAGAACAAGGTTACCAGTGAAAAAACCGCCATTGATCTGATGCTTGTGAAAACAAGTGTGATTAAACGTCCGCTCATTGAATCGAAAAATAAAGTTGTGGTACTAGGCTTTGATGAAGCTGAATACAAGAAGGCCTTTACATAATCTTAATCTCTAATTTCTGTTAGCTTTGCAGCGCTTTTATGGAACTGCAACTTAACACCGGATATCGCCAGATTTTTGGAATGGCTTTGCCCATCTCCCTGGCCATGCTGGTTCCTCAGATCAATTTCATTACCAATAACATTTTCCTGGGTGCACTTGGTGAGAATGAGCTGGCAGCCGCTGGTATTACCGGGGTCTATTACCTCATCTTTGCTGTTATCGGTAGCGGATTGAATAATGGTTTGCAGGCTTTGATTGCCCGTAGGGCAGGGCAAGGTTTGCCTAAGGAGATCGGAAGACTGTTCTTTCATGGAGTATGGGTAGCCTTGGCCATTGCAGTAATCGGAATTGTGGTGACCTATACGTTTGCACCGGTTGTTTTGCGTTCGCTTATTCACAATCCATTAATTGCCGATCAGGTAGTTGATTTCTTATTGATCAGGATCTGGGGTTTACCATTTTTATACCTGTATGTAATGCGAAATGCATTGCTGGTAGGAGTGAATCAGACGAAGTTTTTAGTTTGGGGAACACTCGCAGAAGCCCTCACCAATATTTTTCTGGACTACGGTTTGATCTACGGAAAATTCGGGATGCCAGAGATTGGATTTAATGGCGCAGCATATGCTTCCATTATCGCTGAGGCATCCGGTTTGATTGTAATCTATGCGATCATCCGGTTTAATAATTTGCATAAGGCATTCTCATTCTTTGAAAATGTAAAGCTCGAGAAATCTGTATTTAAAATCATCTTAGTACAGTCGTCACCCTTAATTGCGCAATATGCGATCAGCATTGCCAGTTGGGAATATTTTTATCTGCTGGTAGAGCATCACGGAGCAAGGGCATTGGCGATATCCAATACGATGCGCAATATTTTTGGTTTGTTTGGAATCTTTGCCTGGTCATTTGCAGCAACAGCGAATACCATGGTGAGTAATATTATCGGGCAGGGCCGACAGGATGAGGTAATGGGACTTGTCAAGCGCATAGCGGGTCTTAGCCTCTCTATTTCAGGAGTAATTTTCATCATGCTGAACTTGGTGCCACACTGGTTCCTTGGTTTTTTCGGTCAGGGTCCGGAATTCATTGCTGAAGCTATTCCTGTGGTGCGCATTGTTTCTGTTGCACTTTTGCTGATGTCGGTGGGTACGGTTTGGCTTAATTCAGTAACAGGAACCGGTAACACCGTTGTTAACCTGACGATTGAATCGATAACAATCGTTATCTATTGTGCGTATGTATATATCGTATTGGAGTATCTGAAATTACCGATCACCTGGGGCTGGGGCTCAGAATGGGTTTACTGGGTATCGATGTTCAGCATGGCATGGTTCTACATGCGTTCCGGCAGGTGGAAAAATAAAAACATCTGATCCGCTAAACCATTTTTGATTGCAGCCGTATCCATTCAAAATGGCATTGCTATGAAATTCAGTTGTTTACTTCTTATCGCCTTCTTTTTTAGTACGACAGGCTTCTCGCAGGGATTTGTTGCTGCGATAGGTGCGGATGATATTGGCGTAATTCTTAATAATCCGGCTACAATTGTTCTCGAAAATGGTGACACACTTTCGGGAAAGCTGACTTCGGCTTCACTGATCAATAATTACTTAAAAAATGTAACCCTTAAGACAGAAGACGGTACCAAGCATAAGCTCGAAGCAGCTGAAATGAAAACATTGAAAGTGAAAGCGTCAGCGTTGGCTAAGATGGCGATGATGAATGAATCTGCAAACTCGATCTTCAGGACTATAAAAACGGACTTCAATTCCATCGTCAACCGGGAATATATAATTTTTGAACAGGCATTTCGGGCAACCAAAAAGGATAAGCCAGCGATGATGCAGTTATTAAACCCGGGATTTGATCGGGCAATAAAAGTGTATGCTGATCCCAATGCCAATGAAACAGGCGGCCTGCAAATGAATGATGTTACGATTACAGGCGGAGCGGATAAGTCATACCTTTTTGTGAAAAATAATGAAAAGGTCGTGATCGTAAAGAAGGGCAGCTACCGTAGAAATTTCGATGAGCTTTATGACGATTGCTCCGAGATGGTCACGGCATATGAAGGCGATAAAACAAAGTTTAAGGACATAGCGGGTCACGTTTTTGTTTACGATCAGCTCTGCAACAAGTAGATTGCGCAATCGGTTGAATAGCTAAAATTCCTATCTTTAAGCTTCATTCGATAGCTTAAAATGCCAGAAACGGTTAAAGCAACGTCTAAAAAGTCTCAGAAACCGGAACTCTCCAAAGATGTTTTAGTAAAGGCCTATGAGCTCATGTGTACCGCCAGACGTATGGCGGAAACATATGACGAAAACCGCGAAGTTTGCAGCAAATATGTGCACAGCACTTCCCGCGGCCATGAAGCCATCCAGCTTGCAGCGGGGTTACAACTAAAGTCCTTCGATTTTGCTTCCTTATATTATCGCGATGAATCGATGCTGTTAGCGATAGGCTTACAACCGCATGAGTTGATGTTGCAGCTTATGGCTAAACGCGATGATCCGTTTTCAGGAGGAAGAACATATTATGGACATCCATCGTTGAGGCGTGAAGGTTTTCCGGTAATACCGCATCAAAGCTCGGCTACAGGAATGCAGGCAATTCCGGCAACAGGCATGGCGCATGGTATTGCATATCTCGAATCACAAAAACTTTTAAAAGGAAAAAATAATCCCATCGTTATTTGCTCACTAGGTGATGGATCTGTCACCGAAGGGGAGGTTGCTGAAGCATTTCAGATGGCTGTGCTTAGAAAACTTCCGATCCTCTATCTGATTCAGGATAATGATTGGGGTATCTCTGCCATGGGGAGTGAGATGCGTGCAATGGATGCGTATGAATATGCTGCCGGGTTTAAAGGTATGGAGCGCATGCGTGTGGATGGATCTGATTTCACAGATTCATTTGAAGGATTAAGTAAAGCCATTGAGTACGTTCGTAAGAAACGTGCTCCGATACTTGTTCACGCAAAATGTCCTTTGCTGGGTCATCATACTTCTGGCGTCAGGAAAGAATGGTACCGGGGGGATAATCTTGACCTGCACCAGCAGGATGATCCACTTGTCAAGCTCGAAAAGCAATTGTCAGGCGTGGTGGAAGAGAAGGTTCTTGCTGCGATACGGGATAAGGCTGCAAAATTTGTTGAAGCTGAATACCAAAAATCGTTAAGCTCACCTGACCCTGAGGTTGCTGATTTCGATAAGCACGAATTTGCACCGACTCCAGTAAGAGAAGAAAAAGGAATTCGATCACCTAAAGGTGCTGAAAAAGTTGTGATGGTAGATGCTGCGCTTCATGCAGTGGATGAGATTTTAAAGAAGCATCCGGAAGCGTTGTTCTATGGTCAGGATGTAGGCAGAAGGCTGGGCGGAGTTTTTCGTGAGGCTGCAACGTTGGCGCAAAAGTATGGCGATGAACGTGTGTTCAATACTCCGATACAGGAAGCGTACATTGTCGGCTCCACGGCCGGTATGTCAGCGGTGGGAGCGAAGGCAATTGTTGAGATCCAGTTTGCGGATTACATCTGGCCGGGCATGAATCAACTCGTGGAAGAGCTTTCAAAAAGCTGCTATTTATCAAAAGGTCAATTCCCCATTCAATCTCTTATTCGGGTTCCGATTGGTGCGTA
>Ga0075158_10001225_pt1 | contig 19751 bp, 14 predicted proteins | sample JI91814BDNA_FD_70968 | JGI IMG/M metagenome (GOLD analysis project Ga0075158, IMG submission 70968) | Wastewater effluent complex algal communities from Wisconsin, to seasonally profile nutrient transformation and Carbon sequestration -... | ecosystem: Engineered > WWTP > Effluent > Algae... | reverse complement strand
TTTGGGTATCACCAAAAAATTGTATTTAACTTAGCATATGAATTTCGTAATTTTGTAGAAGAAAAAAACCTAGGAGAAGTATTTCTTTCTCCTCTAGACGTAATTTTAGAAGAAGGAAAGTTTCGTTTACAACCGGACTTGATTTATTTAAAGAAAGAAAATCTCCATCTGTTGCGCGAATGGATTTATGGAACTCCTGATCTTGTTATCGAAGTAGTTTCAAAAGGAACACTCACTCGCGACAGTGTCGAGAAAAAAGAAATCTACGAAACCTTCGGCGTAAAAGAATTCTGGCTCGTATTTCCCGAGATAGAATCGATTGAAGTCTTTACTCTTGTTGACGGCAAATACAAATTACACGCTTCTACTGATTATACTCCTAATTCTATTGAGTCAAAGTTGATAGAAGGGTTGTCGATTTTGCCGGAGAAGATTTTTGTGAAGTCGTAGAGACATAGCGTGCTACGTCTCTACGATTACGGGGGAAAATCTCCTAATTTTTTATCCGTGTCCATCTGTGTTCATTCCACCCTTCGCTACAAGTATTCGCGACCAGCGCCTTCGCATGGTATTCTTCAAATCCACTTCAACACCTTCCCATACAATTCTCGCATAACATCATTTATCCGTTCATGACCTAAAATTTTAAGAGTAGCATAGATCGTAGAAATCAAAACATTCGAATCCCCTGGAGTAGCTGCAATTCCGCGCACAATATTGCCGTTAACCTCAAGGCTTGGTTCGACAAAGACTGCATGGGAAAAAATTCTTCCGAACTCGCCACGCTCTCGACCTGATGAGAAAATCATATTAGAAGAAACTTGACTTGTTAGAGAAAGCAATGGATCGTTATTGATGGATTTTAAAATTTCCTCTCTTATAATTTCTTTTTCTAATTCGACACGAAACCTTGTAATATGCATATACGGAGAGTTAACCGTCATTGCACTTGAAGTTACCGCATAAGATTGATTAACCGTTTTATAAAGTTCGTTTAGAAGTCTTGCATGGTGAGTTCCGTGTTCCCCTTCTGGAAATTGAAATAATGGTCCTGTTACATGCGGATCATTTTTAGCCATATCTGCATCGCGGCGGATAATTATAAAATCCACATTTGAAATTTTTATTGGTATACTGTTGAATATTCGTAAGATTGCGGATAATGTATGTGTATTGCAAGTGCTTACATGAAAAAAGGAATCCGTTGTATTCTCCAATATTTCAGTATTATCAGGAAATAATAGTTGCTTGCCGAATTTGTGCTCACTTCCCTGTGCAATAAATGCTTTACAGTTTGAAAAATTTTCTTTTGTATACTCACCCATTCTTTTTTCCGCAACTCCAGAAGGTGAGCAGTCTAGAACAATAGCTGACGATTTTCGAATTTCTTTTTCTGATTGAATACTTTCAAACTCTTTCCATTTAGAAGCCTCATTCAAATCTGTTTCAACAAGAATGGCACCCATTTTACAAAGATGATTGATGTGATGAACGCTTTCCCTATTGATTTTATATGGCTCAATTGCGATTTTTATTCCTGGAAGTAATTTCTTTAGCGAAAGAAAAAGTCCAGCTAAAGGCCAACCAATCACTCCGACTCCGCGAATGTAAATAATTTGTTCTTTCATTCCAGTCATATTGGTAAATACTTGCAATGTGGCAATTTGAAATAAAAAATAGATTTTAAGGAATCCTATGAAACTAAAGAAACTCTTGATTATCCTCTCCGTGATTGCACTCGTTGTGCTTGCAAGGTATTATGGTTTGCAAGAATATTTATCTTTTGAATCTTTGAAGAATAACAAAGAATTGTTAAATAACTATTATGCACAAAATGAAGCCTTGTTCATTTCCGCTTATATCTTGCTTTATATCATTTCTGTAGCCGTCGCATTACCTGGCGCGGCAATACTTACGTTAGCCGGTGGAGCATTGTTTGGTCTAGTGACTGGGACTCTTATCGTATCTTTCGCAAGCACTATTGGGGCAACTCTCAGTTTTCTAATTTCTAGATATTTGTTTCGTGATACTTTGCGAGAAAAATTTTCTGACAAATTAACTGCCATTGATAAAGGTATTCGTCAGGACGGTGCTTTTTATCTATTCACACTGCGAATGATTCCTATTTTTCCTTTTTTCTTAATCAACGTATTGATGGGGCTAACTGATATTTCAGTAATTGTTTTCTTTTTTGTTAGCCAGATAGGAATGCTTCTTGGAACTATTGTTTATGTAAATGCCGGCACGCAGCTAGCGAGTATTAGCTCCTTAAAAGACATTCTTTCTCCGAATCTACTTTTTTCATTTGTTGCCCTTGGAATTCTTCCATTCATTGGTAAATCAATCATTGCTTATATAAAAAATCAAAAGATTTACAAAAATTATAAAAAACCGAAATCATTTGATTACAATTTAATTGTAATTGGAGCAGGAGCCGCTGGACTTGTTACTTCTTATATTGCGGCTACCGTTAAAGCTAAGGTCGCGTTAGTCGAAAGACATAAGATGGGTGGAGACTGTTTAAATTATGGATGTGTTCCATCTAAAGCATTAATTGCAGTTGCTAAAAAAATTCACACCGAAAAGAAAATTGCAGAGTATGGAATCAAGTCCGCAAAGATTGAATTCGATTTTGCTACTGTAATGAAAAGAGTTGCAGGTGTAGTTAAGAAAATTGAACCCAATGACTCCGTGGAGCGATATACGAAACTAGGTGTTGAATGTTTCTCGGGAGATGCAAAAATAATTAGCCCCTACATCCTTTCTATTAACGGGAAAGAATATAGCACCAAATCAATCGTAATCGCTTCGGGTGCAGAGCCTTATATTCCAAGTATTCCAGGACTTAATGATATAAAATATCTCACTTCCGAGACACTCTGGGATTTAAAAAAATTACCAAAAAAACTTCTTATTCTGGGAGGAGGACCGATTGGCTGTGAATTGGCACAGGCATTCTCTAGACTTGGTTCAGAAGTAACGTTAGTTGAAATGGGAGAGCAAATCATGCCAAAAGAAGACATGGATGTTTCTTCTTTTATGAAAGAAACTCTTGAAAAAGAAGGACTAAAAATATTAACATCCCACAAAGCCATTGAATTTAAAAAAGGAAAGACAAATTCTGTAATTTGTGAGGCTAATGGCAACAAAGTAGAAATTAAATTTGATGAAGTAATTCTTGCAATCGGGAGAAAAGCTAGAACAAAAGGTTTTGGAATCGAAGAATTGGGAATTCGTTTAAATCCAAATGGAACCATAGAAACAGATGAATTTTTAAGAACGAATTTTCCAAATATTTTTGTCTGTGGAGATGCCGCCGGTCCTTATCAATTTACACATACAGCTTCTCATCAAGCATGGTATGCCTCTGTAAATGCTTTATTTGGAGTGTTCAAAAAGTTTAAAGCGGATTATAGCGTTATACCCTGGACAACATTTACTGATCCAGAAGTTGCTCATGTCGGGTTAAGTGAAACAGAAGCAAAAGAAAAGAATCTAGACTTTGAAATTAGTCAATATAGCATTGAGGAATTGGATAGAGCCATCGCGGATGGAGAAGCTAAAGGATTTATAAAAGTTCTTACCCCAAAAGGTTCAGATAAAATTTTAGGCGTAACTATAGTATCTTCTCATGCGGGCGACCTACTTGCCGAATATGTTCTTGCCATGAAACATGGTCTTGGATTAAATAAAATTCTAGGGACAATTCATACCTATCCAACTATGTCCGAAGCAAATAAGTTTGTTGCGGGTAATTGGAAGAAGGCGCACAAGCCTGAAAAATTACTGTCCTACGTTGAAAAATTTCACTCATGGAGAAGAAGATGAAACATTTTATATTAGCTCTTTTTTTACTTGCTCTACCTGCCTTTGCATTTGATCATTCTCATCAAGTTTACGATACTATTCTAAAAAAATATGTTCTCAATGGCAAAGTAGATTACAAATCTTTAAAAAATGAAAATAATTTGAAACAATACCTGGACTCCATTTCTGCTGTTTCTATATCAGAATACAATAGTTATTCAAAGGAACAAAAATTAGCCTTTTTAATAAATGCTTACAATGCTTTTACAATTCAACTTATTTTAGATAACTATCCTATAAAGAGCATACGCAATATCGGCATATTACCATTAGCTCCCTGGAGAAAAGAATTTTTTAAACTTCTGGGAGAGGAAAGAAGTCTTGGCTGGATAGAGCATGAAAAACTCCGCAAAGATTTTGAGGAACCAAGAATTCACTTTGCTATAGTGTGCGCATCAATTGGCTGTCCCCCTTTAATTAGCGAGGCTTATACTCCAGAAAAATTAGAATCTCAATTTCAAACTATAAAGAATAATTTTTTAAATGACACAAGCAAAAATCGCTACGATGTTGAATCAAATACTCTTTACTTATCTTCTATATTTGATTGGTTTAAGGAAGACTTCACTAAAAAAAGTAGCCTAGTAGATTTCATTCAGCCTTCCCTTAAAGAAAAAATTGGAATCAATCCCAAAATTAAATATACTTACTACGATTGGAATTTAAACGAAAAAAAATAAAAAATGCTTTTCACTTCTTGTTCTTAAAATATAAATTAACTATTCTATGATAAATCTAGAATCAGTCAATAAGCTTAAGATAAACAATATTGTCGGAAAGCCAGTCATTCTATGCATCGATGATGAATTAATTATTTTATCATCGCTTACTCAGCAGTTAAAACGAAGATTTCAGAATAATTTTAACATCGAGGCTGTGGATAACGCTGAATTAGCCCTAAAGATTGTTAAAAAGTGCAACGAGGATAATACAGATTTACCCGTCGTTATATGCGATAGAATGATGCCTACTATAAGTGGTGATGATTTATTAATTCAAATTCACAAAACCAATCCAGAGACAAGAAAAATACTTTTAACAGGACAGGCTTCCACTTTTAATATTAGCAATGCAATAAATAATGCAAACTTATATCGATACATTTCTAAGCCATGGAAAAATGAAGAGCTTTTATCTTCTGTTGATGAGGCACTTGGTTCGTATTACAATGATAGATTTTTAGAAGAAAAAGCGCTCGAACTCGAAAAAAATCTTCTCCTCGAAGAGATTAAATATAAAAACCTCGTTGAGCATATGTCAGGTGCCTTGTATGTTATGACCGCAGGTCCGCTAAAAGAATTTTTATTTCAAAGTCCACAAATTTCAAAAATTACACATTACAATAAGGATGAATTTAGTTTTGATTTGTGGCTAAGTCGCATTTACCCGGAAGACAGACAATTAGTATTGAATAAATTCGATTCTTTGACTTTTGAGAATAAAAGTATTCTTATCGAGTATCGCTTTTTTAGAAAAGATGATCAATTGATTTGGATAGAAGAAGATATTACCCTGATTTTTAAAGATTACCAACCATTTTTATTCCAGGCAATCCGAAACGATATCACTAATCGAAAAATTGCCGAGGATAAGTTAAAATTATACGCTGAGGAAATTGAAAAAGTGAACCAAAAACTTTTACAGGCATTTGACCAGGCTGAGCAAGCAAACAAATCAAAATCCCAATTTCTGGCAAACATTACACATGAGTTCAATACACCTTTAAATTCTATTCTTGGATATTGCCAATTGCTTCAAATTGAACAGATTGGAACATTAAATGAAAAACAAACTAAATTTGTTTCCTATATACACGAAAGCGGCAATCACTTATTAGCCCTGGTAAATACTATTTTAGATTTTTCTAAAATAGAAGCCGGGCGAGTATTAATTGAAAAAAAAATTTTCGAATTAAGCTCTCTAATCAAAGAAGTTATTCATTCTCAAGAAGCCATGGCAAATGAAAAAAATATAACAATTGAACTAGATATGAATTTGCCTGAAGGCTATACACTATTTGCCGATCGAACTAGGATCAAACAAGTTCTAATTAATTTAAGTAGCAATGCAATAAAATTCACTCCAAATGATAAAAAAATTGGATTCAGAGTATTTCAAGAAGGAGAAAATACAATTATTAAATGCTGGGACTTAGGAATTGGAATTCCAAAGTTCGAAATGAATCGAGTATTCGAACCTTTCGAACAAATTCGAAATGATTTTACTGCAAAAACAAAAGGATCCGGTCTTGGCTTATCTATTGTCAAAAGTATTTTAGATTTACACGGGTATTCAATTGAACTTGAAAGTGAAGAATTTAGAGGTAGCACTTTTACAATTACGATTCCACCTAAACAATCTTCCTCTTTAAAATCTTAGTCTTAAAACAAACTTTCGCTTTTATTTTCTACCTTAGCAATATAATCCAGGTATTCGCTCATTTTAAATTTTTTCTTTGTAGAGTCTGAAGACATATACCGTAAATTTCCAAATACATTTCGTTCGGGAAACCAGGGACGATCAAATAAACCAAAACACCAGAGAATCCCTGTATATGAATTTGGATTTCTTCCATCATACGCATACTTATTATTAAACTCTTCTAAAATTTGAAATGCCTCTTGGTATGTTTTAGTCCACTCCATCACTTTTTTTCCCCAGAGCATTCGCATATAATTATGCATACGTCCTGTTAAGACGAGTTCTTTTTGGGCTGCATTCCAGAGAGGATCATGCGTTTTAGAAGCCTCAAGTTGCTTTTTAGTATAGAGATACTCTCTCTTATCCGCTGCATGTTTATTTAAATTTTTTTGTATCCATTCAGGAAGCACTGAAAGATCTTTATGAAATTCCTTCTTTGGCCAAAAAAGTAAATATCCTATATCACGCCAGGTCAATAGCTCATCAAAATAGGAATTTAAACTAAGATTCTTTCCAAAAAATAAATCCTTATCACCTTTTGCATCTATGTTTAATAAATCAGGAGCCCATTTTTCAGTAGTAGTTGAATCCAAACAGCGGGTAATAATAGTTTCCACGCTGATATGACCAAAATGTAAATAAGGAGACATTGCACTAGCAGGAGTCAAAAGAGGAGAATGAGGATTCGATCGATTATCCCCATAAAGATTTAAATTATTCTTAATAAAATAGTTTAGCTTTTTTTGTGACTCCTTAGAACCACCGATCATATCATTTACTGGAAGTATTTCATCATCGAATGAAATTTTTGAAAGTGTAGTTTCTATTTCCTTTTTATCTGCTTTAAATTCTTTAAAGGGTGGCTTTGCATTTTTCTCGACAGAGAATAAATCTTTTTTTGTAATTTTCTCTTTTGCTCTATGAATATAGCTTTCAGCAAATAATTTATGAATTCTAGGACGCAAAACTCTAGCCGCGGAGGCATGCTCGCCATAGAGGGTAATTGGTATTATGCTATTTGAGTCGACAGCAAATAGGCTACATTCTATTTTTGACGAAAGTCTTTTAATTTGTTCCGGAATAATGAAAGAAGGAAAATCATCAGTAACCACAGCAAATGCTTTTTCTGAAATTTTTCGTAAAATACCTTTTGCAGGATTATCCGGAGTTTCCACAAAAGCCCAATAATTGATTCCGAGTTTTTCAGCTGTTTCTTTATTGTCGCACATTCCTTCTAAAATAAATTTATGAATTCGTTTTGAATTCCATCGGTAATCGCTTCTTAGCCCCTCATAGACAACAAGTTCTTTTTTAAATTTATTCGAGAGATAAATAGCATAATCTAAAGCATGATTGGATTCAAACCTTCGATAGGCTTGCATCCAATATAAAATATATTCGCCCTTTTCATGAAATGGCTTTTGGTTTACTTCCCTGACACGAACCTGGTTGTAGTTTGAAAAATTCATTTGGTTAATATTATTATTCCTTTAAAGTGCGATATCTATTTGTAGATTGATTTTAAAAATGTAATTTACAAATGAAATCTTGACTGCCTAAGTAGATGAAATTGATTCCTACGTAGGATACAATAAAAATTTTAAAAGAAACGATTGCTTTTACTTTTTATCCTTCAACCTAAAGAAGAATCACTGGGATTTAGGTGCAAAGATTCTTTTTAGAACTATCATGAATATCCAAAACCATAAGAAACTCAAAGATATATTTCATTTTTAAACCTCTCTGCAACTTATCGCCTCAACTCAATGTTTCTCCTTAAGGTCGAAACATAATGTGACATTTCTTTCTTTTTATTCAATATACTATACCCCATACCCTATATTACTTGACAGGGATTTGAATACTTAAAAAATAAGCAAAGGAGTTCCATATGAAAATCTTATCCTATTTAGATAAAGTATCTTATCAAAGTTTATTCTTTACTCTCGCCCTATTAGGTCTCGCACCCTTTGTGCCAATGCCCCATTCTATCGAGAAAATTATTCTTCTCTCAAAAGGAGAACTTGTAAAACCAATAGATATATTCGATTTAATTTTTCATTTAAGTCCGATAATTTTAATCACGTTAAAGTTTTATTACACAACTAAAAAGGAAAATTCAATCTAAATGGAATCCTGGATTTTGGAAAATGGAATTCAAACTTTGGTTTTAATTTTTCCTTTTGGGATCGAATTCTAGGAACTCTAAAAAATAATTAAAGAATTCTTGCTGGCAATAATTTCATTAACTCGGTCAGCAAGTCTCTTTTACTAAGTGGTTTACGTATAAAACCATCGCAGTATTTTTTTATTTCCTGTTCTGCATTTTTCATAACATATGCAGTTAACGCGATGATTGGAATATGAGCTAATTCAGCATCTTCTCGAATCATTCGGCTAGCATCTAAACCATCAATGATTGGCATTCTTATATCCATCAAGATGATATCCGGCTTGTTATTTTTTACTATTTCAAATGCTTTTTTGCCGTCGGATGCTTCAAAAAATTCAATATCATATTCACGTAAAAAATCTTTGATTAGCTTACGGTTGTAATCCACGTCGTCAGCTATGAGTAAAGAGAATTTTGGTAAACCTAACGTTGTGCCATCAGACTCTTCTTTTAGATTTTCACTGATGATATTAATATCAGGCAAATGAAGTGTAAACGTTGTCCCTACTCCAAGTTTACTTTTTAGATCAATGGTTCCTTTCATCATCTCAGCTAATTTGCAAGATATGGTAAGACCAAGCCCTGTTCCACCAAACTTATTTATATTTTGATCAAGCTGTTGATAAAATGCTTCAAAAATTTTCTCTTGCTCTGCATCTGTAATTCCAATTCCTGTATCTTCCACTGATACTAATAAATCTATTCGATTGGGATTATTGCGATTAAACACTGAGTTTACTTTTACTGTCACAGAGCCGGTCTCTGTAAATTTAATTGCATTGCCAATAAGGTTAGATAAAATTTGTCTGAATCTTAATTCATCTAAGAGAACAATTTTTGGGAAATTTCCTGAAATAATAAAAATTAAATCTATATTCTTTTCCGTTGTTTTAAGTGTAAATATTTCTTTTAATTCATTCATTACACTGTGAATCATTACAGGAGAATTTTTAATCTCCATTTTACCGGCTTCTATTTTAGATAAATCTAATATATCATTTATTAAGTTTAATAGGTTTTTGCCGCTACTCATGATTCCATCTAAGTATCTCCTGGCTTTACCCTCTTTAATTTCATTTTTTAAAAGCTCCGAAAATCCAAGAATTGCATTCATCGGAGTTCTGATTTCGTGAGTCATATCAGCTAAAAATTCACTCTTAGCAAGAGTTGCAATCTCTGCATGCTCTTTTGCTTTGATTAATTCATTTTCAAATTCTTTACTCTGAGTAATATCAGTAATAACCCCAACAATGTATTTATCACCGGTTTGATCTAAATAGAGTCGCTTTCTTGTTAAAATAGTTTTTACTTTTTTTCTCGCATCTGTAAACATTTCTTCGTTTACAACTTCTTCTCCATTGAGTAATACACGATTGTCGTTAAACCAAAAACTATCAGCTTCTTCCCTTGAAAAAAAATCATAATCAGATTTTCCAATTAAATCTTCACGCCTGTAACCTACAAAACTACAAAACGCATCGTTTAATAAAATCCAATTGTGAAGAGAATCCTTCACAAAAACTGGAGTCGGAATAGAATTAATAATACTATCTAAAAAATTCCTGACACCGACCAACTTTTGTTCATAGTATTTTTTCTCACTGATGTCTTTACTGTTTGATGAATAACCGATCGGTTGTCCTTTATCATTTGTGACAAGAGAAACAGTCAGAAGTGCTTGAATCAAGCTACCATCTTTCTTTTTCTGAATTAATTCGCCAGTCCATCCACCCTTGTTAACAATTGAATCTATTATCTCAGCGGTTTCTATACTGTTGCCGCTATTAAAAATATCGACATTGCATCCAATTAATTCGGGATCTTCGTATCCATACATTTCATACGCGGAATAGTTCGCATAACGCACAATTCCATCCATGTCAGCAAAAACAACTGCATCCCAATTGTTTTTTAAAATATGCTGGTAAATTTTTAATTCTTCTTCTTTTAGTTTACGCTCTGTAATATCTTGCGTTAATCCAATAAATCGGACGGGCAAATCATCCTTATACTCAACTATTCCTTCACTAACAACAAATTTAATTTTGCCACTCGGCATTATAAGTCTATACTCAGAATTAAAAAATTTTCTGCGTTCTATCGATTGAACCAATTCGAAACGAACAGAGCTTACGTCCTCAGAATGAACAAAGCTGAGATAAGCTTCCGCCGTATGTTCAAAATCTTCTAGATTTCGTTCTAAAATTTGTCGAATCTCTGGAGACCATTCTACTTTCTCTGTTGCTATATCCATATTGAAAGTAGCAATCTTACCAATTTTCTGAGCATAAGAAAGGAGGTATTCTTTTTGCGCATAACTTCCCTTACTCTCTTCTTCGCAATCTATGAGGATTTTTTTGATAGCCTCAAAAGATTCGGGATTTCCGGTAAGCTCTGCTATTTTTTGGAATACCTCTTCTTTCATATGTTTTTATTTTATTTCTAAAATTTCTTTGGGAATTGAGACTAATCTTTTTTTGTAGGATTTTTTGTATGACTTTTTAAATTTTGTATGGCATGCCTTACAAGAGGAAAGATACTTTTCGGAGCTAAGAGCTTCCCGGGTAATTTTTTCCCATTCTTCTTTGTCTTCTGCAAGTGCAAGAGACGGAATGACCTCGAGCATTTTTTTCATTGGCTCTTTATTTCCCTTTTTAAACTTTTTTTCTGCTAATTCTACATAGTCTTCCATAAAATCATGCAGAGTCATTTCTTTACTTTCCCCTTCCTGGGAAAATATCCAACCTGCCGACAAGCAGGCAACAGCTAAACTAATTGTTAAATAAAATCTTCTCATAAGTCTAGTTTATGACAGTATTTATTTTTTTAAACGTTTTTTTATTGCTATATTAAAATAGGGAAAAACTAATAAATCTATGGCAGCAACTAAATCGATTCGAAAGGGAAACAAGAAAGCCTTGAATAAAAAAGAAATTGCTCTTGCTATAGCTGGCGGCGGATGCAAAGCTCTGTATGGTTTGGGTGTCGGTTATAAACTTAGAAAATGGGGATTAAAGATTAAAGAAATATCTGGAGTCAGTGCTGGATCAGCAATTGGACTCATGATTCTTTCAGGCAGGGAAGAAGAAGGAATTGAATACTTTGAACAACTTTTAAAAAGAAACAAAAGCAATTTTCGCCCCCATCATCTACTCATGGGCAAACGCCCGTTTCCCCACGAAAATATGTATCGCAGAACACTTCGTTATGCGATTGATTTTGAAAAAGTAGGAAAGAGTAGAGTAAAAATTTTTATCTTAGCTGTTAAAGCATTTCCAAGAAAAGGAAAATTACACAACTATTGGAAGAAACTTCTACTCATCCCAAAAACGATGAGAGCAGTATTACTTGATGACAAAGACAAAGAAAAAGGACTACCCGCTCATAGAGTAAATCAAATTGTAAATGATTGGAATTTAAAAGAAGTAATTTTCACAAATAAAGACTTTCAATATCCAGCAATCACAGAGCAGATAATCATGAATTCCTCATCGATACCTCCTGTCCTAAGTTTTCAAAGAATCAATGAAGAATACTATTTGGATGGGGGGCTAACAAACAATTTGCTCTTAGAGCCTTTTTCAAATACATTAAAAAAAATTGGAATCTACTACGAAGATACAACACTCTATGGAAAATCGCAGGAGACTTTAAAAAATACTTATTTTATTAAGCCAGAAGGTAAACTTCCCATTCATACTTTTGATTATACAAATGCAATTGGAGCAAGAGAAGCTTATGAACTTGGTAAAAAAGATGCAGAGGAGCAAAAGGAAAAAATTTTTTCCTTTTTATATTCAGACTATGAGTAATATAATTTGCATCGGAGCACATCCGGATGATGTCGAACTTTCAATGGGCGGTAGCGTTTTACGACTATTAGACGCCGGACATGAAGTTACAATTTTAGATATTTCGGATGGCGAGCCAACTCCCCATGGATCAATTGAAATTAGAAAAATAGAGCGGACAAAAGCGGCAGAAATTTTGGGGGTAAATCGTATTACCCTCGATTTAAGAAATCGATATATAGAAGAAACTGTCGAGAACAGGGTAAAGTTGGCTGAAGTTTTTAGACAGGTTAGGCCAAATTACATTTTTACTCATTATGAATACGATGTTCATCCAGATCATATTGCTGTGAGTAAACTTACCGATTCAGCGAGATTTTATTCTAAACTCACAAAGTCAGAAATTAGAGGGGAACCTTTTTTCCCGAACAGAGTGATTTATTACTTTCCCAATCATATCAAGCTTAATCTTGAGCCATCATTTTGCGTTGACATTAGCCCTTACATCGAAAAGAAAAAACAAATTCTAGAATGTTATGAATCCCAATTTATAAAAAAGGGGCAAGGCATGTTTATCCGCGAATCAATTGATGCGAATCGATACTTTGGATTAAGAATTCAAACAGAATTTGCCGAGCCTTTTTTTATGAGAGACACGATTGGAATTCTAGAAATTGGAAAGCTTTTCCTAAATCAGTAAGTATAAAAAATCCTTTTAATAATTTTAAATCTGTTCTATTCATTGATTAAGCTACTTCCCTGGATAATACTAATTCTGGTTTTTCCAAACGATCGTGAATTAAATCAAACTCTTTTGCATACTGTGAGAATTCTGTTCCCATCCATTTATCCCACCATGTAAAGTATAATCCATAGTTGCCGTTAAATTTTGAATGATGTAGATTATGATGAACCCCGGTGGTTTTGAATTTAAGAAATGGAATACGGATCCAATTTTTTGGATAAATTTCATAACCCATATGACCAATTACATTGAACACAGTCATAAATATTTGAAAAGCTAGCAAACTATAAAAATGAGTTGGAAATAAAAATACAAATACCGGTATAATTCCGTATTCCACAAGAGCCTCTAAGGGATGAAAGGAAAATGCGGTATAAGGAGTAGTATCCACTGATTCATGATGAACTTTGTGAACGAATTGATAAACCGGTTTCCAATGCATAAATCGATGTGCCCAATAAAAATAGGTGTCATGAATGATTAACATTAAAAGAATTGAAGCAAAAAAATAAACATATCCATAATCCGAAATATTTTCGTAAATTTGTGTATATCCTTTTTTCTGAATATAATAAACTAATAAATCAATCACTGCAAATAAAAACAAAGAAAAAATAGAATTTTTTATTTCGACATTTATTTGCTCCCTATCCGCCCTTTGTTTTTGTTGAATTCTCCTTTTTGAAAATAAATCTTTTTTCCATTTCCAAATTAAAAAAAACGCAATACTTCCAATTCCAAAATAAAGAAAAAGACTAATCGAAAAACCCGAAATCCAATAATTAAAATAATCTAAAGCTAATTCCATATAACCTCTTAAAAAGTTTCAATACTCTTTTGACAGGATATGTCCAGACGCCTGTTATTCATATTTGTTGATCTAGATCAAAAAATCAGGAACGAATTCTACTTAATGTTTCCTTTGTAATTCCTAAAAAGGAGGCAATGTGACCTAGCTTAACTCTAGAAAATAAATCAGGGTGTTTTTCTATAAAATATTGGTATCGACTTTTAGCAGACTGAAATTGAAAGGAGTTAACTCTCTCCTCTAAATCTATAAGATACTTTTCTGTTATCACTCTTCCAAGTAAATTCAATTCCATATGAGATGAATAGAGTTCATTTAAATCTGAATAGGAAACATAATCTAATTCACAATCCTCCAAAGCTTCTATAGATTCCTGGGTTGGTTTTCTGGATATAAAAGAATAAATAGAAGTAACAAAGTCTCCCTCCTGTGAAAACCAGGTTGTAATGTCTTTTCTTTTTTGAATTATATATCCTCTGAGTAATCCTTTTCGCACAAAATATAGATTATCCTCAGTAAATCCATGCTTTAATAAAATTCCCTTTCGTTTGATAGATTTAAATTGAATTTTATCTTTAATTGCTTTTTGTGTTTCCATAGAAACTAACGTTATAGAATTGATTGCACTTAACAAATCTTTCAAACCAGGCTCCCGGGATTTAATCAATCTTTTGTAATTATTTTTTTTAGTAATTCTCTGTCTTTTTATTTTTTAGAATATATGACAAATATCATGTTTCTTTTTTATAATTACTTCTTTCCAACCTTATTCTTTCCATATTAACTTTAATAATATATAAATAGATAAAGAAACAAGAGGGTTTTTACCATGTTAGAAGGTTTAAAAATTTCATCCAAATTAAGATTAGGGTATGGGCTAGTAGTTTTATTTTTAGTAATTCTAAGCACTATCGTATTTTATTTGATGAGCCATTTAGGAGGAAGCATAGATAAGATTACTACGCTTCATTCACCGAAATTGGTTCGCAGTAACAATATAATCGATCGCGTCAATGAAAATACGATTTTCCAATTGAACGCTGGATTAAAAGAATCAAAGGAAGAAGTTTTACTGTCAAAAGATAAGATATTGCACAACCGTGCAGGCAATGCTCAGGATTTACAATTCTTAAGAGAAAATGGAACAACAGAAAAAGAAAAGTTCGCCATACAAGAATTAGCCGATGCAAGGACAAAGTTTATTCCCATTCAAGATAAATATTTATCCCAATTGGAAGCGGGAGATTTTCAGGGCGCAAAAGAGACATTAGCCCAATCCTGGACTGCCCAGCAGCAATACATTAAAGCAGTAAAGGATCTAATCGTATACCAAACAGATATATCGAATGGAGCAAATCAAGATGCTTACAATGATTCACAAAAAGCAATTTGGTATGTATTAGCAATTTCTATCACAGCAATTCTCTTTTCCATTTTCTTTGGTTATATGACTTCCAATTCAATTACCAAACCACTTGCTTCTCTTTTACAAGCAATTCGCAAAGTAGAAAAAGAAGGCGATTTCTCAGTAAAAGTGGATGTTAATTCTAAAGACGAAGTGGGAGAATTGGCAAACTCACTCAGTAGTATGCTAGCTCTTCTTGAAGAAATGAAAAAGGAAGCAATTCGTTTAACCGAGGCTGCCGTTCAAGGTAAACTATCGACTAGAGCGGATATTACACATTATCCGGGAGACTTTCGTAAAATTGTAGAAGGAGTTAATAAGACATTAGACGCTGTAATTGGACCTTTAAATGTTGCAGCAGATTATGTAGATAAGATTTCCCGCGGAGCAATGCCAACAAAAATAACTGACACATACAATGGAGATTTTAATGCAATTAAGAATAATCTCAACCGTTGTATTGATAATGTAAATGCAATGATTATTGATGCCAACCTATTATCCATTGCAGCAGTGGAAGGAAAACTTGCTACCAGGGCAGATGCGAATAAGCATGAAGGAGATTTTAGAAAAATTGTTGATGGGGTTAATAAGACATTAGACGCAGTTATCGGACCTCTCAATATCGCAGCTGACTACGTTGATAAAATTTCAAAAGGACATATCCCTCCTCGAATCACAGACAACTACAATGGTGATTTTAATACCATTAAAAATAATTTAAACTTGCTCATCGATTCAGAAAATCTACTCACAAATATAGCTTCTTCATTATCGATAGGAAATACCGATGTCAAAATCGAAATGCGCTCGCCCAATGATTTACTATTTAAAAACATCCAGAGCATGATCGCTAATACGCAGCATGACGCAGGTGTAGTGCAAAGTCTTGCAGAAGGAAACCTTGATGTTGAAATAAAGGTAATGTCAGAAAAAGACATTATGGCTAAGAGCAATGTGGCTATTAGAAATGCATTAAAAGAACTTGTTTCCGATGCAAATATGCTCTCCCGTGCGGCTATTGACGGTAAGCTTTCTAGTCGTGCAGATGCATCCAAACACAAGGGAGAATTTAGAAAAGTTGTAGAAGGGGTTAACCAGACATTAGACGCTGTAATCGGTCCTGTGCAAGAAGCTTCAAGTGTTTTATTAGAACTGTCAAAGGGAAATTTAGGTGCGAGAGTAACCGGTGACTATAAAGGAGATCATGCAACTATTAAGAATGCTTTAAATTCTAGCCTACAAACTCTAAGCGAATACGTTGGAGAAATTTCTAGAGTTCTTTCTTCTATGTCTTCAGGTGATTTAACAGTAGAAATTAAAAAAGAGTTTAACGGTGATTTTGCGGAAATCAAAGAAGCACTGGCACTCATTGTAGATTCTTTCAATGATTTAATAGGAGAAATCATCAATGCTTCGGATCAAATCTTTGTTAGCTCAAGACAAGTCGCAGACTCAAGTCAATCGCTTTCACAGGGCTCTAACGAACAGGCAAGTAGCGTAGAAGAGATTACTTCGACGTTAGCCGTAATAGAACTCAAAGCTAAGGATAACGCGAATAATGCGAAGAATGCAAGCGAGCGCGCAATGAATGTAAAAGAGCAAGCAGTTTCAAGCAATAACGAAATGAAAGGTATGCTCAAAGCAATGGAAGAAATCAGTGAGACATCCGAAAACATTGCTAAGATCATTAAAGAAATTGATGCTATCGCATTTCAGACAAACATACTCGCGTTAAACGCTGCGGTTGAAGCAGCCCGCGCAGGACAACATGGTAAAGGATTTAACGTCGTAGCAGAAGAAGTTCGTAACCTCGCTTCTCGCAGTGCCAATGCAGCAAAAGAAACAACCAAGATGATCGAAGGATCTATCAAGACAGTTCGTGCAGGAATGGAAATTGCCGGAAGAACTGCAAATGAACTTGGAAAAATGACAAACGGAGTTGTAGAAGTAACTGAATTAGTCAAAGACATTGCGAGTGCATCCGTCGAACAATCCTCCTCTGTAGTCGAAACCACAGCAGGAATCAATCAAATATCACAAGTGACAATGAGTGCGGCAGCAACAGCGGAACAAAGTTCTGCAGCAAGTTTAGAACTTTCCAGTCAGGCAGAAGCATTTCAAGCAATGGTGAAGCGATTCATTATTAAACGAGCAAAAGAAGAAAAAAAACAGGAAAAGCCCCAGACGACTACAAAGAGAAAAATAAATCTTAAATAAGAGAGGAGATAATATGAATCAGGCGCTCGAAGAAGAAATGGAAGAATCATTCGATACGATGGAGAATCTCTATATCATATTCTTCATAGATGGAAAAGAATATGGAATAGAGATTCGATACCTAATTGAAATCATCGCATTTCAACCAATCACCTTTATTCCAAATCTCCCTCACTACGTAAAGGGAGTAATTAATCTCAGAGGCAAAATCATTCCCGTTTTAGATGTGCGGCTAAGATTTGGAATTGCACCGTTAGACTACACCGAGAATACCTGCATTCTAATTTTAAATTTTAACAATATAAATGCGGGTCTTATTGTAGATGGAGTTAAGGAAGTTTTAAAAATTCCTTCCGATTTAATTGAGCCTTCTCCTGGATTTGAAGAAGCTCATCTTGAAAGATTTGTAGATTCAATTGGAAAATCTGACAATACACTCAATCTACTGATTAATGTAGAAAAGTTTATTCGAGAAAAAGATGTAAGTGAAATAGCTTTAAAACCAAGTTAACCTATGACAAATATCAGGAGTGTCACCTATTTTTTTCCTACCAAATTAAGTGACCTAAAGAAGGCTGTGAATTATTATTTAGTAGAAGTTTAATTTTCTACTAAATAAATTTTTTATCTAATTTGAACGTTAGTTAAAAAGAAAAAGATTCTCTGTTTGTTAAAAATTTAAATCAACTCAAGTAAGGAAATTATATGTTTAAAAATCTAAGTATTAAAAACAAATTAATGTATCTATTTGTTGGAATCATTCTCTTTTTTGCAGGAATGATTTTTTATTCAATAAAACAAATGGATTCGGTGGCAGCTGTTGCTGATAAATTGGCGAATGATCGAATTCCCAAAGTAATGGCTTTGTCAGAAATTTGTAAAAATGTAAACATCATTGCAAGAGCAGCTAGAAATATGTATATATTCCGAGAAAAGTCAATGGTGGATGAAGAAAAAAATACAATTCTTAAATCAAGAGATATCATCGGTCAAAAATTTGATTATTTAAAACCGATTATTAAAAATCCCAAAGGACAAGAAATCTTAGCCGAAGCAATTCAAACCCGTGCAGAATTTATCAAAGCGCAAGATGCATTTATCTCTGCCATCGAGAGAGATGATAAAGACGAGGCTTACAATATTCTTTTAAAAGATTTCCGACCAATTCAATTAAAATACATTGCTCACTTAGATAAGCTATTAGAATTTCAAGCAACCTTTGCACAAAATGAATCAAACCTGGCTGTTGGAAATATCAACGATGTCTCCAACAGAATATCCCTATTATCCATTTTATTTGGCCTGGCAATCGCCGTCATCGGATACACTATAGTAACCTCAATTTTAAATTCCATTCATAAGCTTGAGAAAAATGTAAATGAAATTGGAAAAGATGGAAACTTTAATTCTAAAATAGAAGCAGACTCTACAGATGAAATTGGAATATTTGCGGTAAGCTTTAAAGAAATGATGAAAGGAATGAACGACATGGTTGCCGATGCCACATTGTTAAGTCGTGCTGCTGTTGAAGGTAAATTATCAACTAGGGCAGATGCAACAAAATACAAAGGTGATATGCGTAAGATTGTAGAAGGGGTTAACCAGACGTTAGACGCCGTGATTGGTCCTCTTAACGTTGCCGCTGATTATGTTGATAAAATTTCAAGTGGTGCGATTCCTGAAAAAATCACGGCTACTTATAACGGGGATTTTAATACAATTAAAAACAATTTAAACACATTAATCGGAACGTTAAACGAAGTCACAACCTCCCAACTAACACTCTCCAAACTTCACCACGAAAAAGGATTAATCAGTGAAAAAATTGATGTCAGTAAGTTCAGTGGAGTTTACGCTGATATGGCGAAGAATGTAAATTACCTAGTAGAAGAGCATATCAAGGTTAAACTTAAAGTCGTTGATGTTATCACTAAATATAGCAATGGTGATCTAACGATTGATATGGATCGCCTCCCCGGACAAAAAGCAAAAATTACCGAATCGATGGATGCCGTCAAAAAAAGTTTTCTTAATCTCAATCAGGAAATTCTCTCTTTAGTAAAAGCGGCTATTGATGGTAAGCTGTCAACAAGAGCCGATGCAAATAAATTCCAATTTACTTTTAAAGAAATGGTTTCAGGGATTAACCAGACGTTAGACGCAGTGATAGGTCCTCTTAACGTTGCTGCCGATTATGTAGACAAAATCTCACGTGGGGCTATCCCTCCAAGAATCACCGACACCTACAACGGAGATTTCAATGTTCTAAAAAACAACTTAAACAACGCGATTGATAATGTGAATGCTCTTGTGGCTGACGC
>Ga0075158_10001224_pt1 | contig 19764 bp, 10 predicted proteins | sample JI91814BDNA_FD_70968 | JGI IMG/M metagenome (GOLD analysis project Ga0075158, IMG submission 70968) | Wastewater effluent complex algal communities from Wisconsin, to seasonally profile nutrient transformation and Carbon sequestration -... | ecosystem: Engineered > WWTP > Effluent > Algae... | reverse complement strand
AATCCAAACACACATTGACGGCGCAAGAAATCCCCACCGTCTTGCCTGCCCCGGATGGCAAACCAGCTCCGCAGGATAAGCCCGTGCAGGTCTACATCATGTTAGGCCAATCCAACATGTTGGGATTCGGGCGGATGGGTCCCAAGGAAGTAAAAGGGTCGCTAGAGTTTCTCGTCCATGAAAAGAAAATGTATCCACATCTCGTTGATGATGCAGGGAAGTGGACGGTTCGAAACGACGTGCGTTACGTGCATGTGATGCACAATCGAAACCAGATGCAAGAAAAACGCAAAGAATGGCTCATGCCTAACGGTAACTTCGGCCCTGAACTTGGCTTCGGACATATCGTTGGAATCTATCACGAACAACCTGTCCTCCTGCTCAAGTCCTGTATCGGTAATCGAAGCTTAGGTTGGGATCTCTTGCCGCCAGGGAGCGAGTCGTATGAATTCGAAGGAAAGATCTACGCGGGCTACAAGCAGTCACCACTTTCCTGGGATAAAGGGACCACTCCCGTACCGATCGAATGGTACGCAGGCAAACAGTATGATGACGATGTGGCCAACGCCAAGAAGGTGCTCGAGAACTTGAAAGATTACTATCCGGACTACCAAGGTCAAGGTTATGAAGTTAAAGGCTTCGTCTGGTGGCAAGGTCACAAAGATCAAAACGCGGCTCATGCCAGCCGGTACGAACAAAACCTAGTCAAAATCATTCAAACGTTGCGACAAGATTTTGAAGCCCCAAAAGCCAAATTTGTCTTGGCCACGATTGCTTTTGGTGGAGACAAACTTAGCGGACATGGCTTGTCGATCGCTAACGCGCAACTCGCCGTCGATGGAGATAAAGGAAAGTACCCTGAGTTTCATGGCAATGTTCGAGCTATCGATGCGCGTCCGTTATGGCGCCCCGCAGACCAATCACCTGTGAATCAAGATTACCACTACAACCACAATGCGGAAACGTATTATGAAGTCGGTGATCAAATGGGACGGGCAATGGTGGAAATGCTTCAGAAAGACCAATAGCCCCGTTATCACCTTCTTATCCTTGATGCACAGGCGACGCCATTCACTTAGACTATGGCGAATCCAAAGTGACGAGTTGCGGACGTTTTTTGTAGCGTGCCGTTCACTGGTCCCAATTTGGCATCAACCATCGCTTGATATTCTGCCCAAGAAAATTCTACGGCACCACGTTTGCGTCAATTGTCTCGTCGGGTAGCGACGAGACAATTAATGGGTTGCGACAATGTGTTGACAGGACCGTGTGTTTTGCTTCACTGTTCCTTCCCTGAACCACATTCCATCCACTACAAAAGCTTACTGATTTTCCGAGGAATTCGTGACATAATGTTGATGGCGAGTTCACCAAAATGATAGACTCTTGAATGTAGTTCATTCCATTGAGTAGAATTTGGAACCCAAAGCGCCACATTCGATATTAGGCTCGCAAGTGATTTCGTGTTTTTGAGTAAGACCAAGTCAATATATGAAATACCGTAGCCTTGTCTTATTGTGGTTATTATTCGTACTCTTCCATAGTAGCGGCTGTGTACGGGAGAGCACCTCAAGCGACGGTACTTACACTGTCGCGTACGGGTATTGGGTTCCCTTTTTAGCCACGTTTATTGCCGCCCTTCTTGCGTTAATGGGCTGGGCCTGCTTTGTCGTTCTCGGCCAGAGCATAGGCAAGACGTTCGCCAACGAATCCAATAGCGGAAATGACGAGAATGCTGTGAGCGATTGGCCATGGTTTATAGCACGGATCGTGATGTTTCTTGTGCTATTAATTCCGCTAAACATTCCCATAAATTTTGCTTTGGTTCACGGGTTTGTGAATCCCCATCGATTCCATTTTTCGGCAGGTCCCTGGTACTACCCAACAACTCTTGAGATCAAAATTGACGATATTGTAGAGTTAGCAGAATCCACTGAGAGAAAAGAAGTTACGGGGCGCTGGGGTCGAAAGCGGATCGTAGAAGAAAAGTACTGGGTTCTTTCCTTGGTTGACGGAACGAAAATTCGGCAGTCACAAGGGGCAACCATCCCGGACAAACTGTACAGTGCCCTCGATGAAGTGTTGAAAAATGATGGCTTCCGATGACCTGTAGGGACGGCAAAACAGATTCAGAACGGGCAATGAAATTGGATTGATAGAAGGTAGATGCTTTTCATGAATACGCTTGAGTGTCCGTTGTGTCATGCAAAACTAAAGGTCAAGGAGAGCCTCGCAGGCAAGACGGTTGCATGCCCTAAATGTAAAGGGGCTATCACAATCCCTCATCCCAAGTCGACTACCAACAATGAAGAGCCATTGGCAGATGTCGATCCCTTTTCTCTTGACGGCTTTGAAAGTCCCGCAGCACCTGGGGCAAATTTTGACTTCGGATTTGGCTCAGCTGAAAATTCTCCCTCCACTTCTCCCGTAACCAACAGCTATCCCCCTTACTCCTTGCAGACATTTCCAAGCTCTCCAACACCTGCCCCCGCCACTTCACACCGAACAACTCAGGCTCCGCCGCATACGAAACCTCAGGCAACAGGTTCTGTTGCACCGCAGGGAATGGCGAGCAGATGGATGCACAACGGAAGAGAACTTCTAAGAAACTCGATAGAGCTGTCGGCACTCGCACTGGTATTTTCCGGATACATATTGCTGCTCGTATGTGTTCTACTTTGGCAAAGTATTGGACTGAGACTGGACGACACGTCGGCACAATCCGTTGCCGAAAATGCGGACACAAATTCTGCACCAACGCCTGAGATTACGTGGCCCAAGCTTCACGAGAATGCCAAGTCCTCAATGAAAAGGCTCTACGCCTATCAAACCAACGATAGAAATGCGCGAGGATGGACGCTAGCGCAAAAAGCGTTACGAAATGACGGTCCAATAGAATCCATCGAGAATGAGGGCCTTTCAAAGAGTGAGCCAATCTTCCTACCCTCTCACGCATCAAACGTTCGCCCTGAAGCAAATCCTTCTGTAGCGGTGCCTACTTGCCCAGAACTCGCAATTAAAGAGTACCAAGATAAGGAATTAAGGATAGTTACGTTGACGCCGTTCGGCCTACATGTTGTGCCAGAAGGAAACGGCTCAATGGTCCATAAGAATTGTGTCTTTTGGAGCGCCGAGGGAGATTTTGTTTTCGTACTTGAGTCCAACCCGAAGCGTTATCCGCCGAGCGAAACAAGATTGCTCAAGATCAATTCGAAAAGTTGGGTGATTGAGAAAATCGCTTACATTTCAGCCACGAGTATGACCATGACTTCGGAAGGATTAGTCATGGCGCTAACCACAACGGGGCAGAATCCCCAGGATGCACCGAAGCAAGGTCGTATGTTCTCTGAAAGCGAGAAAACACTATTTCCGCTGCTTGCCCCTTCTGAAGCGAATTGCCTTCTTGCACTAATTGACCTGGAGAATCTGCAGACGAAGAAGTTCTTCGCCGTTCCCGACATCATGCACGTCGCTGGCACTTCAGATTCGCCGAAGGTCCTGGCAGCGCATACAGATGGTCACCTTTTCGAGTTGAATGTGAAAAATGGAGAGCTCACGGGGTGCCAAAATCTAGATGTTACGACTGAAGGCCTACAGCTATCTGGGGATCGACGCAACGTTTTTGTTTCAGCGGATTTATCCGAATCGAATAACCCTGTCTCACGCGTCAAAGTCACAGGTTTTCGCCTGAATAACAGCAACTTTGAGCGAATCGGTGAAATGGAGACCACTGGTGGCTGGTTGAATTCGAGCTCGAATGGAAGGTACTTTACGGCTGCCCAATCAGGAAGCCAGGTGTTGTTCAACAACAACATTTTGCGAAGACCGAGATGGGGAGTATGGGAGCAGGGTATGTCATTCTTGGATAACCAAAGCCAAGCCTTTATCACGTTAAATGCTGGAGCATTCGATAATGAAGTACTGAATGTATATTTTCGACACCCCCAGAAGATAAGGACATTCGTTCTCAGCAGCAATTTTCTTCCACCGTTTCGAGACAAAGCGGCCAACACACGCGTCGACTATTTGTCTGAGTACCGCTTCACTCAAGCCAATGAACCCTTGGAGAAACCAGGAATTATTGACACTTGGAATATTCGCTCTTTTCCCTTCGCGATTACCCCCGCTCCGGACGATAGAGGTTTTCTTGCCTTATCTGCTAAAGGGGCCTACTTCATTCAGACAGTTGAAGAATCCATCGAACTACAACCGGATAACAGTGAGGCGTCACTTACTTTACTGAAACAAGCCACAATGGTTCCTGTGGCAAATCCACTAGCACCGCCAAAGCCTAGTCCGTCACAACTGCTGCTGAAGGTGGAACCAACTGAAAAAGGTACGCTACTTTCTCTTCCATATTCTTTCTCGCCGCCAGAGTGTATCGTCACGCACCCTGAGAATGGTGACCTGTATATCCTTGCCAAGGCACATGGCAAAAACGCTCGGACTCCTCGCACAACTTGGATTATTCGGGTGGACAACGCCTCATGGAGCCAAAAAAAGGAAGTGCCTGCAAGTGCTGCTGTCCAACTTCCTCACAGCATGCGACCGAGCCAATTGCTATTCAAGCGCATTCAAGATCAAAATGTACTAATCGCCCACCAAGAACACGTAATCTGGTTGCTAGACTCGCAATCGCTTATGCCAAAGTTCGACTTAGAGATAAAGAATCCCATCGACATAAACACAAATGAGGTAATAAAACAGCTACGGCTATTGCCAGATCGTGCAATTCCTTCGAATGATCAAGAGGCTTGGGGGTTTTCGGTAATATCGAACAGTCACCTAGATAACGACTCTACCGTAACACTTTCCGGTTTGTCGAAGGACCTGTCTCGCAACACAAGCGTAACACTCAACTTGAAGTCCGGCTCGCTAAATTATCCAGCCGACATTTCCACACTTGGCAATATCACACCCTTCGGCCCCAAAAACCCGCTCGGAATCGCTGACCCATATTCCGTTTTTGCAGTCGAAGACACCTCAATTATGAGCAAAACAGATTCCTTTGCCCTCGAAAGCTATCCCATGGCCTTTGCGAAAAAACAACCGTGGATTGCGACCCGAGGGAACGGAAGCATCATGCTAATAAACCGCAGCGATGTTAATGAGAAAATCGCGGTGACTCTGCCAACTATTTGCGAAGCCAGTGCGGAAAACGCTCGGACCGTTGCGTTCGATGACTCGGATTACGATCGACTTATTGTGGCGACGTCCCCATCGCCTGAACTTGGCTCGGAAAAAGGTGGACTCATTTGGATACTAAACTACAACGAATTCCCTGCACCTAAGACCCCCGTTCTAGCATCTCGTGCTCGCTTCCCTTCCTATCTGATACCCGACCAGACCTACAAAATTCCACTCAACCTAGCAAGCGACGATGTATCTGTAAACATCTTGGACGCTCCAAACGGTCTGTCGATTGTTGACGAGCATATCGTCTGGACACCTGGCAAAGCTGACCTTGGTCATCGAGATTTAGATATCGAAATAAGCTTCCATGACAAGAAAATCATCGAAAGACACAATGTTCTTGTAGGTCACGAAATGACTGACCTCGGCATTCGGCTTAGTCATCTCGTTTGGTCTCCCAACTTCAGATATTTCTTCGGCTATTCACAGGCCCAAAATATGTTGGTCGTAGTCGAACCCGATCAGAAGAATATCATCTTCTCTCGAACATTTGAGAAGAACGTTCCCTATTTCACGATCGATAATCACTCGGCATTCCTCGCGGATATCATGCAAAACAAGATAACCGAGATTCCGTTGACATCCCCACAACAGGAGATCGTAAGAGAACTCAAAAAGCCTTCTCAACAAGACAATCAAAGTAGATTTAGACACTTCCAGAGCATTGGGGAGCGTTATCTACTTTTGAATGGTACCCTCTATGAATCACAATCCATCGAGGTTTCGCCTCTTCAAAAATTTGCCTCTCGCAGGAGTGGCAAGGTTGACGGGGGCAGACTTGGATCTGGTGAGTTTGTTTTCGGCGAAATCACTATTGACCAACAAGGGAGATTGGCTTCGTTCCTCGGTTTAAATTGGGCAAACTGCTTCAATCTGAATGGCATTGGCGGTTCTTTATTTGAGCAATTAACACCAATGACAAACCCTGCCGAGTGGGAGAAAATGAATGATGGATCTCAGCGGCATCCCCTCACACCAAATGTTGTTTTCACTAAGCGATATCCAGCCGCTCCAGACTCAACAGAACAAATCGTGGAAATCGATGTTACCACCAACGACGGCGCTCCCTACATGGAGTTCTACACAGAACTCCCGAAAGTAGGCCCAGACGGAACCGTCTATTTCATTCCCAATTCCGATAACCACGAAGCCGTTAATGTAACATTTCCAGGTGGGAAGCTATTTGTGCAGTCTTTTTCGAAATTCTGCATTGCCCCAGTAGAAAACCCAGAGGCGAAAACGCTTCTTGAACTTCAGAAATGGGCGTTCATCCATCCGAACGAACCGCTTACGGTCGCGTCCACAGATGAAAAAACGAGAATTCTCTTTCCTCGCCCATCCACATCATTGTCGTATGAATTTGAAGAAACATCACCCATCCCACTCACTTCATTGAACTTTGGTAGCTTTACAAACAATGAGATACAAGAGTTGCTTAAGTGGACAATGGAAGATGATGGTATCGTCTGTGAAATCGACACAGTAACTCTTACCCAGAAACTTCTTGGCGATTCAAATTTCAAAAATCAGTTTCGCTCATTCCTGGAAACAGCCAATTCATCGCACCAACCCCTTAACTCAATTAGCGAGTATCGTGACCGAGTAGGCAAACAACTTCAGGAGGTTACCCAAAAACCAATCGAAGGCATCCCAGTGTGGCTTTTGCTTCAGAAAAGGATCCGCTTCTCGAATGGAGCTGCTGCCACTCTCTATCAGGTGGTGATTTTTGACCTCCCCAAAGAAAAGTTCCCGGAACTGCTGAGATGATCCCTGGTACGTCTCCCCAAAATTCAGGCCGAAGCAACGCAATTGCAAAACAGGACACAGCCGTCTACAATAGGCAATAATTGGGCATTTCCTGCCTGATTCCCCGCCTAATCACCTTCGCATTCAAAGAGGATTCCTGCGATGCAGTCCACCTCCATGCAAGTTTCTAAACGAGCAATCGCGTTTGTCGCATTAACTGCAGCTGTCGCGCTTGCCCCCTGGATCCTGGCTGAAGGTCACCCTGAGCCGCCTCAGAATCCGGCCGTCGAAAAAGCTCGGGATCGAGCCAACATTCTGCACAAAGTTCTGCATTCGACACTCAAAGTTATTCATCGCCGCTATTTTCACGAGGACCGAGCGGTCATTCCGGCCCGAGCCATGGAAGATATCTTTGACGAGATGAAACATGAGGGACATTTTGAAGCCCGCTGGATCGCCGTAAATCTTCGGGCTATGGGAATCGACCACGAACCAGCTACGGAATTCGAAAAACTTGGAGCTGAAGCATTGAAGAACGGCAAACCCGAATATGAGTTTGTCGATGACAAGATTTATCGACGGGTCGCCCCTATCCCTCTGCAAAATGGCTGTATCGGCTGCCATGAAGGGGGCCTGCGATCCAGTGGCTCAAAAGGTAAAATGGCCGCACTCGTCATCTCGATTCCCCTCGAATCGCAACCCTCTTCTGAAAACCGTTAGCTCCGCCAAGAGCACGCCCAAACGAGTTGGCAGTTGCCTTCCGCAACATCTCCGTACGGACGCGCGTTAAATTTTCCTTTCTAAGTCTATCCCGCCTTGACTCACGTACAATTGTACTTTAGGCTCACGTACAGCTGTACGTCTCAAGAAAGGAAATCATATGTCATCACGTCCCAGCCTATCCAAAGGTGAAATGGAAGTTGCCCGTGTATTGTGGGAAATCGGTTCGGCTGGCGTTCGTGAGGTTTTTGATGCCCTCTCGAATACTCGCGACATGGACTACACCACGGTCCAAACCTATCTTCGCCGCTTGGAAACCAAAGGCTATGCCAGTAGCAAACTCAAAGGTCGGGCAAGAATCTATACCGCCAAAGGTCGTCCTGGGACGGTCATCCGCGAAACGGTCAATGACCTTGTGGAACGACTCTTCGGTGGGCAATCGCTCCCTTTGGTCCGACACTTGATTGAAGATCGAGGCATGAGCCCCAAAGAAATCCACGAACTCAAGACATTGCTCGACCAATACGAATCCGACGATTCATGTGAAGATTAGTTTTTGCGGCACTCGATCACGGATGGAGCAGCGCCATGAATTCAGGGATCGCGCAACTCGTTTGGCAGCACATGCTGCAAATCGCCGTTGTCTTTTCGCTTGTTCTTCTGCTGGTAGCCCTTTTTGCGAAAAACCGTCCCCATCTTGCTCATGCGTTATGGAGCGTGGTGCTCATAAAGGGAGCCGTTGTGCCATGGCTAGTTCTTCCAACAAGTTTATTCTTTTGGTTCCCAATCGGAACAACCACTCCTGCGCCACAACCTAGAACCGTTACGACTGTTGTCAGCGTCCACACCCCCTCTGGCCAAACGCCCGATCCACTAGCATTGGCTTCCTTGAATTCGCCCCCAGAGAAGGCGACGTATCCGCGATTAAGCGAGCCGGTAAAAAGGCCTGAAGCCAGCAACACGAGCCATTACCTGACATCGTGGCTTTCATTGCCCATTCCAATCTTGAGTGCTGCTTGGCTGGCGATTGCCGTAGTACGCGTCCTTTGGACCATGAATCGCATCCAAAATTTAAAACAGCTTGCAGCTCGAACGAGCCTCCCCGAATCTCACCCCAGCTATCAACTGGCCCAAGTGCAACTTCAGGAGTGCCTCGAGCAAGTTATGCCCAGACATCCATTGCGACGGTTTCTTCGCGTGATGGTAGTCGAAGCGGAAATTGGACCGGCCGTAGTCGGCCTATTTCAGCCCAAAATCATCTTGCCTGCCCACTTGGTCGCCCAGTGTGACGCAAATGCTCTTCGTCCGATATTGATGCATGAGCTCATCCACATTCGGCGTCTCGATTTGTTTTGGGGACTGCTGCAGCTCTTCACAACATCGCTGTGGTGGTTCAATCCCCTCATGCATTATGCAAGTCGGCGACTCGATCAAGAAACGGAACGATGTGTCGACGAAGAAACCGTCGCCGCATTGCACCACAAACCATTGCTCTATGCTCGAAGTATGTTGTTAGTTCTACAAACTAGGAATCCATCGCCAGCAAGCGTTACCTTTTCGGGAACGCGAGCGATGGAGTTTAACGCTGAAAGGATGAAGCGAATTATGTCTCTCAAAACCAAAGCCCACGCACGGACGCCGCGATCGATTTTGGTACTGATGGCCGCTGCCATTTTGCTGGCAGTCCCTGGCGGGACCAGCGCACAAACAGTAGCAACTCCGCAACCAAGCAATTCCACGGAAGCCTCAACAGAACCACCACAACAATTACAAGTCGAAACATTGGTCACATATGATGTAGCGGAAACACTCGCCAAACTTCGTGTCGAGGAATCAGCAGAAGAGTCTCGTGAATCCTTGCAACAACTTGTGGTGGCATCGATCCTTAAAACGGTACACCAAAACCAACCGATGTCCCCTGAACAATGGGCGGCAAGCGCTAAAGCCTTTGCGAAAAAGGTGCAATTACAGGAAGACAAGAAACTCATCGTGAAGGCAACGCCAGTTCAACATGAGTCCGTCAAAGAGACCATACAGCATCTCAATCGCTTTGGCTCCACGCCACTCGCACTTACCACGAAGATTATTTCGATATCCAAAAAGAACTTCGAGAAATTGGATCTTACATGGTCGATTCGCGTCGAAAAGCCAGAGAATATTCCAGGAACAAACGCTGCGGCCATTCAGCCCTTCTCGCCACCGATCCTTGTCACGGACCTAGATGCGAAGCAAACGGACGAAGCAGTAACTCGTATGCTATCGAACAAGTCGGATTCGTGCCTTTCCGCTCCAAAGCTCGTCGTACACAACGGGCAAAAGGCGACGATTTTCACCGGTTCCGAACGAGCTTATGCGGCTGATTTTGTCAAACGGGCAAATGTAGAACTCAACTTAGAAGATGCCTACCTTGTGGCTGAAGGTATGAGCATCGATTGTACTCCAGAATTGATCGACGATAAAATCAAACTCAACATGCTTGTTTCACTTTCGAAAGTGGAAGATGTAGCCCAAGTTAGCTTCCGAACCAACTCGAAGAATGGCGTCACCACTGCGAGCCTTGAAGTTCCGAAAGTGAGCAACATTCGCTTTGCCTTTGGTGAAACGCCGCTGCCAGCAGGACGCAGCCTCTTGGTCGCAACATTCGATCCCAATGAGAAGGATCGTATGCTCGTGATCGTGGCCACCTGCCAAAAAACGAGCCGCTAATAAGCTAGGTGCCTGCGGCTAAAACTCCAGCATTGTCGTAAATGGCTGCTCAACTTTCGTTAATCAGACTTCAGCGACAATGAACTCAGGGCGGTCGTGTGAGCCTCTAGCCACAGGTTTTGATGTTGCGCGAATTGCTTTTAGGGCCGAGGGCCCGGCACATCCTCTGCCGGGCCGGTAGGCACCTGATTCGATAGACGTGGAGTGTATCGCCCTTTCAGGGCTTGCCATCTCTCATGGTTTGCCAACCGTGTCTTAAGCAGCCACGGCTAGGGTTGTACCAACTTTTCAGGCCTAAATGCGCAACATCAAAAGCCACAGGCGCGGCCTTCCTCCATCACTCTTTGGCTGCTTCCACTTGAATTGGGCTCTGCAAATAACCGATCAAATCTCGAACTTCATCAGCTGAAAGATTTTGCAATAATCCGTCAGGCATCGCCGATTTACCGGTTATCCTCGTTTCCTCAACTTCCTCTGCCGGGATCGTTACTAATTCTGTGGCAGTCTGCAACGTTAACTTTTGCGCATCGCGCGTGACCACCAAGCCGTTCAATACGCGACCGTCCGTCGTTCGAACCACGGTCATGCGAAAGTCTTTGCCAACTACGGAACTTGGATTGAGTATGTTCTCGAGTAAGTAGTCGAGATTGTTTCTTTGCGCCCCTGTCAATTCGGGACCGACCTTTGCGCCTGCTCCGAAGAGCGTATGACAATTTGCGCACGTTTTATTGAAAAGAATTCGGCCTTTCGGCAAATCGGCTTTCGAAAGTTCTGAAGGGGCCAAACGCTTTTTCCATTCAGCGATAGCTTGCTTCATTGCCTCATCGGTTTCCCCAAGCTCGCCCCACACTTCGCGCAATTGTTTCGATAATGCTTCATCTCCCAAACTTTCAATTTGTCGAGCATGAGAGGCTGAAAGATCCTTGGCAATGATCGGCCCGCGTCCTGCCCCCAAGGTTTCTAACAGAATAGCCGCCGACGATTTTCGCGATAACAGAACTTGCAAGAGCTCGGGGCGATCTTCTGGTTGAAAGGAGCGGAATTTGCGAACCAATAAAAGGGCGATCGCTGGATCCTCGATGCGACTCAAACCCTTCAACGCCACTGCGTTGAGAACACGAGTGTCTAAAAGACTCTCGCACAGGGAACGGGTGTCGGCGGGATTGGCTTCAATAAACGATTCAAGTGCGTTGCAACGCGTCGATAGATCCGCAGTGCGATCCGAAACGATAGCCCGCAATTCATCCAAGGCTCGGCCCGAACCGAATAAGGTCGATAACTGACGCACCTTAGCTTCCTCTTTGGCAACGGTTGGCAAAGCTGCAAAAGCTTCCCAGCCATTTGGCATTTCCAGCTTACGCGCGCCTCGCAGCGCATCGTACAAGCCGTTAACGATGGAAGTCTGACAATCTTCGGGCAATTTTCCCGCTTCCGACAATAATCGCTCTAGCACGAGCCGATTCGTTTTGATTTCTTTACCCAAAAATCTCGCAATCATTTTGGTGAGTGTTGGCCAGCGCGATTGGATACCAAGTTGCAACAATTGATCAGGGTGCTTTTGCCCAACCGGAATAAGTCCATACCAAGCCAACAACGCTAAATCGTGTTCCTCTTTGAATTTCTCACGTGCAATAATCGGTCCAGCAATTCGGGCTCTTTCGCTGACAGGGAGACGCTGTAGTGTGGAAATTAGAACGCGCAAGACGAGGCCCGATTCGTCTTCCCGGGCCATCTTTTCTAAAGTCTTCAAGGTATCTGGTGCGTTTGGGTAAACCGCTTTCGGGTTCGGACCAGTAATTCGATCGAGCGGCCAATGATCGGTCACTAAGCGAATCGCCCACGCTCGAACATGTTCATTGTTGGAATTATGGCTGCCGATAAAGTCTGCTTGCTCGAAAGAGTATTTCGCATAATTTTCCCATAGAACCGTAATTTCGCCATCGCCCGCTAAGCAGCGAGGAGTCACAAACGCTCTTTCAATGAGATCTTTCTTTTCTTGTTCTGCTTCTCCTCCAACGTACTCAATCTTGTAAATTCGACCGCTGGTTCTATGCACACCCGTATGTTCATGGCATTCGCCAGTGTCGCTCCAGTCGAGGACATACACATTCCCATCCGGCCCTACGGATAGCTCTGTTCCTCGAAAGAAAGGATCTTTCGAGATCATGAAGTCGGGCTCATGTTTACCGACATAACCTGATAGCGTTTGTTCCAATCGTTCGACATTCACGCGCAGCCCGTGCATGTTGAGCGTCATCAATCGGTTTTTGTATTTCTCGGGCCACAGCTTTTCCTGATAAATCATCATCCCAACATGAGCATGACCTCCGCCGAGTGAGTTCGCTTTGCCATCGCGACTATCCGACCAGTTTCCTTGAGTGTCGAAGTGATAATGATCCGCGATCATGTCCATGCGTTCGAAGACATTAGGGTTCACACTCTCGCCAAACGATTCTTTGAAATGTGAACCCGGCATCATATGCCACAGATGGCCGATCACCGTATTTATAAAGAAGAGCTCACCATTCTTGTCCCAATCATGTCCCCAAGGATTAACGGTTCCGTGACATAACACTTCGAAAGTCTTCTTCTCAGGATGAAACCGCCAAATCCCACCTTCAATCGGCACGCGATCTTCAGAAGCAGTTCCAGGTACACCAATTTGACCAGGACATGAATGTCCGCATCTTCCATAGAGCCAACCGTCCGGTCCCCACTTCAAACCATTGGCGAAATTGTGGTAATTGTCCTGCGCAACGTGGAAACCATCCAGCACCACCTCCGCTGCACCGTCAGGCTGATCATTCGCATCTCGATCCGGCAAAAAGAGCAACTGGGGTGGGCACATTAACCACACACCCCCTCGCCCCACCTCGACACTGGTCAGCATTTGAACTTGATCCGTAAAGACCTTCCGCGACTCCGCTTTACCATCGCCATCTTTATCTTCGAAGATCAAAACACGGTCGCGAAGCGACAAATCGAAACGCTGCGTTCGTTCGGCGTAGGTAAAATTCTCTGCGACCCATAACCGCCCCTGAGTATCCCAAGTCATTGCAATCGGATTTTGTACTTCAGGTTCCGCAGCAAACAACTTCGCCACAAATCCTTCAGGGAGTTGCATCGACCTGGCCGCTTCAGCAGCCTCCATGGGCATCGCATTACCAGGATCGGTATTGCGAAGCGGTGGAAACTCATCTGCAGTAGCTTCAATACCCAACCCCAAGAAGCTCACAATGGCTAACACAACGATGCTCATACATCGCGACTTGATGGATCGCATAGGAACTTCCTTTGGCACTTATTCAGGTGGAGCTTGTTGCCCAGTGACATTCAACTTCGTCGCATGATACGATAACTATCTTACTGATTCAAATTGTGAGGTATTTCGATGCAACACCGAATCCATTTTCGCGGGTTTGTACCCAAATTAGCAGCACTGTATGTGGTATTCGCGACTGCATTTTTCAGTAACACAGTGAACGCCTTTCAAAACAACGAGGAATTTTGGCAGGTCTTGCCAACCGGCGTTACCGCATCGTTAAGGGGCCTAGAACTCTGTGACGACGGCCAGGCGATTTGGGCCTGTGGAGCCAATTCAACCGTCGTCCGCTCCCCTGATTTGGGAAAATCATGGACTAATGTTTCGCCGAGTGGCTTTGACAAATTAGAGTTTCGTTCGATCCATGCATGGAACGGCAATCAAGCCTTAATCGCGAGTGCAGGTACGCCAGCAGTCGTTCTACGGACGGACGATGCGGGCCAGACTTGGAAAGAAGTTCTGCGTCGAACAGAAGAGAAGGCATTCTTCGATGCGTTAAAATTCTACGACTCGAAACGTGGCATTCTCTTCAGCGATCCCGTGGACGATAAATGGCTCATTCTCACGACAGAAGACGGAGGGCAAACCTGGAAGGAAGTCAGCGCTAACTCGCTACCCAAACTTCGAGCAGGAGAAGCGGCGTTTGCCGCCAGCAACTCGGCCTTATGTGTTGGCAATTCGGGACAGGCTTGGATTGGGACGGGCGGGGTGAAGAGCGACCAAGCCCGAGTCTATCGCTCCGCTAACTTTGGACAAACCTGGCAAGATAGTTTCATACCAATTCCTTCCGCCGAGGCGGCTGGGATATTCTCCATCGTGAATTCCCTATCAGGTCGCTTAGTGGCTGTCGGTGGTGACTACCGTGGTGATGCTAAGTCGCTTCACACCGCAGCCTACTCGGACGATCAAGGGAGAACCTGGAAACTTGCGGAAGTTGAACCGAGTGCATTTCGAAGCTCTGTAGTCGTACTTCTCAGTCAAACTACCAAATCCGAAACATGGTTCACCACAGGCCCGGGGGGAACCGATGCTTCCCAAGATGGGGCCGTTTGGAGAAGCGTTTCGAAGGTGGGGTTCCACGTATTGGACGCTCACCCAAACGGAACCTTGGTCGCCGTGGGAAGTGAGGGTAGATTTGGCATCGCCAAAATAAAATAGTAGCTTCTAACTAGCCTTTCTCGGTTGCTTTGTTACGTCCAGTGTATTTCTCAGCGACAAGTCGGCAGCCGCTTTTGATACGGTATTTCCACCCAATCGTGCTGTAGCCGTCTCACTCAAGCCTAACCCTATCTGCATAATCGGATTCTTCGACACAAACCTACTGTGTCAACTGCCAACCGACTCGTGCTATTCTGCGCATGTCGTCATTCTAGCGGTTCACAAGCTAGGTTTCTCATAAGGTCGTTTGCGTTGCCAACGCACAAATTCGATCGCAATTGGCATCCTATTCCACGTACCCCACGAGGTACACGGGAAAGTCTATATAGGATTCCACACACTTATTTGAGTCAGCGTCCACGAAAGATGAGTAAACCATCGTATAAGCCGAGCGACATTAGCTTTAGCAACATCGCCGACATGTACATCTCGGAACTACGTCGCGGTGTCGAACTTCCCATCGAAGTCTTGGCTCAGACCTTCCCTCATTTAGCCGACCAGATCCGCGGAGATCTTCCCGCATTGGCTTTGATCGAGAAGTCGATGGAAAAAAAGAAGAAACCGCCGACGGTGAAGACATCCCAACTCATCGGTGGATGTCGAATCATTCGCGAGTTGGGCCGTGGAGCCATGGGTACGGTTTATGAAGCAGAACAATTAGACGTTGGCCGATCTGTTGCCCTAAAAGTGATTCCACTTGAAGGTAATCAAAGCGCTATAGAACGCTTCGAGATAGAAGCCAAAGCGATGGGCCGCGTCGACCACCCAAATATCACGCCGGTTTACTCGTATGGACATGACAAAAATTTCGCATTTATCGTCATGAAATTGATCCACGGTGCGAGTATTTACGATCTCCAACATGGACGTGCCGATTATCGCCTTCAATATTGGCTGAATGAAATTCGAAAGGATTGGAATCAACTTGCGACTTTCGGTTGGGCTGTCGCTTCAGGCCTGCAACATGCCCATGATCGCGGACTAGTTCATCGCGATATTAAACCTGCCAACATCATTTTGGATCGAGAAGGCAAAGTTTGGATTACCGACTTCGGCCTCGCTAAGCTGTATGATCAACAACGCTCTCTGAGTCGCACCGGCGATGCGATCGGTACTCCTCGATATATGGCTCCAGAGCAACTGCGAGGTATATGTGATGCGCGGAGTGATGTCTACTCACTTGGCATCACACTCTACGAACTAGCGGCCGGGGTCAATGTTTGGAACGAACGGTCCAAACTACTTTCCGAATCAGAGCGAAAAGATCTATCCCTACCGCTAATTCAAGATGTTTGCAAAAACATTCCGCTCAATCTTGCATTAGTCATCATGAAATGCTGCGAATTCGACCCGCAGAATCGATATCAATCAGCAAGCGAATTGCAGGTGGTATTACAACGCTTTTTAGACGGAAAGGTAAACTGCGACCGTCGTAAGCGCAAGCGTCTTCCCGATCATGAATTCCACAAACGAAGCCGACGGCAAATGGTCCTGGTAAGCACGGGCTGTTTGTCGCTCTGTATGACTGCCGGCGTCGTATGGGGTTTGGCTCGATCCAGAAATAGCAAAACACTTAGTGAAGCCCCACGACCCGCCGTATCTCGTTCAACAGTCAACTTGATCGACCAACTTGCCGACTCGAGGAATGACAACATGTTGGAAATCGTAACAGACTACGTTGAAGAGTCGATTAATGAAGCTTCAGATAAGCTCCATTACTCTGATGAAGCCAAAAACAAGCTTCGTCAACATGTGGATAAGCTGACGGCACAAATAAAGGAAGAAGGGGGCATCTCCAAAGAAACGCTCAACGACTTCTTGCATAAATACCGGGAAACCACTTTGCCTGCGGCAACTAGGGTTATGAGAGCATCGCTGCTATTGCAACACTCCAACTTAAATCAACAAGAAAAAGTGAATGGCATCCACGTCCTTCGTCTCTTTGCGACCGCCGTTGCCAACAAGCACATCTCGGAAACGGAATCCGAATCGATTCTAACCGCACTAGTAGGCCGCCCCTATTTCCAAATTCAAAATCTTGAACAACTTCAATTGCCCGATGATCATCTCCGAGGTTGGCTCTACAATGTCAATCTGCGACTACGCCAACTCCCCGCCGCCGCTTTCGATTTTTCGCAAGCACTCGAGCGAGAGCTTGGGGCAGCCGTTCAGCAAACGTATCCGGGAGCGAAGTAAATGAGTGAATTTACTCCTTTGTCCAATTCGCCCTCGAGTATCGGTCCAGTCATTCCGTTGGTGCACGACCGTGATTCGATGGAAGACTCGCAGATCCTGAACCGCCTTAGATCGCGAGGCGCAGAAGAGTTGACAGAACTTTTCTCCAGCATGCGCGAAAATCTTCGGGCGATGATAGCCGCCCGTCTCGATTCGCGACTTCACTCGCGTATTGACTCCTCTGATATTGTACAAGAGACTTATATCCGAGCTCTGAAAAGCCTGGACCATTATCTCGATTCGCCGACGATTCACCCAGTTGTCTGGTTGCGACTCCTGTGCAAAAACCTGGTTGCCGAAACACATCGTCAACAGTTCCGTGCCATTCGATCTCCAGCCAAAGAAATGGTTGTCAACGATAGCGGTTACGACTTCATCGCGGAACAGTTATCTGATTCTATGCCATCGGTATTATCGCGGATTTCACAATCCGAATTGGCAAGAAAAGTCGCAGGGCTGATCGAACAACTGGGAGTGAACGACCGCGAGATCCTAGAGATGAGACACAAAGATGAACTCACTTTAGTTCAAATCGCCGAAATGTTGTCTATTCCGATCGAAACGGCCAAGAAAAGATACCAACGCGCGCTGGCTCGCTTTCGCGATTTCGCAAGTTCGCTGATCACTGAATCCAAGGACGACTAGTCCGCCGACGATAGTGGGATGTGCTATTCCTCGTGCTTGGGGATTTTCAAGAGGCGGACCATCTCTTGGCCCAATGCATCTCCCACCAAAAAATAAGTTTCCGCGTTTCCAAACTCATGATGACCGTGAGTGGGATTGGGCGAATCTTCAGCCGCACGCACAAAATCACGTGTCGGAACAAAGCCCACAAACTTCCCCAGTTCTTGATTCATGGCCACAGATGCTTGAGCCTTGCGCAGCTTTTCCCACTCAGGAGGTGCATTCCGCCAAGGACCTGTAATTTCGCCAATGACGACAGGCAAATTTGGGGAGCGCAAATCTCGCCGCACGTCATTGATCAAATTCTTCAAATTGTTTTCGTATTCGGGTACGGCATTTTTAGGGTCAACACCATCATTCCAGCCGTGGTACCAAACCAATCCCGATAGGCGATAATCTCGTCCCTTGAGAGCGGGAATTTCTGCCGGGTATTGCTGAAGAGCCTCTCGAATTTGAGCAATCATCAGAGAGTAATACTTACCTGTGTCGCCTTCCGACGAGGGGGGACGAAAATCACGATACAAACTTTTTCCACCCCATGCGGTTTTGATGATCAGTACTGGCTCATCGAGCGCCTCCCCCATTACGTGACCAAATTGAAGTTCCGGCCCGAAGTGGTGCCTATCCCCATAGACGGAAAAGCCAAAATCCAAAGGCCCAACCAGCAGCGGGCGATCCTCTCGTTGGTACCTTACCCACACATCATCGCGTGGCTTACCGCGCCCTTGTTCCGTCAACAAATGGGAGATTTTGTCTCGGCAGTCTTCGCGATTTAGCAGTGCGAGTAATGTACCTTTACCGTCGTTGTAATCTTTACCCGTCAAGTCGACGACCGCTTGACCTTCCATATTCGACTGTCCGGCCATTACGAAAACGCGAACCGGTTCCAACTGCTGGGCCCAACTTCCCTTCGAGAAACTGACGACGATAGTCACCATGACAATGAGTAAAGAACTAGGACGCATCATCGATATGAGTTCCTCAGAAAAAGGGAGTACCAATTGACAAGGTGGGAGGTAGGTCGATATCAATCTTACTCACACCATATGGTGAATCAAACCACCCAACCAACCAAAACAACCTTGACCTGAATTTCTATCGCAGAGGTAATCGACGATGGCAAGTATCTGCCGCTGGGGTTTTCTGAGCACTGCAGGCATCGGTCGCAAAAATTGGAAAGCCATTTTCCACGCCGAAAATGCAACTGTCGCCGCAGTCGCCAGTCGAGACATCCATAAAGCACGCTCGTTCATCGCTGAGAACCAAGCTAACACGCCGTTTGCATCTGCGCCAGTCGCCTACGGTGATTACGAGTCCCTTATTGCAGATCCAAACATCGACGCGATTTATGTACCTCTCCCGACCGCATTGCGAAAACAATGGGTCATTGCGGCAGCGGAAGCTGGAAAACATGTGCTGTGTGAAAAACCATGTGCGTCGAATCTGGCAGAACTCAAAATGATGATCGATGCCTGTCGAAAGAACGATGTTCAATTCATGGATGGCGTCATGTTCATGCACAGCGCGCGGCTGCCAGCCATGAAAGCCGTCCTTCATGACGAAAATCGCATCGGTAAATTGCGACGAATCGGAATCCAATTCTCATTCTGCGGCCCAGACTCTTTCTTTCAGAGCGACATTCGCACCCATTCGCAAATGGAACCTCAAGGTTGTCTGGGTGACTTAGGTTGGTACTGTATTCGTATGATGTTGTGGGCCATGGATGGAAAACTCCCTCTCGAAGTTTCCGCCCGCACTTTGACCGCCGGCAAACAACCAGCCAGTCCAGGCAATGTACCTCTGGAATTTTCTGCCGAACTATTTTTTGAAGGTAATGTCTCCGCTTCATTCTATTGTTCGTTCATCACCGAACATCAACAGTTTGTCCGTTTTTGCGGCGGTAAAGGCTACGTCCAAGTGGACGACTTTGTGCTTCCCTATCTCGGAGGCGAATTGAGTTTTGATATCGCCAACCACGCGTTTCATGTCAATGGATGTGA
>Ga0075158_10001222_pt1 | contig 19772 bp, 9 predicted proteins | sample JI91814BDNA_FD_70968 | JGI IMG/M metagenome (GOLD analysis project Ga0075158, IMG submission 70968) | Wastewater effluent complex algal communities from Wisconsin, to seasonally profile nutrient transformation and Carbon sequestration -... | ecosystem: Engineered > WWTP > Effluent > Algae... | reverse complement strand
TGAAGCCAGCAAAGTTACCGGCGATGTTTGTGATGCCACCAGCAAATGTCACCAGTGCATGATCGAGGCTACCTTTGCTCAAGTGTCCGAAGTAGATTCCACCCCAATCACCGGCGTTTGGAGCGGATACTCCGTCATTGTTGGTATCAAAGGTACCCGATGCACCGTAACGGTCATCGCGACGACTGGTGAAGATCACTGGGATTCCATCGCGGCCTTCAGCGATCAACGTAGTGCCGATGCCTGCTTCGATACGTGCACCATCCGACTTGACAACGATGCCTGGATCGATGACCAAGCTGGAGTCCAAGCGGGGACGATTTAACGATGGGCGATCTACTAAGACGTTGCCCAAGGAACCACCGCGATCAACGTAAACCGAGCTGCTACGGTTGAGTTCAGTGACTAACACATATGGACCCGCACCGTTGGATTGGCTGCGATAAATGCGACGAGCCACGAAACCCGCTGGGGCTGTTGGTAGTGTCAATTGAACAGCATTAAATGTAGCGGATGGCGTAGTGTAGGTCAGATTGACGTTCTGAGTTGCATTGCTGGCCAGCGTTTCACCACCAGCAGCATCAACGTAAACGAGGCGATAATTATAAGTCACTGTTCCAGCAACTGGTGGTGCCAATGTTCCGCCGGTAACTCGAACGCCTGTTAACGTGACTGAATTAATCGCTGGGCGAGCATTTTCTAGTTTTGGACCGCCAGCTGTGCCTGCCAATACCACGTTCTGACCGATAACGTGAGTAATGTCGGTGTCGTCCCAACGACCTGCAACGGTTTGTTGTGTGGTCGCATTGCCTGGTAACGTATCAACTCGAATGAACAAGCCGTTGGTCGAGTTGTTGCTCAAGGCATTACCGCGAATCATCGGACCAACTCGTGTGTAGTCCGGTGTAAATGTGCCATTGAGCTGGAAGAGCGAAGTGTTGAAGGTGGTTTCTTCAAAGCTGTCAGGATCGGCTGACATCGCTGCATCCGCACTCAACGAAATAGTATTGAATGTAATAGTCGGACGAGCTTTAGTCATCTGAAGCGGGGCGATAACTCGTGTCTGAGAATCGAGTGATACTTGCCCACCACCGTAGCGGATGTCCGCATGGTTGACGTAATCTAAGAAGATACCTTCGCGTTCAAAACTGAAGCGACCTTCTGCCTGATCGATATCATTCTTGAACTCGATACCACCCCAGTCACCTGATTGGGCTGTTGTGCTAATTGGGTTGGTATCAATACCAATGGTTTCGTCTTGGTAACTGGTGAAAAGAACGGTTTGGCCTGGTTTCCCAAGGATTTGCAAATTGCCACGGCTGCGATCTACGCTGCTGGTCGTCGACCCAACGTTGATGCTTGCGCCACGCAACTTAAAGACAGCTCCAGCATCGATCATCACAGTGACACCGCGCGGAACGTTCATCGTTGCGCCGTCGCTGAGCGGTTGGTTCAATGGACCACCGGTACCGATTTCATACGCATACGAATCGGCAAGGGTCAACGCATTGCCATCCAGGCCACCATTGCCCAGGATACGAACGATATCGCCAGGGCGTGCAACCGATAGAGCGCTCGAAATCTTGTTGTATGGATTTGCCAACGAACCAAGGGCTGGGGCACCTGGCGATGTGTTCTGAACGTGCGACTTATCAACAAAGATGGTGCGAACAGCGGTGCTCAAAGCATCCGTCAATGGTTGAGCAGCGCGGAACCAGAAGTTGAAAACACCGCCGGAAACACCATCGAGATCACCATCCAATGCAGTACTGGAAACATCGACAATTTGACGATTGACCAATGGACGGAAAGTGGTTCGGAGTGAATAGCCACCTTGCGAGGTTCCATTCAATCCGGAATCATTGATGTCGGGATTGTAGTTCGCGTTGCCTGAGGCACTTACTCCTAAGAAGTAAGTCCCTTCTGCGAGGTCAAGTTGCAAAAAGGAATCTTGGCTGAAGTAATCGTCGTTAACCGCGATGACTTCGCGACTTCCGTCAGGTTTCTGACGATACAAGGTTAAGTAGGAATCCAACAAGCTACCATCGGTCAAACGCTCGGACACGATTTCGGCTGTGAAAAGACCAGCTTGTCCTGGGGCGATGGTAAAGCGATAAAGGTCAATATCTCGGCTATCAGGTCGGTGAAGATAACGACCAGCGATGATATCTTGATCGCCAGGGAATACAGGTTCGGTTGGGTTGTTTCCAACGAGCGATGCTTCACCACCTAGGGTGGCGTTGCTGTAGTTGCCGCCCATGATTGTACCCGGAGGCAACTCGGACATCTGTCCAAGACCAAGCAGGTTACCGATTTCTCGCAGTGCAACCACGAAGAAACTCGGCTTAACACTATCCGAGGCACCAAACGCATCGTTCCATGTCTCGGCGCGATCAAGAATGACAGTTTGGCGACCGAAAGTATGATTGGATCGAATGCCGGGAGGTTGGAAACCAGCTAAGCCCAGAGTTCCACCTTCAGAACTATTGCTTCCCAACGGTATCAAGTCACCTACAACGATGGTCCAGTCATCAGCACCAACTGGGGCATCGGTCTCTACGAACTTGATGCCTAAATATTGTGCCCAGAACGACAATGCCTCGCGAACGCGCTGTTCTTGAACCGAAGTGATCGAACTGAACAACAACGTTCCTTGCGAACTGGTACCGTAAGGCTGAGTCTTTAGGAAGTTGTAGTATTGGGTCTTGATCGTGCTGTCGGTATCTGGTGCATCGGCTCGTAAGTGGTCGATGCTGGTGTAATCGCTATCACCCGGTGTTGCATTGACTTCACGAACGCCAGGGGTATCTGGTGCTCCTGGGAAGTCGAGGTTATAGGTCGTTTGATTGACAATTTCCGAGTTGATCAACAAACTTTGGAAGCCAGAGAATGAACCCAAGCCAGTCGCATTGGTAAACGTATCTGCTGGGTCAGTGGCCAGAGCGTTGATCGTTACGGGAATGGTTGGGATTGCTTCGCTGGTACCGATTCGCAAGCGATACGCTGCACCGTTGTAGAGGGTGTAGTTAAACGGATTAGCGGCGGTTGCCGTGCTGTTGAAAGTCAAGACAGCCTTATTGAGGGCTGGGTCGTAAGTCACCGATACTGGATTGAATACGGTGTCATCTGTGTTGCGAACGGTGTTACCAGTTAAGTGCAACTGATAGAACTGAGTGTTCACAATGGATGGATCGGAAGGTGAGCCGGTGGAGCTTACAGCAACTGGCCACAAATCGTCTTCGTTGAAGTAAACTTCGATGACGTTGGTTTGTTGAGTCCAAGTGTTGCCCGATTTCTGAACGGGTTGTGGAACAACGCTAACGATTTGCGCACCGAGTTCTAAGCGGAAGTCGATGGTATCGCGGTCGGTTCCAGGGACGCGTGGTTCCAGCAAGATGCCGTCGATGTTGCGTAGGCCGATTACACCACGGTCTGGATCGTCATAGCCGAAGATTTCGATGCGATATAGATCGTTAGGAAGGCTATCTTTGAAGCGAGCGATCACGATGCGGTCGGTGTCGCCGAAGCCCAAATAGCCAGGCTCGATTACAACGTCGTTGCCGTTTCCAAACGTGCCGTCACCGCTGCGCGTGATGCGAATCGAACCCAATGTTGCTGGGTCAAGTTGCTGAGCACCATCGAATCGGAAAATGAGTTCGCGTGGCGATACAGATAAGCGGTTGAGGTTCGGGTCGACAAAGCTGAAGATCGAACCAGCATTTGGATTAACGCTGATCAATTGTGGTGCTCGAACGTCTGCGTTTGCAGTGCGGAAACCGGTGGCAACCATCGAGAAGTCATACAATTGCACGACGTCCAACGTACCATCAACACGGATATAATATCGGCCAGGTGTACGGATATCGAAGTCCGTCAATACTTCTGTAACGCCCAAACCGCCATTGTTGACTTGCGCCAAAATGGTTTGTCCATCCGAGCCAAGGACTTGGAACGACAAGTCGCTGTAAAGCAAGCTGTTAACAGGACCTACCGAGCCGCCGGTAGGAGCTACGTCGTATTGGAAACCGACAGGCGTAATCGACAGGGTGATGCGACCCGAAGAAGGGGCGTCAAAGCTGAAGAAATCGCGGTCAGCGTTGTTGTCCATCGACAACAGAGACAACGTGCGTGTGCCGTTGCTGATAGTTCCCAATGACGTTGCCGTTGTGGCAGCATCATTGCTTTCGCGATCGTCGCCGTACAGCGTTTGACCACCCAAGATATCGTCATGCTGCGGACCGTAGAATGCGGTCGAAAGGAATGGCTCCATTAACTTGGTTTGGTTGACAGGGTCGACGTGACCAAGACCAATACCGTGGCCAGCTTCGTGCATCAATACGTTGAGTAAGGCGCGGTTTTCGCCCGAAGGGCCGTCTGAGTTTAAGGCGTAAAACGCGTCGCTAGTATCGAGGACCATATCGCCGTCGAAACCAGAGTTACCGCCGTTGCTTGGAAAATAGTTGTAAGCCAAGATACCGAAGTCACCGTCGACGGCTGCACCACCGACGCGAACGTCACCTCGAACACCTTGAATACCACGGTTTGAACCACCTTGTGGAGCACCGTCATCAAATGATTCGTAAACAAAGGTCAGGCCGGAAACGGCTGCCCAGTTATCGTAAGCTCGTTGCACCAAGGGGAACCATGGGCGGCCGCTCACGGCACCAGAGCCACCGCCATAGATACCATCCATGAAAGCAATGAAGTTACTGGGGTCTTGGTTGCTGCCCACCAAGGTACCATCTGGAACAATACTCCAGGTTACAGTGGACGGATCACCGATGTTGGGAGAAGGGCCACCTACTGGATTGCTCCAACGGCCACCACCACCCGCATCAAAGTTGCCCGAATTGCCGTCTGGTTCGCCCGTTCCGGACGTTCCTTGCTTGTAGAAATCAAGCCATGTATTTACATAGTCTTGCGGGGTACCAGGAGCGAATATCACCCCTGCCGAGTCTGCCGCCATCAACTCGCGGCGCTCCAATGTTTCCAGCAAAATCCTGCGCAACAATGCGCGCTTTTTCTCAACACTTCGAATGCCACTAACCGAGTTGCCGTTTTTGAACATGGCCATTCAATTGCCCTTAGAAACCCAATACCCCGGCTGAATAACCGGATCTGTTTATTGATACCGCCTGACTTAACGCGACAAGACATTTCAGGCATAACTTGCCAACACCGCCCAGCTGACTGCCGGTATGGAGAGGCAAGTCTATTTTGCTTGCCGCACCCCGTTCTGTCACTGTCTGAAATGCTGACGAATTTTCAGATTGTTACGAGAACCAACCATTTCTTGACCATAACCAACGCCAGTAACCACTTTGCCGGTTGTATCAATAAAATGGATTTACCCAATAAAATCCCCCTTAAGGGAGGGCTTGTGGGCGTACTCATACGAGCGTTGGACGTCAAGAAGCAAGCAAAAGTTCCAACTTTGAATAAAGTTGGTGGAATAGACCCTTAATTCGGCTGCTTGCCCCCTCTTTGTGGTTATGGCTTGGCTCGTCGGTTCAGTTCATTGATCAAAACCAATGCATCGATGGCATTGACGACCCCATCACCATTGGTGTCGATATAAGGTGGGGAGGAAGAATCGGTGCCAGGGCGCAAATAGCGACTGCCGAGCCGATTTAGATTGTTGATGATTACCAAAGCGTCCACGGCGTTGACGAATTGGTTGTTGTCAACGTCCCACCGATCCACGGGGTTTTGCCACAATGGAAGATCGTTGTCCAGTATCGTTAGGTCGACGGTCGCGGACGACACACCACTCCCGGATGCGACCAATCTTAGCTCCATTGTCCCCTCTACCCCATAATCATCGAGGGGAGCAATCTCAAATTCAAAGCTCTTGGAGCCTTCCGGAATCAGAATGCTGGCGGGGGCTTGGAGTTGTTCCGACCTAGAGGGTGCCAATTGAATCGCATAACCACCAACGGGTGCCGCAAAGCTAAGTTGCACCGTTGCTTTGACAGTATCCAGTGGCGTCTTTTCTTCGAGTTGCGTTCGGTCGACGGTAAATTGAAGCGTTTCGACATCCAGAACCGAAACGGCTTGAGTGTTTCCTCTGTAGCCGACCGCTGTGGCACTCAAAATCACCTGAATTGTACCGTCTAAGACGTTGTCATCTTGCACGTTGATGGGCACAACCACGCTGGATGAGCCAGCGTTGATGGTTACTGTAGTCGGCAGTACTAATTCGGAAGTGTCCGAACTTGATAACTGAATAACCAATGGCAAGGCTAGGTCGCTAGTGCTCCGAGTTAGGGTCCACGACAGCGCACTTGATCCCGCATTTTCGGCAATGGTCGCTTGGCTCATCGTTCCGCTGATTTGCTCGACATCTGCCACAGTGACTTGGGTGGTTCCATTTGCAAAGCCGGTCGCCGAAGCTGTAATCGTAACTACGATGTTTCCATCTAGGAGTGTGTCATCGATGGCTTCCAAATCCACTTGAGCTTCGTTGGAGTTGGCGGCAATAACAACGGATTGAGGGAGTCGAAGTTCGGTCGTATCGCTCGAACTGAGATTTACCGTTAGTGGTATTGGTGAGCCGCTGGTACGGCGAATGGTGAGGAGAGATGCCTTGGTTCCAGCGTTCTCGTCGATGACGTTCTTTGACACGGACAACGTGAGTTGCGGTGAGGCTTGGACGGTCACTGTAAAGGAACGCGAGGCGGAACCACCATCGTCGTCTGATACACGGGCGGTGGCTGTATATGTGCCTGGGGTAGTGTAAACGTATGATCCAGCAAAGAACCCGGAAGTTGGTGTCCCCGCTTTGCCCATAGCTTCAATGGTGGCGTTCCCACTTTGAGATGTCGAACCATCGCCCCATTCGATCTGATAGGTAAAGCGTTCTTGTGTAGCGGGAGAGGAAAGTGGGTTGTCGTAGCCGAGGTCCGTAAATTGTCCAAGACGCGGTATGATTAATGGGGTGTTGGCAACCACATTGAAGTTAGAAATGGAGGCTAAGACAGGCAGAGCATTAAGCACTTTGAGATTTTCGCTCCAACCGCCAGTTCCGGAACGCGCACCCACGATTTGAACGTCGACATCGAAACTTCCGTTATCTGCGAATGTGCGACTCCCGCGAACGATGGCAGCCGGATTTATCAAGGTCCATCCGATGTCTTGAAGTGCTGCTAAGTCAAGTCGAGTGAGTGGCTTGCGAACCCCGGAAGCAAGGTTGGGATCCATCAATGTTTCGCGACCGGAATCTGTTGTTCCTTCTGCCCAATGAACACGAATAGAATCGAGAGGAATATTGCCTCCCAAATCATAAACTGCTTTGGAATTGCTTCCGGTAAATTGAGTGCCGCTGAGATGAGTTGCCCAGCTCGAAGCCGTTCCGAAACCAAGTATATGACAAAGTTCATGTAAGGCCGTGGAGAGAAAATCTTTTTCAGTGGCTTCGAGGCCCGCTGTTGTATTCCCGAAATGCCAGTTCGCCGTCGATTGAAATGCGATGGATCCGCCCCAGGGGCCAAAATCGGTCGGATTCGCGGCCAGTGCACCCACTTGTCCACGGGCCTTCACCGTATCAAGAAATGTTTGAGTCCCGCTGGCCGAATAACCTCCTATTGAGCTCAGGGCTAGATTGTTTCCAGAAAGTGCGCGGCCACCAACATAGACAACCAACTCATTAGCGGCGACATTCAGGTTGGAGACCGAAACCATTTGGCCAGTGGCAGGATTTTGAAAATTGGCCGTCCACTGATTGACTCCGCCCGGGCTAATGGCAGTCAAGTTATCCGCGAATTTCGTGATGAGAATATCGGCGGCCAGCTGCAATACGTCGCGGCGAGATTGAATTGCAAAAAAGCCCGATGTATCGAACGAATAATCGAAACGAATTTTCAGGGGACCCGCTGACGGTTGACTTACGATTTGAGCAGCACTGGAGGTGCCATCGTTCCAAGAGATGATACCACTAAGATTGCCCGAAAGCCCAGAAGTATCGAGCGTGCGTTCGATAGTGACCAGTTCGCCTTCTGTTGCCAAGACGCGACGATCTTCCAAGGACTCGAATACTCTCCACCGCTTCCTTGGTTTTGACTCGTTCGAACGAATTCGCATAAACCAACAGCCTCTGACGCACTAAGTGATTGTCTGAATGCCACCAACCTTTGGAACAAAGTAAGTCGCCGTGTGGGACGCTCAATTTTTTCCAAGCCGACGGCTCGTTAGGAAGGTGTGCTTCGAAACGCAGCCAATCTTTCAGATTAATTGGTCTATATGAGTTTTGCTAAAAATATCGATTATTTGGATCGCTCTTAATGAAAATCAAACATCTGTGCGGCGACGCAAGGTGGTCTTGCTGGCAGGGGCGGCAGGTGGAGCAGGCGTTGTGGAAGTAGGACGTTTAAGCCAATGCGGCGCCTTGACGGCTGACTCGCGCGGAGCAGATTTGGAGGAGTCGGATGTCTCTCCGTCGATGTCCCCTAAGTATTGCTTTTGAACTTGTTTGTGCATCTTCACTTCCTCTGGGGTTCCTTCGAACAATACTTTACCTTCATTGATGACGTAGCACCTGTCAACTGTTCTTAAGATCTCCATGGCTGCGTGATCAGTGATCAGGATGGCAATGCCGGTGTCACGGAGTCGATTGATGGTGCCACGAATGCTCTGCACAGTAACCGGATCGATACCTGCGTACGGCTCGTCGAGCATGATGATCTGCGGATTGGTGATGAGGCACCGGGCGATTTCGAGCCTACGTCTCTCGCCCCCAGACAATTTGGACGCTTTGCTCCGTCGAATTTTGACGATGTCAAATTGCTCGAGCAATTCTTGGGTGCGTCGTCGGCGTGTTTTGCGGTCCACGCCCAATAGCTCGAGCATGCTTGAAATGTTTTGTTCGACAGTAAGCTTTCTGAAAACGCTGGCTTCCTGGGCGAGGTAGCCCATGTGACCATCGCGAGCTCGGCGGTACATCGGCCAATCGGTGACATCTTGGCCACCCAAGATCACCTTGCCACCGTCGGGCGTTACCATGCCGCACGTCATGCGAAAACTGGTGGATTTGCCAGCGCCGTTGGGGCCGAGTAATCCCACAATTTCTCCGGGACCTACACGGAAAGAAACTCCATCGACTACCTTGCGACCGCCGTAGGTCTTTACAAGCGAATTTACGTCGAGCACATCCATGTGCTAATTCCTCGTCACTAAAGCAAATCGAAACACATCGCTAGCGAATCAAGCCCATGCGTCCAAACTTGGGAACAAACATATAGGCCGAATGTGGCCAAAGCAAAACCAGCGCCTTGCCCATTAAAAGTTCGCGCGGAACATGGTGCGTATACCAAGATCGCGCATCGGCACTTGCCGCCGAGTTATCGCCCAACGGAAAAAACTGATCTTTATCGAGTGTATAATTCTTGATGCGGCGGAGCTTAAACAACTGTGTTTTTTCCCACATCGGCGGAGAGGCGTAAACCGTTTTGAGAACGGCTAAAAGGGATTGCTCATGGGTGGCACCTGTCCGTCGCGCTTGTTCGATTAATCGTCGCACGTCGGGATCGACAACCGACGCGATCAAGTTGGCCTGTTCCTGGTCGTCATCCATTGGGTAATCGGTCAAATGCTTACCCATGGCATGAGCGATGTAGTACACGTCTCGCCAGACCTTCGTTTTTTTGACAACCAGTTTACCTTGAGCAAATCCTATCCCTACCGGGGCTGCATCTAATGGCTCGTTCGGTGTCCAGAAAGGCCGCTGTTCCTCACGGGTCAACAGTTTCTCGTCGTCGAATGTGGTCGGGTGGTTGAACGCGACAAGGCTGCCGTTGACCCACAAAAACAACTGGCTGTCAACATTGGCTATTTTGATTCGATATTGACCATTGCCACGAACTGCCGTTTTTCCCTCAGGGGCCTGATCCGCAGGAACATCTTCCCAAATGGAAATGGGAGCTTGATTCTTAATTAGTTGCCAAGATGCCAAGCCATCCGTCGTCTTGATTCGACATTGAAAGCGGATCCCTTTTTCTACCAATTCGAGAAGTAAAACGCCTTGTTCATTGGCTTTGATTTCGACGTCGAATTCGGCCAGCAAATCGCCTACCCAATGATTTCCGTCTTCGGATTCAATCGAACGAATCCCGCCGTGACCGATGCTGTACCGACTCGAATCGACCAAAGCTTCGTCAGGATAGAGGCCGCCTTTGTACTTGGGGCTTATCGAATTATTCTGCGTATACACAGAATCTCGCGGCGCGATCACCATCGCGTTGTAACTGGCAAAGTCAGTGATCAGTGTGCTGTCGTAGGGGGCAACACTTTGTAAATTCGCAGTTCCCTTTTGGATATCTCGCCACTCTTCAGGCGAAGGAAAACGATGAAAATAGCGTAACAAACTTACATTTTCGATTGGGATTCCTTCGGCATCGACCGAAGCTTCCCAAGCCTTCTCTTCATATTTGGTGGTCCATTTGGCACTCGATTCTTTGGGCCAAGCTTGCCAATTGTTCGGCCAACCCGCTTTCACTAGATCGGCCGGAATATGTTCGGAATCAAAAACGCGTTGTTGCAGTGTCTCGACTTTGTTGGCTGGTTTGCGAGCGATCTTGTAAGGTTCGTCCGACAACGTGCCATCGATATAAGGGCGAGTATAGATATCGCCATGTTGAATCAAGATCTGCTCATTGGGGCAACCGATGAGGCGCTTGATATAGTTGATACGTGCGTCTTGTGGATATTTGAAAACAATAACATCCCAACGTTGTGGGTCCGAGAAGATATAGTTGAATTTGCCGACCACAATACGATCGCCCATGACAGTCTTGTCTGCCGATTGACGCAAATCCAAGTTGTTTTGTGCGCGGCATAGAGGGCAAACACCCCCGATGACAATCGTATCGGTTTGGCCCCCTGTGTTCTGGTCCGTTTCCAAGCTGGCACCAGCGGCGTACTGTGAACCACATTCGGAGCAGCGAATATCTTTGTGAGCTCCCAATAATGTTGGGGCCATTGATCCAGTTGGGATTACAAAGACTTCTGCCACAAACGACTTGAAGAAGAAGGCAAGAACCAGGGCTACAATGAAAGATTCCAGCAGTTCCCGATACCCACCCGCGGACTCTTTGTGAGGGCCGTGATTGTCTTTCTTCGTAGGTTCCACCTTTTTCGTAGCACTAGGTGAATTCAAGCTTGCACTCCCAGATCAAACCGCCGGCACAGATTTCGGACACATGAGCATTTCAGGCATATACGTGAATAGCCCGCAGTATATTGCTTTCGCCCTACTGCGCACATGCGAGTTCAGCACGCCGCATGGTTTCCATACTTTTCTGCAGAATGGTCCCCACTCCTGGGCTATAGTCGAAGACTTCAACCGATACCCAGCCACCATACCCAATGTTCCGTAAAGCAGCGAAAATTGGCTCAAAAGCGACTGTCCCCATCCCTGGACCGAGTAGGTTCGGATCGTTGGCATGAAAATGAGCTAGCAAATCGGCATTTTCCACAATGATTTCCGGGATTGGGGGCCCTTCGGTGGACATTGCTTTGACATCGAGGTGGAGCTTGACCTTTTCGGAATTGACTCTTTCAATCAGTTCGCGTCCCTGTTTGGCGAAGTTGAGAAAATTCCCTTCGGTCGGACCGAGGGGTTCGATAGCCAAGGTTATGTCTTTTTGTTCAAGTGTTCTCGCGATCACTCTGATGACTTCTGCGGCGTTTTCCAACGCTTCTGCATGCGACATTTCGGGTGGGAAGTTGCGCTGTAATGGCGAGCCCAACACCATGACCGAACCTCCCAAATCTTCGCACAAGTCAATCAGCTCAATGAAATAGGCGGCCGTCTTTTCGCGTATGGTCTTGTCGCGAGTGGTCAGATGAAAGCCTTGGGTTTTGGCCAGCAACCAATGCAACCCAATAACTTCCATTCCTACATTTTGAGCCAAATCGCGAACTCGTTTCCTCGATTCCGTTGAGATCGCAGATACAAACGGATTTTCGGGCGGAGCGAGGGTGAACGGCGCGACTTCAAGACCCGTGTATCCCAACGCCACCGCTTCGCGCATTCCCTGTTCGAGCGTGCGGTCATGAAAGAGCTCATTGCAAATAGCATATCGAAACATTTTTGATCCTCACTCGCTCGCTGCCGAGCGGATTTCGGTGGATGGTATCGGGGATACAGACCTGGGGTGGGAGTATCTGAATTTCCGTTCGCTTGTTATGCTTAGAGCACTCCGAAAATCCGGTTTTGCCAACGGATTGAAACTCCAAGATCGTACACTTTCTTGCAGTGATACGATACCAGCGCTAGAACGAGACTACGCAGATATTGTGTGGGCAAACTACAACAAAGGATAGTAAGTCAATCATGACCACTGTGGATAATTTCTTTGAGTCGCTCGCTGATAATCTGAACACCCAAGGGGCTGCTGCGACAGCCAAAAACGTCATCGAGTTTTTTCGTCATCAAGGGGCTTATCACGAGTTATTCGAAGCTCTCAAGATGAAAGCCAGATTGGAATTGGGGCTCACCGCTGTTCCCCCCGGGCCCGATGAAAATTTAGGTCCAGTGGTCACCGATAAACTCGAGCGGGCTTTGATCGACGCTTGTCGAACGGTCGGTTTGTTATTGCTGGGTGCAGGACGAATCCGTGAAGGCTGGATGTATATGCGACCCGTCGGAGATCGCGCTGCAGCCGCTCAAGCGTTAGCCGGAATTGAAGCGACATCCGAGAATCTCGATGAACTGATGGATGTGTTGGTCAATGAAGGTGTCGATGTCGAACGTGGCTATCTACTTTCGCTCACACGGTTGGGAACTTGCAACAGCATCACGCTCTACGATTCCACAGTTGCCTACAAATCCAAGTCTGATCGACAACAAGCGGCTGCATTGTTAGTGCGACACGTCCACCGCGAATTGATGAATTCATTGCGAGTTGATGTCGGTCGACGCGAAGGGAAACCGACTTTGTGTGAAACGGCCGAAGCTATTTTGGCTGAGCACCCGACACTCTTGAAAGATGGTTCCTACCATTTGGATACAACGCATCTTTCGTCAACGGTTCGAATCGGTCGTGTGTTGGATGAACCTGCTTTGCAAAAGCTCTGTTTAGATATTGCCCACTATGGCCGGAACTTGCATCCTCAATATCAATACCCTGGCGATGAACCGTTCTTGGAGTTTTTCCCCAACTCGATCGCCTTTTTCAGAACACTGTTAGGTCAACATGTCGAAGCGGGGTTGAGGTTGTTCCGACAAAAAGCCGAAGCGCTCGATGTGCGCGAACATGGAACAGCGGCCATTGAAACTTATATCGATCTGTTAAGTCGAGTGGGGCGACATGAAGAAGCGTTTCATTCCTTTATCAAGTTAATGCCAGACAACGTTCGGCCTGTTGGTATTGCTCCTTCTTTGCTTGAACTCTCGCAACGCACTGGATCGTATCAACCGATGTTGCAGCATTGCAAAGGGAAAATGGACTACTTGGGATATGCGGCAGCCTTGTTGCAATCCGCCAGTGATCCCTACACACCACCTACTAAGACAGCTTCGATCTCAGGCTGAGCACATTTCCTAACTTTGTTTGGCTGTTGCATTTCTAGTTTTTCGTAATGAATGTTGTGAAAATGACCCGAGAATATCAGGCACAAGAGTGGCTAGGTGACATCCAAGGCAACCATTGGAACGTCGAAACAAAAGGTGCGGGGCCAGAAGGAAAATTACCACTCAGCGACGCCATGTTGCGTGATCTTCCTAGCGGTGATTTATTCGGGATGACGCAAAACGCGGGTATGGGTTGGGATGTGCAACGCATGCTCGGCCCTCAGTTCTTGTTGCTCAGCACTCAAGGTGGCATGCGCGCCGAAAATGGATCTCCCATTGCTCTCGGTTATCACACCGGACATTGGGAAGTGGGGTTGATGGTCCGTGCCGCTGCCGAAATTCTTAGCAACGCTGGTGGTGTTCCGTTTGCAGCTTACGTGAGCGATCCATGTGATGGGCGAACGCAAGGTACCACAGGCATGTTCGATAGCTTACCCTATCGCAATGATGCAGCCGTTGTGCTGCGTCGACTCATTCGATCGTTGCCAACGCGACAAGGCGTTTTGGGGGTAGCCACCTGCGACAAAGGTTTGCCCGCCATGATGCTCGCTTTAGCGGGTACTTCCTTTCTCCCATCGGTGGTGGTCCCTGGCGGTGTGACCTTGCCACCCATCCAAGGTGAAGATGCAGGAAAAGTGCAAACGATCGGTGCACGTTATGCTCATGGCGAGATCACGCTCGAAGAAGCAGCGGAAGCTGGCTGTCGCGCGTGCGGTTCACCCGGTGGTGGGTGCCAATTCCTCGGCACTGCAGCTACGAGCCAAGTTGTGGCAGAAGCGTTGGGAATGACAGTGCCGCACGCCGCGCTCGCTCCCAGTGGTCAACCGATCTGGATGGAGATGGCGCGGCAAAGTGCCAAAGTCGTGTGGGACATGTCCCAGAACAAAACGACTTTGGCAGATATTCTCACCGAAGATTCGTTCCACAATTGTATGGCTGTGCATGCCGCTTGCGGTGGCTCGACCAACTTATTGCTGCATGTCCCTGCGATTGCTTTTGCGGCCGGAATTCGACGTCCGACAGTGGACGATTGGGCTCGCATCAATCGCATGGTGCCTCGTTTTGTTGATGTTCTCCCCAACGGTCCGATGAACCATCCGACTGTCCGTTTATTCCTCGCTGGTGGCGTTCCTGAAATCGCTTGGCACCTGCGAGAAATGGGTGTACTGCGTTCTGACGCACGTACAGTGACAGGCCAGACATGGAACGAGATTCTAGATCAGTGGCGGGATTCACCGCGTCGCGCCGCTTTAAGACAACTTCTGCGAGATCGCGATGGTGTTGATCCCGATCAAGTGATCTTGCCGCCGAAGATGGCTAAAGAAAAAGGAATGACCAGCACCGTCTGTTTCCCACTTGGCAATTTATGTCCCGAAGGCTCAGTGATCAAAGCCACCTCCATAGATCCGAGTGTTGTCGATGCCGATGGTGTGTATCGCAAGACGGGGCCTGCTCGCGTTTTCGCGACCGAGAAAGATGCAATCGCGGCCATCAAAGGCAGGAACGAACAGCCCATCAAGCCAGGTGACATCCTCGTATTGATCGGACGAGGACCTCTCGGTTCCGGTATGGAAGAAACCTATCAAGTGACGTCGGCGCTCAAGCATATCGCGTGGGGTAAACATGTGGCCGTGATAACCGATGCGCGTTTCTCGGGTGTCAGCACCGGTGCCTGCATCGGTCATGTCGGACCTGAGGCATTGGCTGGAGGCCCGATTGGCAAGTTGCGCGACGGTGATGAAATTGAAATTATCATCGATCGCAATCAACTCACCGGCAGCATCAACCTGATCGGAGTCGGCGGAAAACGCCTTTCCTCGACAGAAACCGAAGCGCTTCTTATGTCTCGATCCATTCATCCACAAGTTCGCCCCGACGTTAACTTGCCAGATGATACGCGGCTGTGGGCCGCATTGCAGCAAGCGAGCGGCGGGACTTGGGGCGGTTGTGTTTACGACGTCGATCGAATTATCGAGATGTTGGAGGCAGGTCGACGGGCGCTGTCATAAACTGCAGTATCCCAAAATCGATTGGGTTGAAATTGCGTTGTTTGACGGAGGGCCAAGTCCCTAGAGACCTTTCGCCGCTTTTTCGCTCGACGCCCACACACCACTGGCTCCCCGCGATTCTTTCATTCCGACACAACTCTGAAATGGGGATCGCAAACTCGCTCATCCAATGGGAATCAGTATGATGTTGGGCCACGAACCAGCGCGGATTCCATTGCGTAAGTTCCCAACAGGCGTCACGCGTTAAGCCGCGTTGATCGATCTCGAACTGAAACGTGGTCATGCGGTCCCGATCGATGTCGAGCGTCAAGCGAACGCGATCTTCGCCGGTCAGATCACTGTCATATTCGCGGCGAACGGCAGGTTGGCTCCGTTTGGTTTGCGTATCTCTCTCGCAGCGAATGTAAACAAACAGCCATGAATCGTCGAAGGCAATGCGAACCTCCGTCGCTGGTTGGTAGTTCGTTTCTGCATGGTGAGCTAGTGAAATGGATTGAGCATTTTGCCAACATAGATCATCTGGCAATCCATCAAGTAACGGTCGACTCAGCGACTGAGTGGCAGTTAAAAGCTGTCGCCCAAAATTCGGCGCAGAGGGAGTCATGTTTGGTGATGTTGTTGCTTGAGCGCCTAGCCCCGACGACATCCATACCGACGTTTCGATTTGGGCAACTTGACTCCAAGCTCCGGTGAACTTTTGTTGTGTCAATAAACGCAGCCCATTTTGAACCTCTGCAATCAATGGCGTTTGCATAGTGTGACGACGAAACCAACTTGAGAATTGCAACAAGATCTCAGGCTCGCCTACCAGCACCGGATGGCGCACTGGTAATTGATCGCTCAACCATTGCATCAAAGCTTGATTAGGTATTTGAGGTGCTGCTGTAGACTCTGTCCCATTTTTCTGAGCTTGGTCTGGATTCAACAGCGCGTGATCCACCGATTGCATAGCGGCTGCTGATTTCGGCGTCGAAGAAAAAGGACTGGTGGGGGGACTATCATTACTTTGTACAGCCGCCGTTACCACACCCGTGGGATGGGGCGATTGTTGCAAGGCTTGAACTTCTTTCTCTCGCCAAAAATTGAGTTCAGCGGATGTCGCGACCACCAGGAGTTGTTGCCACATAACCTCCGCTGCACCACCATCGGGTTGACGACGAATGAGTGTCTCAGCAACCATTTGCCAATGGAGCCATTTACCCTGTTCGCGCAAACGGTTCGCTAACCAAATCAACGAGATGTCAAGTTCATCGCGCGTTAATGAATCCACAACTTGCTTGAAATAATCATCCCACGAAGAATCTTTCGATTCGCGGCCACTCGAATCCAGTAAACGCTGCAACGATTTCCGCCGAGCCGCACTGCCGAGTACAACTTGCAAATTACCTTGGTGTGCCAGTTCAATGGGGCGGGTGGATTCTGGAGCGGAAATGTAGCCTGCTCCTATATCTGTGCTTGTCCCTTCGCCTGGATTTTCTGCATAGATCAACAGCAAAGATTCGGGATGATCTAACTCTACATGTTGCTCGTATCGAGATGTGGCTCTTTGCGTAACATCACCGAGCAATTTGCCCGAACGTTTGAGTACTTGGCTGCCGGTTAACTCCAAGCTTCGTGCGCGGGGATGAGAAACGGCATACACTTTATGGATTTTTCTTTGGGCGGCAGCGGCGGCAAAGTTCCTCCCCTCCCCTTTTCTTTGTTGAGACAAATCAAGAACCAATCGTAAAACTCTGTCCTTGAGGAGGCCTGAGTCGCTTGACTTGTTGCCGACGACAATCACTTCGGGAACGTACTGCTGTAGCAATGAGGCTATCTCTGTGTTCTTTGCAGCCGAAGCGTTGGCTTGAGCATTGGCAGCGTCGGAAGGTGCGGCCTCACTATTTGAAAGGAACTTTACATAGTTCACTCCAATCGAGCTTGCCGCAGCACAAATACGACGGCGTTCTTTCGACGTTTCAAAATCCTCACGGTCGTGTTTCGTGATGATGACCAGCCCCGTGGATCGCTGAAGTTCGTTAGCGCAATAAGCGATTGTGGACCAAGGAATCCTCTCCCCTTCCTCCATCACAAACATGGCACCCAATTGAGAATAACCATTGCGTTGCACCCACCAACTCTTGCCGGCGTCGCGGGTTGCGATAATCTCACCCAACTCCGAAATGGCCCAGCCGCGGTTTTCATCCAAAAATGCAAAGCGTTTGAGTGGTGCACGAGTTGGGCATTCAATCATTTGCCACTGTTTTCCTCCATCTTCGCTTCTCGCTAAGGTTGAACTTGGAAGGCCAGCCGCAAATGTAGTTTGTCTATTGCATCCCAACGCTTGAATCGACGTGAGGAAATTGGGTGAGGCTACCGGTTGCCATGTGCGACTGTCGGCGAGTGGTCCCGCAATCATCTGCGAGTGCTGATCGATTCCTACGACATTCTCTCCATTGCAATGAAACAGTTTCCATTGTTTTTCAGGCTGAAGATCAAGCGTTTGATGCAAGGCCCATTGCGTAGCGGGCAGTCCTTTTGAAAATCCAATCCAACCATCCACGAGCGGAAAGAGCGATTCATAAGAGCTATAGACATTCGGCGAAGGGCTCCATGATCGTCCAGCATCCAGTGATTCAAAAACGCTTGAGCCTAGTTGAGTGGACCAGCCACCCCAGGCTAGTAGGTTACCTGCTTCGGTGCGACGAATTCCATGCAATGGGGGAAGAAGATGTTGAGGGTTGTAATTCCATTTCTTACCGCCATCCACGGTTGTTAAAACCACGCCGAAGAGTCGACGTGAAAAGGGTTGAACGCCATAACCGACCGCCCAACCACGTAGGGAGTCAAAGAAGTAGATATCGCGAAGTGTGCATGTTGTGCCGGACTCTTGTTGCTTCCAGTGCAATCCGCCATCTTCGCTGGCGAGGATCATGCCACGCTCACCGACTGCCCAGATTCGATCGGAAGAGAGTGGGAATAGGGCATGCAGTTCCGCATCCTGACGCTGTGCGGCCACAAAGGGATCGAAGATTGCGGTGGGAGTTTGCGCGACGGGTTCTTTTGCAGCGAGGGAGTTACTGCAAACTACAATGCTGAAAAGCCAAGCGATCGCCCGACCAAACGTCAAGAGACGAGGCCTTAGTGGCGTGTGATTGGCTTGAAGATTTTCCCTCCCCTTCAGTCCATCCATGGATTGAATTCCCTACCTCCCACGAAATGATGTGACGCGTAGCTAATGGAACACAAAAAGGGGTGGAGGTCCACATCAAAGATAGCTTATGGAGCGTCAATCGATGATGAAATTTTGCAGCCCGCCGAGCCGCTTTGCTAGCAAATCGCCCATGTACCAAAATGGTTATGACAGTGATAGTCGACAGTGATAGTCACTCTGATAGCGAGGTGCGGGAATGGCTCGAACCGATTCTACGCGATTGTGCTTCTCTGTCGTTAGGGTGTCGTGAGGTCATGCGATGCACAAATTGTTTAGCAAGCAAATCACTTACTCAGTTCCAAGGGGCGCCGTTTTTATAGAGACGTTTACGTCGCCTCCCGAAGCAAAGTTGCAAGCCAAAGTTTCCCAAGTGAAAGTCACAATCCGACAATAACTGGTTACTGTCGGAATGCAATTCCGACAATAATTTTCTGGACATGGTAAGAAAAAGCTGAAATAATCCAGGATAACGGCCTGGGTAACAGCATTCCGGAATTATTGCCGGAACCCAGACCGCAATAATCATAAGTTAGGCGGCAAAGAAACACCATGGCTGACGAGTGTCGATGTTGCGGTGCTGCGATTGGCGAACTTCACGAACCATTCTGCAATCGTGAACTTTGCCCATTTTGCCGCGACTTCATCACGACCTGCGAGTGTATTTTTCAAGTTCTCAAACTTTCGCAAGAGGAACGCGAGATTATCGAGGCATTCGAGGACGATTCCGTTGACCCGCTTCGTTCCATTTGCGATCGTTGGTCGGCCGCAGTGGAAGCAAAGGGGCGAATCCCACACGACCGTCAAGCATGAGTTTCGCCGAACAATCCGTTCCTCTGGAGCCGCGGGCCGCGCGGCCTCTGAAATCAACGTCGTTCGCCGCGGCCCGGTGAACGGTAGCGTTCTGCCACAAAACTTGGAGGCGCGGGCGATGTTTTGCAAGCACGCTACCGCTAACACGGTTGCCTACTCAAATCCCTCACTTAACACTATTCGTCAGCTGGTT
>Ga0075158_10001218_pt1 | contig 19794 bp, 19 predicted proteins | sample JI91814BDNA_FD_70968 | JGI IMG/M metagenome (GOLD analysis project Ga0075158, IMG submission 70968) | Wastewater effluent complex algal communities from Wisconsin, to seasonally profile nutrient transformation and Carbon sequestration -... | ecosystem: Engineered > WWTP > Effluent > Algae... | reverse complement strand
GGGGGGTCGGGTTCGGCATCGGCGATAAAGCCCAGCATCAGCGCGCCGGGGAAAGGCCACGGCTGCGCGCCTAGGTACCGGCAACTGCGCACTCGCACTCGGGTCTCTTCGAATACTTCGCGCACCACGGTCTGTTCCAGCGATTCGCCCGGCTCGACGAAACCGGCAACCACCGAATAGCGCCGCGGCGGCCACGATGCCTGTCGGCCCAGCAGCAAGCGCTCGCCATCGCTGACGGCGACGATGACCGCGGGATCCACGCGCGGATACTGGTCATTGCCACACTGCGTACAGTGGGCGACATAGCCGGCGCGCTGGAATTCGATGGCACCGCCGCAGGCACCACAAAACCGTGTGCGCGAACGCCAGTGCTGCATGGCCCGCGCAAACGCGAACGCGCCGGATTCCGCAGCCGGCCAGCTGGCAGCCGCGCGACGCAAGTCGATGCGTTGCGGCGCGCTGATCGGCAGCACCTGTGCATCAACAGCGAACCAGGCCACGTCGCCCAGCAATCCCAGGAACACCGCCGTACCCGGGCCACCACCCAACATGGCGCCGGTGACGGGCATCAACTTTCCGGTTTCATCGGCCAGTGCGCTGCCGTCGGTATCAAGCACGATCACGCGCGCCTGCGGCCACAGCCTGGACAGCGCGACGGGATCATCGCGCAGCGCATCGGCACGGCTCAGCGTTTCGCCGTTAAAGGCGAAGCCGGAGAGTTCGGCAGGAAATTTGAGTGGGCTCTGGGTCACGGCTGGATTACGTCGACGCGTGAAGCGTTGTCAGGATGGAGCGTCATTTTGACATCCGTGAGGCCGCGAGCATCGCACCCATGCGTTCGTGGATGAGGTTGACGGCTTTCAAGGGGCGCAGCATCACCTTGAACTCGATGATCTGGTTGGCGTCGTTCCACTTGATAAGGTCGACGCCGTTGACCAGCACGCCGTCGATTTCGGTCTCGAACTCCAGCATGGCGTCGGATGGCCCGAGGATTTCGCGCACGTAGCGGAAGCTGGGATTGAAGAAGACCCGGAACGCGGCCGAGAGATAGGCCTTCGCGATGGCCTTGCCGTGTTGCGGCGTGTGCACGACCGGGGAAACGAAGACCACGTCGTCTGCCAGGAGATCGTCCAGGCCTGATGGATCATTGGCTTCGACAAGGCCATGCCATGTCTGGATGACGGGCTGGTTCATTGGCTGGTGCTCCTTTGATGCGGCTGTAAGACAGACGCCAGTATTCAGCTAGCCAGCAGAACGGGCTTGGGTTGAATCAGTTATTAGTGGTCAGCACGAAGCTTGGCGCGCACATCACGCTCATAGTCGCCTACTACCTCGACAACACCAAAAACACCAGGCTCTAACATGTAAACGATAACCCGACTATCCACAGGCGCATACGCTAAGCCGCATGAAATACCGGATCGCACGATGGCGGGCATTGAGCCTTTCAGTTGATGAGTCACTGATACCGTGACCGATCTGCTTCTTTGGTACTCCTCACCTGGCGCGGACTCAGCAATCTTCTCGCTTATAACCTTTCCAATAGCTACCGATTGAGCGGACGCGGCTTCTTCGGGGCTCGGAAATAGGAACGAGCATGCCGCTGCTGGCGCAGCCAACATAGCTGCTGTAACAAATACCGAACTTTGTAAAAGCTGTTTCATGCCCACCAACAACTGATTGTGCGGCGACCAACACCCACTCACATACTGAAGCTACTACCACATCCACAAGTAGTCTTCGCATTCGGATTGCGGATCACGAACTGCGCGCCCTGCAGGCTTTCGCTGTAATCCACTTCCGAACCCATCAGGTACTGCAGGCTCAGCGGGTCGACCAGCAAGGTCACGTTGTCGGTGTTCACGGCGACGTCGTCTTCGGCACGGTTCTCGTCGAACTCGAAGCCGTACTGGAAACCGGAACAGCCGCCGCCCTGGATGTACACGCGCAAGGCGAGCGCGTCGTTGCCTTCTTCCTGGATCAGCTCGCGCACCTTGGCCGCGGCCGCCACGGTGAAGTTGAGCGGGCGATCCAGCGACTGGTAGTCGGGCGCAGGCGCGGAGCCGGGCAGGGAAATCAAGGTACTCATAGGTTCAAGGATGGGGCCGGAGGCAGTGGCGTTCAAGCGCCGTCGGCGGCTGGCGCCAGCACCGCATCGTTCCATGCGAAGGATTGCTCGACCACCGCACCGCGCTGCGGCACCAGGCGCACGATCACCCGCACCGGCTTGAAACCGGGCGGCAGCACCAGGTCGCCTTCGACCTGCTGGAAATACTTGAACGAATACGGCACGCCCGGCGCGTTGGCCTGGCGCAGGTCGTCCCAGGCAAGCGTCTGCAGCTTTCCATCGCGGGTGCCTTCCACCGACACCTTCAGTTGTCCTGCATTGACGGCGCCACGATTGAGGTTCTGGGTGAGGGTGGCGGTGAAATGCCAGGCCTGGTCGGTCTGCGGCTGCAGCTTTAGTTCGTGCACCGCCAGGCCGCGGCGCTGGGCGGTGGCGCCGACGAAGCGTTCGTAGAAAGCCACGTCGGCACGCAGGCCGGCGATTTCCTCGTCGCGCTCGGCCAGCGCGCTCTGCAGGTCCTTGTTGGCGTCGCGGCTGATCTGGTCCGAGCGCGACAGGGTCGCGTTGCGTTGTTCCAGCGTGTCGATCTGCTTCTGCTGTGCCTGCAACTGCGCAGGCGTGGGCTGATTGGCGTTGCGTCCGGCGATGGCCTGCCATGCACCCCACAAGCCGAATCCGAGGGCCAGTAACAACACGACCACCGCGATGATCAGCCCGCGACGCGCCATGGGCGTGAGGGGCGGCAGGTGATGGTGCGAGGACGGAGGCGAAGGTATTTGTGTCATGCCTCAGGATAACGCCTGCCGGCCCAGCTGCCTCTGAACACGCGGCCTCAGCCGTTGGCAGCCACCAGGGTGGCGACAGGCTGGCTGGCCGCTTCCGCGTCCACATGGATCAGCCGTCCGGTCAGGGTGGCGCCGGCGCGCATTTCCACCACTTTGTAGTGCACGTTGCCTAGCACGCGGGCGCGGGCCGCCAGTTCAACGCGTTCGCTGGCGTGCACGTCACCGTGCAATTCGCCGTTGATCACGACGATCGGCGCCTGCACTTCGCCTTCGATACGGCCCTGTTCGGCCAGGGTGAGGATGGCCTTGGCACCCTCCTCGGCAATGATCTTGCCGTGGATGCGGCCTTCCACGTACAGGCCACCACTGAACACCAGGTCGCCGTGGATGGTGACCTGTGGGCCGATCAGGGTGTCGATGGCCTGGCCGTCCAGGTGGGTGGGCTTGTGCTTGAACATGGGTGGCTCCGGGAAAGAAAACTAGGTTGTGGCGAAGGGATGCGGCGGCGGAACAGGAATGGCAGGCTCAAGATCGCGTGTTGGCGGTTTTCCAGTCGAAGGCCTGTTCCACGGCCATGTCTTCGCCCTGCAGCAGCACGCGAACGCGTTGCGGGGTGAAATCCTGCGGCAGCATCACCTGCCCTTCCAGTGCCTGGAAATAGCGGAACGAATAGGACTGCCCCGGCGCAGCGGGTTTCTGCTGCAACTCGCTCCAGTCCACGCTGGCCAGCTTGCCGTCGCGCACGCCTTCGATGACGAAGTGCATGCGGCCCTCGCTGATGGCGCCACGGTTGAGGTTCTGGGTCAGGACGATCTGGTAATGCCAGGCGTTGTCCGCGCCGGCCGCGAACTCGGAAGAAAACACGTTCAGGCCCTTGCCCTGCTGGGTGGGTCCGACCAGGCGCTCATAGAAAGCGATGTCGGCCCGCAGTGCGGCGATTTCCTCGTCGCGCTCGGCCAGCGTACCCTGCAGGTCGCCGTTGGCATCGCGGGTGATCTGGTCGGAACGGCTGAGCGTGGTTTCGCGCTGGCTTAGTGACTGCAGCCGGGACTGCTGCTGGGCGAGCTGGTGTTCGGCGCTGTGCATGCGCTCGGTGACACTGGCCAGGCTGGGCGCGGCGCGCAGGCTGGCCCATTGCCAGGCCAGGCCGATGCTCAATGTCCACAGAGCAACCACCGCCAGCACCCAAGGCCAGCGGCGCGTGGTGCGTCGTTGCACGATCTGGTAACGGGATGGCGCTGGGGTCATGCAATGCTTCCGGGAACCAGGACAGGTCGCTTCCATGTGGCACGAACGCCGCCAGTCGAGGATCCGGCGGGCTGCAGCACTCAGCCAGCGGCCAGACAACCGTCCTATACTCGGCGCACGCGAACGGCCCCCTGCCGCCACCCGCGTTCCTACCCAGTTTAGGCGAATCACCCACATGTCCGAAGCGCATCTTTTCGTAATTGGGATCCTGTTGGCATGGATGGCCGGGATTCGCGTGTACCTGACCGTGTTCGGGTTGGGCGTGGCCGGCGCGCTGGGCTGGCTGGACCTGCCGCCTGCGCTGCAGGTCACCGAGTCCTGGTGGGTGCTGGGTACGTCGGGTGCCTTGGCCGTCACCGAATTTTTCGCCGACAAGATCCCGGGCGTGGATTCGGGCTGGGACCTGCTGCAGACACTGGCAAGGGTGCCGGCGGGCGCATTTCTGGCCGCCGCCACGCTGTCGCCGGACGGCCAACTCAATGGCATGGCGCTGGCCGCGGGCGGCACCATCGCGCTCACCAGCCACGTATTGAAGAGTGGTTCGCGCGCCTTGATGAATACCTCGCCGGAACCGGTGAGCAACTGGACCGCCTCGATCACCGAGGACGCACTGGTCGTCAGCGGCATGGCCCTGGCCTTCGCCCACCCCGTGCTTGCCCTGGTCGTGGTCGTCGGGGTCAGCGTGGGGGTAGCCCTGCTGGTATGGTGGACGTGGCGCAAGCTCTCCAGGGGCGTGCGCAGCCTGCTGCAACCGACAGACAAGACGCCACTACCCGGGGAATGACGCCGGTGTAACACCGCTTCCACAATGATGTGAACTTCGTCGCATAATGGGGGCCAAGCTTGGGGAAGCCTGATGTCCGCGATAGAACCAACTTCACGACCGCAGGACGAGCCTTCGCGCTCGCGCCTGCGTGCTGAAACCCCGCCGCAGACCTATTGGCGGCGGTGGGCCGAAGACGCGCCCGCGACAACCACTGGCACGCCTGCTGGAAACGCGGGCCCCATCGCCACTGCAGCCATGACTGCCATGCCCGAGCCTTCCGACGCACCCGCTTCTTCCGCAACCTCCGCCAGCGACGCGGACGATGCGCGCAAGCCGCACGACGATGAAGCCCCGTACCGCATCCTGATCGTCGAGGACGACCGCGGCCAGGCCCTGTTCGCCCAGAGCGTGCTGCACGGCGCCGGCATGCTGGCCGAAGTGGAGATGCTGCCGGACGGCGTGTTGGCGGCGATCACCCGGTTCAAGCCCGACCTGGTGCTGATGGACCTGCACATGCCCGGCCAGGACGGCATGACCCTGACCATGCAGATCCGCCAGCAGCGCGAATTCCTGCACCTGCCCATCGTGTTCCTGACCGGCGACCCGGATCCGGAACGCCAGTTCGAAGTGCTGGAAAGCGGCGCCGACGATTTCCTCACCAAGCCGATCCGTCCGCGCCACCTGATCGCCGCGGTCTCCAACCGCATCAAGCGCGCGCGCCAGCGTGCACCGGCCCTGGCTGCGCCCGTCAGCCATGCCGTCAATCCCGAAACCGGCCTGCCTACGCGCGCCCACGTGATGCAGCAGTTGGGTACTGCGCTGGAGGAACAGATTGCAGGCGGCCTGTTCTTCATCGAGATCGGCGGCACCCTGGGCCTGCGCGAACGCTATGGCTATGCCAGCTTCGAACAATTGATGAACGCAGCCGGCCAGCAGCTGGCACAAGCCGCCGCGCCGTACCCACTGGCGCGACTCAACGACAACAGTTTCCTGGCCCTGGCCAATGGCCTGCAGGCCGAAGCCATGGACGCCTTCGCCCAAGGCCTGCGCGATGGTCTTGGCCAGCATGCGTTCGCGGTGCGCGGTGATGAAACCCTGCACCTGCGTGGCTCGGTGGGCTATGCGTCGCTGCCTGATACGTTCTCCGACACCGGCAGCGCACTGGAAGCCACCGAGCGCGCCGCCCTGCAAGCGCGCCAGCAACCCGAAAACGTGGCCGCCTACGTCACCCCGGCCCAGCCCGAAGACGAAGCGCGCCTGTCCCTGGTCGACGCCGACCTGGAGCTGGCCTACCAACCCATCGTCGCGGTCGCCGGCAGCGACCTGCCGCAATACCAGGTGCTGCTGCGCATGCGCCAGGCCGACGGCACCCTGATCCCCGCGGCGCAGGCCGTGCCTGCCGCGGAGTTGGCCGGACGCATCGTCGAACTGGATCGCGAAGTGATGCAGCGCGTGCTGGATATCCTGGCCCAGCACCAGGCGGACGGGAAGGCGCTGCGCCTGTTCGTGTCGCAATCACCGCGTTCGCTCGCACGGGAATCCTTCGCCGAGTGGCTGTTGCAATCCATCGCCTCCGCCGGCATCGAAGGCACGTCGCTGATCATCGACCTGCGCCTGGATGATGCGCTGATCCATTCGGTGACCCTGCGCCAGTTCTGCAGCCGCCTGATGCCGGCCGGCGTGCAGTTCTGCCTCAGCCAGTTCGAACCCGGGCAGGAAGCCGAAGCGCTGCTGACCCAATTGCCGCTGGGCTACCTGCGCGTGTCCAGCCGCTATGCCAGCGCGCACAGCGACCCGGGCCTGCGCGACCAGTTGCGCGGCATGATCGACCTCGCCCATCGCCTGGGCCTGCAGGTCATTGGCCAGCAGATCGAAGACCCGCAAGCCGCAGCGGCCATGTGGATGGGGGGCGTGGATTTCATCCAGGGCAACCTGGTGCAAGGCGTCGGCAGCGAGCTTGGCTTCGATTTCCACAATGCGGTGCTGTAGTCGATGAATCGCCCCGGGCAATCGCCCGTAGCGCCCTGGCTGGCCCTGGTGGCGATCGTGCTGACCGTGGCAGCCCTGTTGCTGCCTGCCTGCGGCATTCCCGGCCCGTGGGTATGGGTGGCCATGGGCACCGCGACCGTCGCCGGGGCGATGACAGTCATCGCCGCCCTGCAACTGCGCACCTTGGCTACCCACAACGAAGGCACTGAAGCACGCGCGGCCATTGCCGAATCCGAACGCGAAGGCCTGAAGCGCGACCTGCAGCGCCATGACCGCCTTGAGCAGCAACTGCTGCAGGCCAAGCAGGCGGCGGAATCGGCGGTGCTGGCCAAGGGCGAATTCCTGGCCACCATGAGCCACGAAATCCGCACGCCGCTCAATGGCATCGTGCCGATGCTGGACCTGCTGTCGCGCGCCGCGCTGCCGCCGGACCAGCGCGACATGCTCAACACCGCCAGCGCGTCTTCGCAGCAATTGCTGCGCATCGTCGACGACATTCTGGATTACTCCAAGCTGGAGGCGAATCGCCTGGAGCTGGAGATCACCGGCTTCAACCTGCGCGAAGTGCTGGACGGCGTGATGCAGTTGATGCAGCGCCCGGCCGAGAACAAGAACCTGCGCCTGACCATGCAGCTGGATCCCAGCGTGCGCCTGCCCGTGCGCGGCGACCCGGTGCGCGTGCGCCAGGTGTTGAGCAACCTGATTGGCAACGCGGTGAAATTCACCGAACGCGGGGCGGTCACGGTGACCGTGCGCAAACTGGGCGAAACCGCGTCCCAGCACCTGCTGCGTTTCGAAGTGCGCGACACCGGCATTGGCATCGACGACGAAGCCCAGGCGCGCCTGTTCAATTCCTTCACCCAGGCCGATGCCTCCACCACGCGCCTCTACGGCGGCACCGGATTGGGGCTGGCCATCTGCAAGCGCATCGTCGACCTGATGGGCGGCCGCATTGGCGTGGTCTCCGCGCCGGGCCGCGGGGCGACGTTCTGGTTTGAAGTGCCGCTACTCAAGGTCGTCGGCGACCTGCGCACCCAGGATGCAGGCCAGGACATGGTGCGTGCCCTGCTGGTCAGCCCGGACATGCGCCTGCGCCAGCGCCTGGCCCTGCTGCTGCCAAGCTGGGGACTGCAGCTCACCACGGTGGAAACCACGCAGGAAGCGCTGGAACGCATGCGCACCGGCACCATGCCCGGCGGCGTGCACCACGCCATTGTCATTGGTGATTTGTCGAACATCCGTGCCAGCGCGCGCGCGCTGCACCGTGGCGTGACCCGCCGCGGTGCCGATGACGAATTGCGCATGGTGTGGCTGTATGGCGACGAGGAAATTCCGGACGAACTACGCGATGGCAGCATCCTCCTGCCACGCCAGTCGCACGGTGCCGACCTGCACGCGGCGCTGTCGTTCGCACCGCCGCTGCCCAAGGTGGAAACGCTGGCGTTCGAACACGCGCTGGACGTGGATCCACTTCCGCCGCTGATCGCCGTGGCGGCCGCGCCGACGCTGGTTCCGGTGTCCGCCATGCACGAAAGCGGACACGCTTCCCCCAGCACCCGCCTGCTGCTGGTCGAAGACAACCCGGTCAACCTGGCCGTGGGCGAAAAATTGCTGTCGGTGCTTGGCTATACCTGCGACATCGCCACCAACGGCCAGATCGCACTGGAGAAGATGGCGACTGGCATCTACGACCTGGTGCTGATGGACTGCCAGATGCCGGTGCTGGATGGCTACGCCGCCACCCGCGAGTGGCGCGACCGCGAAGTCCTGCAGCAAGCGCCGCTGCGCCTGCCCATCGTGGCCATGACTGCGAACGCGATGGCCGGCGATCGCCAGCGCTGCCTAGATGCCGGCATGGACGACTACCTGTCCAAGCCGGTGTCGCGTGAACAACTGGAAACCTGCTTGCAACGCTGGCTGCCGGGACGCGCCAGTTTCCGTGCGCGTGGCGTCACGGAGCAGCAACCCGAGACATCCCCTTCGCCACCGCAGGTGACTCCTTTGTCCTCCGTGCGCACTGCCACCACGACTGCAACGACTGCATTCCCGGTCCTGGACCACGGCATGCTGGACGAGTTGCATGAAATTGCGGGCGATGAAACCGCTCGCATCATCGGCCTGTTCCTGGAAGATGCGCCACGCCTGATCGCGCGACTGGAAAGCGCATCCACCGGCCCCGACCTGGACGCCATGCGCGACGCCGCGCACACCCTCAAGTCCTCCAGTGCCAACGTCGGTGCGATGGCGTTGTCGACAGCGGCCAAGCGCGTCGAACTGGGTGCACGTGCCCACAAACTGGATCGCCCGGCCGTGGCCGTGGCGCTGGTGATCGCCGAATACGCGCGCGCGCGCATGGCGCTGCAGGGTTACATCCTGAAACTGGTACGCGAGGGGCGTACGCCGGTTCAGTCCTCGAGTTTCGTCAACAGGTAATTCGGTTCGCCGATGCGGTCGATGACCGACAGCTGCGTCTCGATCCAGTCGATGTGTTCTTCCTCCGACTCCAGGATGTCGGCCAACAACTTGCGGCTGACGTAGTCGTTCACCACCTCGCAATGCGCAATCGCCTCGCGCAGGGCCGGCAACGCGTCGTATTCCAGCGCCAGGTCGCATTCCAGCAGTTCACGCGGGTTTTCTCCGATGCGCAGCTTGCCCAGCACCTGGAAATTGGGCAGGCCGTCGAGGAACAGGATGCGCTCGGACAGCTTGTCCGCATGCTTCATCTCGTCGATGGATTCCTCGTACTCGTGCTTCGCCAGCTCCATCAGGCCCCAGTTCTTCAGCATCTTGGCGTGCAGGAAATACTGGTTGATCGCGGTCAGCTCGTTGTAGAGCACCTTGTTGAGGAATTCGATGACCTTGGCGTCGCCTTTCATGGCGCTGCTCCGACGATGGGGAAGACGCGCAGGTTAACGACTCGCAGGTGGCGACGTCGGAACGCGAATCGTGCTCATTTTCGCGCCACGCCATGCAGACAAGTCGAAGACTTCGATAAGCGCCGATCAGGCGGCGCGCGACATGCCGAGCAGGGGGATCGGAAACGCCGCGGCGCGCTCGACGTGTGACGTCTCCAGCATCGCCGCCGCGGTCTCCAGGCAGGTACCGCAGCTGGCGCCCGCGCCGGTGCGCATGGTCAGCTCGGCCACGCTGCGGCAGCCGTTGGCGACGGCATCGCGGATCTGGCGATCGGTGACTCCATTGCAGATGCAGACGTACACGGCGGGTGGGTTTCCTGGCAGTCCAGCGGGACTGTGGCCATTTCACCGCGAATGCGAATGATTGTCAATTGCCGCCTAGCCGCCGCTGCCGCCCCGTTTACCTGGCGGTCGCCGATGGGCCGGCTGGCGGCCCAGGCCGAGCTCGGGCATCCACGCATCCAGCAGCATCAGTGGCACGGCCTGGCTGCCGGCCACCAAACGGGCAAAGGGCGCCAGGTGGCCCAGGGCCCGGGCATAAACCCCGCGCTTGAACATGACCACGTGTTCCATGGGGTACCAGAAATCCACCCAGCGCCAATGGTCGAACTCGGGGGTATCGGTCAGGTCGAGGCGCACATGGGACTCGTCGCCGACCAGCCGCAGCAGGAACCAGACCTGCTTCTGGCCGATGCAGACGTGGCGTTCGGTGTGGCGGACGGCACGGTGCGGCAGCCGGTAGCGGAGCCAGCCTGGGGTGGCGCCAAGGATTTCGACGTGCTCGGGGAGCAGGCCGGTTTCCTCGCGCAATTCGCGGTACATGGCTTCCACCGGCGTCTCATCGGTGTTCATGCCGCCCTGCGGGAACTGCCAGCCGTCCCGGCGCACCCTGCGCGCCCAGAACACCCGCCCGTCCGGGCGCATCAACACTATGCCGACGTTGGGTCGGTAGCCGTCCGGATCGATCACGATGCGGACTCCTGAAAATCTACTGGTTCCGACTGTGCCACGCCCGGGCCGATGTCTCAAGCAAACCGGTTCTGATTGACAGACGGGGGCCGGGCAGGAAAAATGCGCGGTTCAATGCCGGGCTATGTAGCTCAGCCGGTTAGAGCACAGCACTCATAATGCTGGGGTCGGTGGTTCGAGTCCACCCATAGCCACCATCGAACGCGCCGCATTGAAATCATCTAACCCCGCGTGATTGCGGGGTTTTTTGTGCCTGGGCTAGGGGTGGCTCAGGGCCGCCGGCGCGCTGGCGCTGTTCGTACCTGGCCAGCATGGCGCGATGGGCCTGCGCCCACGGGCCCAGGGTGTCGCGCTTTCCGTAGGCCTGGCCAAGGAAAACTAGCGTCAATGCTTCCGTCGCCCCCTTCACCTCGTCCGCGACCTCCCGGGAATCGAAGTAACGCTTCTCGGTGAAGACGTTGTGGCTGCCCTGTTTGTAGACCGCCAGCACCTTGCTGCCGCCAGTCGCCTTGAATACCTCAAGCCGGTCATCGAGTCCGGAACCAAAACCGGGAATCCGGATCACGTCATCCGCCGTGGTGACGTGCAGCGTGGGAATGCTGATGCCCGACAGGATCGGCCCGAAGTCGTCTTCGCCATAGAACGGCGGCGCCGAGATCACGATGGCGGCGGAAATGCGCGGATCCCGGAGCTGCAACACGTGGCCGTTGCGCACGACCCTGGCACCGGACACCATCAAGGTCGTGTTGGCGCCGTAGGAATGCCCGGCGGCGGCGATGCGATCGCGCGCGATGCGCGCGCCGTACCCGCCTTGCAACAGGCGGTCCAGCGCAAAACTGAAATCCTGCACGCGCGCAACCGCTTCTTGTTCACTGGCGGCAGCCTGGAAACGCGCGACCAGCGACAGCGGATTGCCTTGCCACAGGGCGCGATCACTGCCGACATGCTGCAGGTGCAGGCTGGCAACCCCGCGGCTGGCCCAGTAACGCCCGAGGTAGGTATAGCCGTCACGCGAACTGCCGATGCCATGCGAGAAGACAATCAACGGGACCTTCTGGTTTTCAGTGGATGCCGGCCAGAACAAACGTGCCGGCACGCGACGTGACCGTGCATCGTCCATCCACTCGAGGTCGCTTACGCTGAAGCCCTCGCCCGCCGCCGAGGGCTCCGCACCCAGTGCGGCTGCCATGGGCGACGCAGTGCCGGCACGGATCAGCACGGGCATGGACAACGCCAGCACCAGCGCCGTGCTGGCAAGCGCTGCCAATACGGTGCGCAACCGCAGGCGCGGCAGGAAACGCGCGGCAGAGATGGTCATCGCGGCAGCAATCAGTGCTTGCGCTTCGGCCGGCCGGCCTTCAACGGCCGCAACGCCTCCAGCGCCGCATGCAGTTGTGCGTCAGGCAACGCCGCCAGCACCTGCAGTCCTGCGCGCAGCAGTTCGCTCTTCTTGGCCGGACGCTTGAAATCGAGTGCGCGCGCCTTTAGCTGGGCGATGAGGTCGAAGTCCTCGCGCGGCATGGTGAAGCTGTCGCGCACCAGCTTGACGTGTGGTGTCACGGCCTCGGGCGCGACCGAACCAACCACTTTCTGCTTTGATTTTGTTGCACCCGCGACCACTTCCGCTGCGGCTGCGGCTGGCTTGGCCGGCTTACGTTTGCTTTTTGCCACTGGAGCCTTGGCTGCTTTTGATTTCGCCTGCATGGCCGTGTTGTCCGAATGCCGATAGGTATAAATAGTTTATACCATTATTCTCATCCAGGCGAAGCTCAGCCTCATGCGCCGCGGCACCTGGCGCGCGACACGAGGTAGTGGCTATTTGCTGCTGGGTGCCAGGCGGTCGCTGTTGAGAAGTTTTTTCAATCAGCAGCAGGCATGGCTGCGGTGGCCGGCCTGATGGTGGTGTACAGAACCAGGGCCAACAACATGGCACCCAGCACCAGCGAAGCGCCCGCGGTACCCAAGTCCAGCCCACCCTTTTCAACCGGCTTGGTCAGCAGGTCGCCAAAGGTCGCCCCGAATGGCCGGGTCAGCACGAAAGCGGTCCAAAACAATGCCACGCGGTTGGCGCGGGTGAAATACGTAGCCAACAACACCACGCCAAGTGCGCCCGCAATCAGGCCGGCGGCGCCCACGAATCCAAGGCCCGAATCATCGGCAAGGAAATCACCGAATGCCGTGCCGAGCGTGTTCGAAAACAGTATGGCGGTCCAATAGAACGCTTCCGCGCGCCGGGTGGTGACGCGGTCGACGGACAGCGTTCTTTCGGTGGCATGCCACGCCGCCAGCACGGCAGCCAGACATGCGACCAGGATGAGTGCGCCCTTGGCATAACCCAGTCCGAGCGTTCGATCCATGTAATCCGACAGCGTGGTGCCGGCGGTGCTGGTGGCCAGGATAACCATCCAGTACAGCGCCGGATGGAACTTCCGCGCGGCAAGCTGCAATGTCAGCACGATCAGGAATGCGCCGACCAGGATGATCGAACTCCACTGGTAGCCAATGCCCATGGTCATGGACACCAGGTCGCCCGCCGTCTCGCCCAGCGTGGTGGCGCAGATCTTCATGATCCAGAAGATCGCCGTGACCTGGGCGACTTTGTTCACGGCTGCGTGCATGGTCCGTACCGCTGTCGCTGACTTGCAGCGACCGTGCAATGCTTGCCCGGTCAGCCTGGTTTCCGACATTGGGCGAACAGATCGTCTGATATCCGGTATTCCTGTGTCTTTACCTGCAGCAATCCCAGGATCGAGGAAAACAGATTGTCATGGCTGGCAGGCTTCGTTGCCCTTGCACGCATGCAATCGGCGTCCAGTTGCGCACCCGCGACGAAACCTGGCGAGAACCACATGGCCATCGGCACGTGGATCTGTTCCTCCGGCGCGATGGCATACGGGACGCCATGCAGGAACAAGCCCTTCTCGCCTAGCGACTCGCCGTGGTCGGACACGTAGACCAATGCGGTGTCGTACTGCTGTTGCGCCTTGAGGAAACCAATCGCCGCCGCGAGGAAATGGTCGGTGTAAAGCAAGGCATTGTCATAGGCGTTGACGATTTCCTGGCGCGCGCACTGGCCCAGTTCGGGGTTGTCGCAAGTGGGCGTGAAGCGACGGAACTGTGGCGGGTAACGTTCGAAATAGTTGGGGCCGTGGTTACCCAGCTGGTGCAGCACGATCACCTTGTCGCGGGGACCGGGCGCGATGCGTGCCTGCAGGTCCTTCAGCAGGATCTCATCCACGCAGCGCTTGCCGTTGCACAGGCCCGGGTCCTGCGCATCATCCAGGCGTTCCGTTTCGAGCCCGTCGCATACGCCCTTGCAACCGGACTGGTTGTCCCTCCATAGCGTGGCGATGCCTGCATGATCCAATACGTGCAACAACGACTGGTGGCTGCGGATCTTCTTTTCGTCATAGTCGCGCCGCCCGAATGACGAGAACATGCACGGCAGCGATACTTCGGTGCTGCTGCCGCAGGACGTGACGTGCGGGAAGTTGACCACGCCTTCGATCTGCGACAGCTCGGGCGTGGTCTGGCGCACGTAACCGTTCAAGCCCCAGTTCTGCGCACGCGCAGTCTCACCCACCACCAGCACCAGCAGGCGCGGCTTGCTGCCGGCCGCAGGTGGCGACTGCCTTGCATCCAGTCCTACCGGCAACAGGGCGGGCTTCGGTCCTGGCGGCGATGCCATCAGCACATTGGAGAGCGACACCACGTAGTTGGCGGGCGTGACCAGGTACCGCACCTCGCGGTGGTTGCGGATCATGGAGGTGATGTCACGTGCCGACAGCTGCACGCCCAGCGCACCGACCAGCACCACGCCGGACAGGAATGCGACGCGTATTCCAAGCGCCCGCTTCCATGGCCGCACGCGCAAGCGGATCCGCCATAGCAAGGTGACCGGTATCAGGGCCAGCAGTATGGGAACCAGCAACTGCACCGAAAGCAGCTCGCTGGATTCCTTGCTGTCGGTATGCAGTACGTTGCGCAACATGTCGGCATCCAGGTACACGCCGTACGCACTCATGTAGTGGGTAGCGATGGCGGTCACCAGCAGCAGCACGGTCAGCAACGGCTTGGCGGTCCAACGGTTCACCACGAATCCCAGCAGCAGCGCATGCAGGGCCGTCACCACCACGAACAGGGAAAGTGCGAGGCGCCATTGCGCCAGTGGCTGCTCGATCGCGGCATGCCAGAACGCAACATTGCTGAACAGCGTGAAATACAGGCTGCACAGCAACACTAGGCTCTCGCTGCCCATCTCGGGACGGAACGCCAACCACGAGACCTGCCACGCGCGCTCGCGTTGCGTGGCGGACGTGGAAAGTGAACGTGCGCTCATGCGACCGCACCCTGCAGCGCCGTCGACGCACGCGGCACCAGCATGCCGCGATACAGCGCCAGTGCCACCAGCCAGCAGACCATCAACGCCCACACGTCATGCGACAGGAAATGCGCACCACGCAATTGCTGGGCGATCCCGAACACCAGGCCCGCCAGCAACCCGGTCGCCAGGCCCCACCAACGCAAGCGAGGCCTTGCATGCAGGAAGAAGAAATACAGCGCGACCCACGCGTAACCCGCGCTGGCGTGGCCGGCGGGAAAGCAGCCCGCACTGCCCATGCCCGGCGGGCGCCGGGTGAACAATCCGTAGTAGACCTTTCCACCGCCGTAGCGCAGCAGGTCCCACGGGCAATCCATGTGCGTCCAACGCTTCATGGCCGCGATCAACGCGGTGGACAGGAGCACGGACAGCAGCACATAGGCCAACGGCCTGCGCCAGTGCGCCAGGGGACGGTGCAGCCACGCGACCAGCAGCAGCAGCAATACACCGAACCATGCGAGTTGCGATGCCTGCCTGCCCGCGGCATGCAGCACATCCTGGGTGAAGTGGCCGGACTGCAAGCGCCACGCATGGCCTTCCCAGGCATACAGCGTATCGGCCAGCCACAGGTCGGCATGCAGGCCCATCAGCAGGATCGACAGCACCACGAACACCGCGAGCGGTGCCCACAGGTGTTGCCGGTGGAAGCGCGAGTCCCAGGCGTACCGGTGCGCGGCATCACTGCCATGCGATGCCGCGCTGGCAACCCCGGGTAGGGGCAAGGCGGCAGTAGGATTGTTCATGTATTGCATTCGCGCACGCACGGATCAGGTGCGGCGAATGATTGGGTTGCGACTGTCGGAGGCTGGTCGGAGCCGTGTTCCGTTCGCGTTAAAAACGCAATCCGGTCAGCCGCGATTCAAGAAACCTTGCATGCCCGCGTGGTTTTTTTTTGCTGCGAGGGAAGCGAAGCGCAGTGCCGCTGCCATCAAGCACCGGCATCGTGATCCACGCCGCCGCCAGCATTTCAATCGGTGCGACTATCCGCAGCCATTTCGAAAGGAGGCGTCACGCAGCCGGCCTTCCATGCGTCACCCGGCACCAGCACCCAGCGGTTGCGATTGGATTGGCCCGCATCGACCACGCGGCCGGCATCCACGCAGGGGCTCAATGCCTTTTCCAGCACGAAAACCCAACGGCCTGCCGGATCCGCGGCCAGCCACGGGCCCGCTTCGGCCCATTGCTCGTGCCAAGGGCGCTTGAAGCCAAAATCCGCCACGGGTCGGTCGGCCTGCAACAGGTTCTGTTCGCGCCAGGCCACCATGCCCAGTTGCGCCTGCGGCCCGATGTGTTCGCCAACGCGCTGCATGAGGCCGCGTGCGGAGCTGTCTGCATCCAGCGTAGGTGCCAGGCCGATGCCATACACGACCCACAAGACCGAGGTGGAAAGCACCACGGCAATGCCAACGCGGCGCAAGCGCGCCCACGCCAGTATGCCGAGCATGCTTATGCCAAGGGCCAGCAACCACATGACGAAGGTGGTCAGGGTCTGCTCGCCGATGCCACGCTGTGCAGCCAGCTTGTGTGCCCACTCACTGCTGCCGGTGAGCGCGGACAAACCCAGCCCGCTGAACACCACGCCCAACACCAGCAGGTAGGCGAACAAGGTCCGCCGCACCGCGGCACGCCTCAACATTGCGTGCAGCAAGGGCGCGGCGGCCACGCACACGATGGGCAATATCGGGAAGATGTAGACCTCGCGCTTGCCGGGACTGGCACTGAAGAAGAGCAATACCAGCGCGCTCCATCCCAGCAACATCCAGAAGCGCGGATCGCCGCGCCGCAGTCGACGCCACCAGGCCGGCAGCAGCCAGGGCAGCAGCAGCGCGCCCGGCAGCCACAAGGTGGCGATCACTTGCAGGAAATACCAGAACGGCTGCACGTGGTGCCAGGCGTCCGCATAGCGCTTGCCGGTCTGCTTGAACAGGATCTCGTTGGCGTACGCCTGGAAAGCCGGATCGTTGCTGTTGTAGACCGCGACCAGCATCGGCACCACCCACACACCGGCACCTGCGATGAAACAAAGCGCACCCAGCAACCAGCGCCAACCATCATGGGCTTGCGCGGCGACCTGCAGCCTGCCGCGCCAACGCAAGCCCAGCCATGGCAACAGCACCAGCAACGGCAGGAAACCCACGCCCTTGGTGACCGTGCCCACGCCTGCGGCAAACATGCCCAGCCACAACAGCCGCCAGTGCGGCCCCTGCAGCAGGTGCCGCATCAATCCCCACAGCGACAGCGTGGTCAGCATGACCAGCACCATGTCGATCTGCCCGCGCTTGGCCTGCAGGCCGAACTGCAGGCATACGAACAACCCCAGCGTGGCGTACTGCGCGGCACGGCGATTCCACAGGCGTGCCGACAGGTCGTAGGTCAACCACAGCGTCAGCAGCGCCGCCAGCAGTGAAGGAAGCAGGAAAGCCACCTTCCAGTTGCCGACGGCTTCATAGGCGGCCGCTTGCATCCACATGAACACCGGCGGCTTTTCCGCATAGAAATCGCGGCCGCGATGCGGGAACAGCCATTGCCCGGACTCCACCATTTCCTTCGCGGCCAGCACGAAGCGGGGCTCATCCGGCGGCGACGGTTCCCGCAACCCCAGTCCCGCGAGCAGGCTGAGCGACGCCAGCAGGACCAGCAGGGCGAACTGCAGTGGCTTCAAGTGGAAGCGTGGGGAGGTCGACATGGAGGGCGCGTGGTCTACCGGAAGACGAGGTGATGATGGTCGAAAAAACGTAGGAAATATGTGAGAGCACGCTCCGACACTTCTCCGACCCCTGCAATGGAAACATCCCGTCCACGGTTTGCATAGATAGACGCGGGGTCTTGCAGGTGAAGCTGCTGGTGGTCGAGGACAACGGAAGCCTGGTGGCGAATCTCTTCGACTACTTCGAAGCGCGCGGCCATGCGCTGGATGCGGCTCCGGATGGCGTCACCGGCCTGCATCTGGCGTCGACCCAGGCCTACGACGCCGTGATACTGGACTGGATGCTGCCACGCATGGACGGCCATGAAGTGTTGCGCCGGCTGCGGGCCAACCAGGCCACGCTGCCGGTCATCATGCTCACGGCGCGCGATGAATTGCCGGACAAGATCGCCGGCTTCCGCGCAGGTGCCGATGACTACCTGACCAAGCCCTTCGCACTGCCTGAACTGGAAGTGCGCCTGGAGGCATTGATTGCGCGCAGCGGCAGCCATGGGCGCAACAAGCGGTTGCAGGTGGAAGACCTGAGCCTGGACTTGCGTACGCTGGAGGCAAGCCGCGCCGGCCAGCCATTGCACCTTTATCCTGCCTGCCGGAAATTACTGGAGACGCTGATGCAGGCCAGCCCCGCCGCCGTCAGCCGCGAGCGCCTCGAGCATGCGCTGTGGGGCGACAATCCGCCAGACGGCAACTTGCTGCGTTCGCATGTCTACGAACTTCGGCGCAGCGTGGACGGGCCTTTCCCCGTGAAGCTGATCCAGACCTTGCCGCGCGTGGGCTACCGCTTGTCCGCGCCGCGCGCCGGCGAAGACAGCGCCGGCTGGGATGCAATGCCAGCGCTTGAATCGCCTGGGGACGAAGAGCCCGCTTGATCCCATGCCTTCTCGCGGTTCCAGCCGCGATGGCGGATGTCCAGGTACAGGCTGTAGATCGCGGTGAATGCAGGGAAGAGGTTTTGCAGCACGCCCACCGCGTCCTGCTTGGAGGAAAAAATGAAATAACTGAGCGTCATCAGGCTGCCGACGATGCTCATGTACCAGAACAGGCGCGGGATCACCGGCTTCTGCGCACGCTTCGACGCAACGAATTGCACGATCCAGCGGGCGCCGAACATCAGCGCACCGACCATGCCGATCACTTTCCACGGCGTCATGTGCAGGCCGGTCCAACCCAGCCACAGGATTTCCTGGTTCATCGGGCCCATGGCCATGCTCACAACTCCCTGACACCGGTCCGCTTGCTGCGCTGTATCAACCATGCGACGCCACGCAGGTCCCGCAACCCCACCCAGGCGCGGTTGAGGTTGTTGTACTTCGACACGCCGGTGGAGCGGTTGCGGTGGTTGACCGGGATACTCACCGTCTGCCAACCGGCGCGCTGCATGAGGGCTGGCAAGTAGCGGTGCATATGGTCGAAATAGGGCAGGTCCAGGAACGCCGCGCGCTCGAACAGCTTGATGCCGCATCCCGTATCCGGGGTGTCGTCGCGCAGCATGCGCGAGCGGATCGCATTGGCCCAGCGCGAAGCCCAGCGCTTGCTCGCCGCATCCTGCCGGTTGACGCGCCAGCCGGCGAACAGCCGGATCTGCGTGGGGGCGCCGTCGCGCGCCGCCAGCAACTTGGGAATGTCCGCTGGATCGTTCTGCCCATCGCCGTCCAGGGTGGCTATCCAGGCACCGCGTGCGGCCTTTACTCCGGTGCGGATCGCCGTGCTCTGTCCACTCTGCACCGCGTGCTGCAGCACCCGGAGTTCCGGGACCGTGTCCCTGAGTGCGTCGAGCACGGCCAGGCTGTCGTCGCTGGAATGGTCGTCCACGTAGACGATTTCAAACACTGCACGGCCACGCAATGCCGCCACGATCTCGCCGACCAGCGGGGCGATGTTGCCGCGCTCATTGAACACCGGCACCACCACGGAGACATCCAGGGGCGTGGGGATGGAAACAGCGGTGGTCGGGTCGGGCATCGTG
>Ga0075158_10001217_pt1 | contig 19796 bp, 43 predicted proteins | sample JI91814BDNA_FD_70968 | JGI IMG/M metagenome (GOLD analysis project Ga0075158, IMG submission 70968) | Wastewater effluent complex algal communities from Wisconsin, to seasonally profile nutrient transformation and Carbon sequestration -... | ecosystem: Engineered > WWTP > Effluent > Algae... | reverse complement strand
GTCAGACTAACCATGATTTCATTTGACGACGATCCAATTTAGATCGTCTGCATCAGATATACTGGCTTCATACGTATAGTTTTCGCCGACTCCGTTAGCCAGCACGACTACTTCATCTCCCTCTTGGGTAGATCGGTAAGTTATCGTTACTTGCTTGCCATCAATAAGAACCTGCTTGTCTGTCATGGTTTCCATCCTAGTAAGATTGAGATGCATGTGATTACGACTGAAGCCCAAAAGACTCTACGGAGTCCCACAGTTACCGACCTGGGCGGAGGATCGAACTGGGTCGAGATGTAAAGTAGCAGCCAAGAGACCAAGAGTACTACGGCCGAGATGGAGGCGATCCAGTCTAGAACCATGAGCTTGTTCGCGGTTTGGGTAGGTAGTTGTCAGGGTTCATGGCCTCGACATCAGACTTATTAGCAAACAGTTGGTCGGATGCCAGATTCGCTTCCTGAAGGTCAGGCCACTCTTGGACGACTCCGTCTACTTGATATACCTTCCACAGATAGGATTCCTTGGTCTTTAAGTAGATGGCCCATTTGCCGTTTCTACGGAGTCCCACCTTTACCCTGGTCGATTGTAGCCAGGTCCAGGCCAGCCAGAAGAGACTTGCACCGACCCACACGGACGTGTAGAATAGTAGAAAGTCAGTCAGCGTCAGTTTCATGGATCTTGGGTTTAGCTTTATCAGTTGGCTTGAACCCCAGGTTCACGGCCTTCTTGGCAGCCACTGCGATAGTCCCGCCACCGTTCCAGTAGTGCCAGCCGTCCAAGAACTCTTGGACCAGGTCTCGGTATTCTTTAAGCAGCTGCTCATCAGATTTAACTGGGCCGTCTGGTCGGTAGTGTCGATCACTCATTTCTTCTTAATTGTTAGGCCAATCCCTTTCGAATCGGGATGGGTTGGGTGTGAAGTTGTAAGCATCGTAGACGGGCAGCCGATCTACTATAGCTATTATACCAACTGGAGTTCTAATTATGCAATCCAAGTGGCCGGAATAATGGTTGCGAGTACCGTTCTTTAGCGTGCCCCAACACCGGACGCGGGTACCTACCATTTCTTCGGGCGTCATTAGATACGATAAGTCAATCGTTGAATACGTTCTTCAAGTCGCTCAATCTGCTCCTCCTTCCTGGCCATTTCAATATACAACCAGACTTGAGTAGAGTCCTGTAGATTACTTCCAGTAAACTCCATGATCTGTCTGATCTCTTCATGCGAACGTGATTGTAAATTGTCTGCTCTTATTTGAAGGTCGGGTGTGATGTTGAACATTAGAGTGATTAGTTAAGTAAACGACTTGCTCTTTCTACTAGACGAGTTGCCTCTCTTTCAGTAAGAAAGGCAGTCTCTGCTGGGTCCATCCATATCAGGTCGTTGATCTGGATCCAACCAGTAGTCGGATCCTTTACTACGGAGTCCACCTGTAGAACCTGGAACATGGAATCTCCGATCAGGAAACTACGTCCATCTAGTCTGGCTATCCAGTCCCCTGTCCAAAGCAGTCGACCTGCCCGATCTTGGATATTAAGATGTGGAGTCATTCTATGATCTTGATGTGGCTGATATCGTAGTGCTGGGAACCGCCGTCTTTGAAAGTTACTAAATGTTTTCCAGTACCCTTAACGTATATCCAATACTGGCCCGGTCCGTCTGGAGTATCTACTTGGGTACCGTGTTCAAGCCTTTCCAGTTTACGCGAGCGTTCGAAGATCTTTTCGTCAATCCTACCTACAAAGGCTGGAAAATTAAAGACTGCACTTGATCGAATATCCTCAATCATTTTGATCAGGACATCATGCGAATAGTCGGAAAGTTCTTCTTTAATGTCTGACATCTCAATATTTGGTTTAGTTTCTATGTTACTAAGCTAATATAGATCGATTACTGATGAGTTGACAGTCGGAGCGTATCAATTAGCGTTTGGACATTTGGGTTCCGCTCTACCCATTTGGAAAGAAACTCTATTCGTGCCTCCTTGTAGGTTGGCCAGTCAGTCAAAGGCAGGAACTCTTTACGAATAAGTAATTCATTGTAGTGCAGCAATTCAGGACTTCCTGTAACCAATTCATGTAGATCTGCATCACAAATAATACGACCAAGTCGACCTCGAGGAGGAAGAGTATGTTTAGTATCCATGATCAGGTCCCATACTTTCTGCTGATACCTAACCATTCCAGGCCCCTGTTCAATTACCCAGTCCCACCAAAGATTGGCCGAATCTAATTCATTCCTCTTACTTGCTGGGTCGTATACTGCATCGTGGAATATGGCAGCATATCGCAGGATTCGCTGATCTTCTGCATCTAGAAGTAGAGCATCAATGTAACCAAGAACCTTTCTTAGATGGTCCCCATTATGATAATGTCTGTGTGGCTCGTCGTAACGGGCAATTACATCTAGAAGTTTCATTGCTTAGATGATCTACGGAGTACGTGATTAGTCGATATAGTCAATTCGAGTGCATGTCCGATTCTTCCAGTCCCTAAACCTGGCAATCAGGATACTTTTCCGTTCTGGTTTGTAGTCAAAACTTTTCCGATATTCCGCGAATGATAGGGAGGAGATCGACCTAACTACGGAGCCGATTATATCAATAAGCAAAATTATTAGCCTGAATAACAGGACGATCGTAATAGTCGCTAGCGCTGCACCAATTGGAGCCAGCGGATATGCGAGGTTCCATAATTTCCATGAAGTCGGTTCAATACCTACTAATAGAAAGGCTTGAACAGCTATTGCTGACATCCAAATGAGTATAGGTCCGACTATCACAACTGGAACAATTGGGATGGTCTCAGGAAATCTACAGTCATTCCTGGAGTCTTTAGGTACGACCCATTGAACCATCCAAACTACTGCAAGAATGGGCGGAGAGATTATAGCTATTGCCCAGGCAGCCGCGCCCATCCACCAGAAGGTACACAGGTCCTTTGGTCGATAGCCTTCAAAGAAGAACTGGATCAGACGAAAGGTAAAGTTAGAGTTTCGGATCAGCATCGGTAATCAGTTTTTAATATCTTCAGGAGGTAGCCCAAGAAAATTCCTATAGTGTTCAATCATCGAATCGATCGCTGTGAAATCAGTAGCATCGACCAATACCATAGCATGTCGATACGCTTTAAGCATTGGATACGCAATACGAATGTCTTGCAAATGTCGAAGAGTTGCTTTTTGACAAGCAGCCACTTGGATCCTGGCCATGTGCACCAACTCAGGTTCAGCTAGTGCTAGTGAATATCGAGCTTCTGCCAGAGTATTTGCTCTTTCATTAAGCTCAGCATCCGTCGGTTTCAAGTGATCCATTAGTGGTTAGTTTTACAAGGTAAATATAAAACACTTACTTGATCCTTGACAATCGGAGCGTGTTCAATTCCTCTTGTCGACGTTTAATCTCAGCTCGTTGATCTGCCACATTTTCCTTAGCTGACCGTAACTGGTACTTAAGTTGCTCAAGTTGCGCCTTACCATTAGCGTATGCTTCCTTAGCTATGGCGATTAGCCCATCAAGCTCTTCCTGCCGATCACCGTGCTTGAGTTTGATCAACATGGTCGCGCCGTGCTTCGTCATTACCCAATGACTCAATGTTACGCTCTCTCTTGAATAATAGCCAGTCAGCCTTTCGCCAGTCGAGTAGTGTTCTCCAACTACAAAGTTTCCAGGCTTGATCTTTTTCATAATCTACTAGCTCTTAGTTGATAATGTAAATATACAACATAATGATCCACCTATAAAATCGGGGAAGCCCAGCTATCATATAAATAGCAAAAACAGGACAGTGTCATGAAGAGGGAACAAGTAATGGGTATTGTAAGACATTCACTAACTTTCATTGGAGGTCTTCTAGTAATGTCTGGAGTAGGTTCTCCAGACCAATGGATGGAAATTGTAGGATCTGGAGTAGCTCTAGTTGGGGCCATCTGGTCGATCGTCGTTAAGGTAGACTCGGCACCTGTGCCAGAGACACCTGATGTCTCTGGAGACTGGGATGCAGATCAAGACTAAGTACGAGCAGTCAGTCTAGGGGAGGATCCAGATGGGTCCTCTTCTTGTTTCTACAGTATCTACTATTGGATTGGATTAGACATATTAGGGAATGTCTGCCTATTGTAGAATGACCTCGAGCTCCATGGTAAGTATGACCTCATTCAGACTCAGCGGGCAGGGCCGCGACCAGAGACACGTGCATCAGCTGTCTCTGCTCTTATCATACCAGAAAAGGGACTATTGCGGTCCCTTTCCTAATCTGATAAGTAAGTGATTCAATACTTCTTGATCTTGAATTTGATGGTCTTCGCCAACTCCTTTCGCTCCTTAGCAAAGTGTCGATTGACCATTGCTGCAACTTTATCATTAGCTATCCAGCGATTCGTAGTCAGCAACATGAATGCTCGTTGACGAGCGAATCCGCGGTCGTCCTGGAACACAATGTCGTTTGAATTGACTAAGCTGATGACTGCCGTATCCCAAGTATGCTCAGGAACTTTAACCATCACAGGCATATCAAATCTACCAGAAGCTCTAAGACATAATGTTTCTATTAACGATGCTTCATAGCCTGCGTCAAAATCAATATTTTGTAACTTTTGCACTCGGCACGCAACTCCCAAACAACAGTACTTCCAATCGACTTTGCCAGTCGGCTTTAGGGTAGCGAAGCCTAGTTGCTTGACAGTCTTCTTAAAATTAGGAAGTCGTTCAAGCCATTCGATGATATTCGCGGCTTGCTGCTTTCGTGTGATCTTACCTTTCATAATCGGTTTGATTTGTTTGACTTAGTAAATATACGAAACTCTACTCATTAAGTAAAATCAGGACAAACAAAGATGGGGCAGATTGCTCCGCCCCATCTTCTGTCAAACCTACTCGCTTAGAGGTTGGCGAGTCCGGAATTCTGGCAATCGAATCCGTCTTGAGTACCTTTACCGAACAGGACACCAGCATGATGCTTCAGATCGTGCTTGTTCGAGAGTGGGATACCTGAGTTATTAGACCCGAGGTAGGTGAGAGAGTTGACCACTTCCCATACACTTTGTCCGGAGCGGATCATCGCCTTCTGACGATCACTGAACGTGCTTGGGTCGTGACCGGCTCGAGTTGCTCGTGCCATAGCATCCGAGTAGCCGTCGAAGTACTTGTGACGAACTGCATCCGTGTACAGCTTCTTCATATCTGGGTTGTCCTCTACTACCAGACGTTGTGCCATCTTCATGGAGTGTTCGACCTCCAAGAGTGAGGCAGGTGTATGCATAGCCGAGGTCAAGACAGTGTTGAATGCTGGCGGTACAAATCCTTGTGACCGAGCTTTCTCGATGTTCTGCAGGAAGGCCTGTACATCGTTCGCCTTACCGCTTGCCAAGTGGAAGGTCTCGGTGAAAGCGATCTTGCTGTTACCTCCGATCGATCCGCTTCCGAGAGAAGCACGCATTCCGTTCGAGCATACCAGACGGCTGTTGTAGCCTTCCGAGTAGGTGCTTCGCATAGCCTGCACCAGTGAGAAACCGAACTTGAAGAACTCGTCCTTACCTGCTTCCGGGAAGCCGATCTCCTCGTTGTTCAGCATATTGATCACCATACGTCCTGTCTGAGGGTTAGTATCGATCGACTCGATCGTGATCAGCTTGCTCTCGTTCAGGATGCGCTCAGCGATATCCAGGACTCCGCTGTTCGACAGACGTTTGAACTTCTTAGGGTCACAGACGTCTACTACCGACTTGCTCTCAGAGCTAGCGACCAGCAGAACATTTGCACTGCCGTGTGCTGATCGATAGTCCTTGAGTCCATTCATCAAGGCGACAGCGATCTTGCCGTCTTCGTTCTTGAGGAACTGGTTCGTCATAGCTGCGCTCATATTGAGCAAGGTAGCCAATTTCATAAAGAAGCCCTGGCTGACGGCTACTGGTTTGCCACCGACTTCGATAATGTTGCGCTTGATGGAGTCAGCACTGATGCCGATACTCGACAAAGGAACCTCCTTCGTTACTGTGTCAGACGCGATCAAGGCGTCTCGCATCTTTTGAAATTGTGTGATATCAATTGTTCCGGCCATGTCTATTTGGGTTTGTTTGTTTGACTCTACTAAAGTACCAAGAAACCTCGATACTTGAAATTTGGGGTCTATTTATTTATCCGTCTGGACCGGCTCCTCTTCCTTTTTGGGTTCCTGGAACAATGCATCGAATCGTGCGGTCAAGTCCTGTTTGCTGGCTACTTCAGCCTTCTCGATCTTCCGCATTTCATCGGCATTACGGAAGCGTGCTTCATCGTAAACTACATCGCCAGCAGCATCCAAATTGTAGTAAAGACGCTTTCCAGTATTGGACCCACCTCGACGATTCTTGAGGACTTCGACATATCGTTGGCCCGACAGGTCAAATCGCAGTTCGATCATGGCCTGGGTGGCGTGCTTGAGGTAAGTAGATCCTACATATGTGCCACCTTTCGTCATGTGCTGGATAGCCAGGATCGCACAACCGTTCTCTTCAGCTGCTCGGACCATCATCCCAGTCAACCACGATTCAGCCCGTTTTGACTTCCAGCCTTCGACTTCCATCAACTTGACAACAACATCCTGATAGCTGTCCAGAAGGATGATGTCGTAGTCGTCATTGAAGGCCTGGGCCAGGACACTCGTCATTGTGCCGTCTTCGACATAATTCATCAGGAGCAGGGTCGGCACTCGTCCGATTGCTGGGGTCTTCTTGTAGTAGAACCCGATGTCGTTCTTGGTCATCTCACTTGAGATGTAGAGGATCTTGGCCTTCTTGTTCTTGGTCTGTACGCTCGAGAGCAGATCCAAGAGGACTGTCGACTTACCGACTCCTGATTCGCCGATCACGATATTGACCGTTCCTCCGTAGAGTCCGCCGCTTGCCTCGTGATCCGAGAGCAAGAGGTCAAGCATTTTGCCCGTTGTGTGCAATTGATAGTCTGGGAAGGTCATGTCCTCGACTCGGGACACTTCGAACTTGATGGGTGCTGGAGCGATCTTCTCCTTAGGTGCAGTGACTGCCTCGGTCGCAAACGGGATACCGTCTGCCTCCAACTTCTTGAGAGTGCCGTTCAGTGAACTGTAACTGACTCCACTGTCTGGGTGTTGAGTCAGCAACCGGTCAAGGACATCCTTGATCTTACCGGTTGGGATGACATCTCCAAATTCGGTCTTGATCCAACCTCGGATGAACTGCTCGGTACGACCTCCTTTAATCTCGATCATTGTGTAGGGTTTAATTGGTTTGACTCTTCAAATATACCAAGAATGTCTCGTTGTCGAAAATCGGGGCCGTTATTCTTCGATCGAATAGATGACACTTGGTGTCTGTTGGACTGGGAACTCGTGGACCTCCAATCGTTCTACTGCTCGACCATCCCTCCGGGCGTATTTGATTCGATTCCTGGCTGCTTCTATTGCTGCCGAGAGCTGCCTCCAGGTAGTCTTACTGCTGTACCCAATAGCCAAATATCGGCCTGTATCGATGTTCCAAATACGGTAGATGTTTCCAGGTTTGCGAGGTTTCATTGTGATCAGGTTGATACTGTAAATATAGAAGGATCTGTTGACTCCTTAAAATCGGAGCTCACGTTTAGTCACTCCATCGTAGCACTGCCATTTACCTTCGAGGTTGTAGATGTACACATATTGTTGACAGTCGTCGAAGAGGTCCTCAAGCGAACGGTAGACAGTAGCCTCTTGATCTCGGTCTCCACGATCTCTAGCGTATGCAACACACTCTTCAGGCGTCCGGTCAAGAGCAGACAGATTACCCAAGTTCATCAGGTCCTCTACCTTCTCATTCAGCACGTCACGATCATCAGGGTCTGGAGTATAATGCTCCTTTAAGGTAGCACCGACTCCTTCAGGATATCCGTCATGATGACAGTAGATCGCATGAACCGTTCCGTCTGTCTGAAGTACTCCGATGTTTGAGCGAGTTGCCATGTTCTGTTAGTTTGATACTGTAAATATAGATGTTACGCTTCTTTCCCGACAATCGGGGCAGGACTCTTTGGCCAGTGTGTAGAGTAGAATTCCTCCTCAGCGAGTCCAGCCTTCAGACGCTTAAGTGTAAGCGCCCAGCGGCGAATCGCTTCTTGATTACCTTTAGCTGACCTGGCTCGTAAGTCTTCGATCGTCGAGTTGACCTGACGAATGGCTGCCTTCAGCCACCTTACATTGGCGCGGGCCTGTAACCTCAATTCTAGGTAAGTGGTCATGAGTAGACTTTTACTTTGATGATGGTTGCTGATTGATCTCCTTCCTTCTGATTGAACCTCACTGCTCCAGTAGTCATTGCCATTTTAAGAATGCGTCTGTAACCGAGGTCAGGTTCTGTGATGTTACCGATCGAACGGGCTAGGCGATAGGCTGCTGCGAAGTTGCTACAGATACCCATAGACGATTGCATCATACTTTGCCAATCGCTAGTCGGTCCGCTTGGGCCCCAGTCAACAACCACTACCCATTTACGTCGCAACATTTATAACAGTGATTACTTCAGACAGGACCTGGCAGTCTTCATACCGCTCGTCAGCTTCAGCTCTATTTAGTAATTTTTCAAGAACTCGAATCTTTCGTTCTTTACTTATAGATGCATTAATAATTTCAGATGGATTGTTTCGTGCAGCGTCCAATACGTACTTTTCCGATTCACTCATAGCCTTTCTGTTTAAGTACTTTAATGTATTCTGATTTCATAGCTGGCCACTTTTCGTGTAACTCAAGAGGACCGATCGCATATTCACTCATAAGTAAACCATCACCTTCGTGTTCCAAACCGTATGCATGTCCAAGTTCATGCCACACAGTATACCGAATCGTAGCCATAGCATTAAGCCTTAGGAAAAGACTCGGGTCAATCACTAGGGTCTTAGTAGAATTGAACCAGGTTCCACGTACTGAATCGCCTGGAAGATCCTTCACTACTACGGAGCGAATGTGATTCCACCTGGGTTCCCACCGAACTCCATTAACGGTCATCTCAGTCTGCCATTCCTTAACAATCACGTCAAGGTCAGGCTGGACAGTCGGCCTTGCCTCCTTATCGTATTGGTATACGACTATCGAGACTGCCGCCAGAAGTATAAGAACCAGTATTCTCATCTAGTTCAAGCTATTGTGTCATCTACGGAGTGGTGACTGGCTGCCCGCATCTTCTGTAGACTCGACTTAATGATCTGACAGACTCGAACGATCGTCAGTCCATGACGTTCAGCGATCGCCTCAGAAGACATGGCATAGTCCTGATCAATTCCATAGTATTGTTTGACGATCAGTTGGTCTCGTGCCTTTAGATCGCTGATTGCTCGGGTCACTGTGAACTTAAGATCGTCGATCTCGATCTGGGTCTCGATCTCTGGTCCATTTGACAGGAGGCGGTCGGCAAGTGACGTGTCTGAATCGTCAGCAATCGGTGCATCGATCTCTACTCGACGGTTTACTTGGAAGGGTTGTCCTTTCATCTTGGACTGGTAGATGCCGTACTCCTGATTGGCTGGCAGCTTGACGATCCGACCAGTATTGACTACTGCGCCGTTCAGCCGCTTGCGGATCCACATCTGGGCATAGCTCGTGAATCGAGTAGTGCCAGTTGGCTTGTAGCGTGTGGCTGCTTCATACAATCCAATATTGCCTTCCTGAATGAGATCGTCAAGCAGGACGCCTTGTCCCAAATGTCGACGAGCGATCTTGATCACGATCCGTAGGTTGTGCTTGACCAAAGTATCGATAGCTTCTTGATCACCAGCGGCTACCCCATCGGCAAGGGCATGTTCTTGCTCGACAGTCAACGGCTTCAACTTAGCAATCGACCGAAAGTAACTAGGTAGGGTATCTGATGTTTCAAAAGCCATGTTAGTGAGATTATGATTGTAAATGTAATGACCTACTTCGACGTGGAACAATCGGGGTCAGGTTTGTCTGGCGTCTGGCAGACGGCTCCGACATTAGTCGTGCAGCAGAACCAGCAGGTAACCGAACCTGTCGACTGGTCTACTTTGACCATGCGTTCGCAGCCTGGGGTCTTGCACTTAAGCAGCTTGAGGTTTTGGTCGTATTTGCTCATTGGTTCTAATTATTATACGGTAAATATAGAAAAAGTTCAGGTAACCTAAAAATCGGGACAAATGTTTTATCCAGAGACCTGTGCACAATGCAGCAGTACCTACCCTCCGAATACAACGAATGCCCATCTTTCGATGAGCATCCGCTGCCGCATGGTCCGACCGGGAAGACGGACTATATGATGGCCTTTCGGCTCGCTACCTTAGTATAAGTAGCATTGATGATCCGATTGCTTGGATTCTTAGCGATGCCACGAAGAACGCGGCTTACATGGCTAGAATCGTATCCTGTTTGGAAAGCGATAGACTGAATATCTCCTTTACGAAGACGCGTCTGGATACGACGCAATTTCTCAGTAGACGAAAGTACAGATTTACTCATAGGCTATTGGTTTTGGTAAGTTATATGGAATACTAATATACTGATACTGATCAACTTATTAAAATCCAATATCTTCTTTATTGAATAGGTCTTCTAATTTCTTTAGAAGTGCACATCTCTCATACTTCTCAAGTTCAGTGTAATGTTGAATACATCTTTTGATATTATGCACATATCCATCTTTAGTAATGTTCATAATCGAGTCAGACCCTTGAATAAGAAAAACAGGTACCCTAAGTAGATTCTTAGTTATACCTATTACTAATGCATCAAAGATGGCATCTATTAAATAGTCTCGATGATCTTGAACCCAATGGTCGACTGTTCGCCAACCCAACATATCAAATTCAGGTACTTGAAAAGATATCCCGTCTTGTGTGTATTTGACTTTCTTCATTAAGTGACTCCGCTTTTTTCCATTTCTCTAATTCGTATTCAGCTACCATCTTAATACCGTCAATGGACTCTTCTACGGAGTCCTTCGGTACCATCTTATAGACTGAATCAAACATGAAGTAGAGACCGTTCACCTTGCCGGCTCGGTCCAACCTGATCCAAAGGTCACCTCTTGGGCAGGTGCCTTTGATCAGGTTGTCTATTTGACCGAACCATTCAATCATCTCAGTAATCGTCTTCGTACTCGTCGTCTCCGTCATCATCCATAATCCCTACTGCCCGCTTCTCTTCGTCAGTCAATGGCTTGGTGATGTCTACTTCTTTCAACGAGCGGTAAATATCTTCAGCTCGCTGGAAGTTGGCCGCCATCAACTCTCGCATTTCCGGAGTATGGAATGACTGTTTCAAGGCAACGACCTCCTTGGCCAAATTGTCCTTGAAGAAGTTGTGAATCGCTGGCGTCATATGCAGATACGGCATGCATTGGAACATCAGCTCCAGTCGTTTCGGCACAGTCATCTTCTTAATGGCGGTTCGGGCCTTTTTATGATCGCCATGAAGGATCTCTGTAATTACGCTCAAATGGTTCATCAGTATGGATTTGGTTTGTTTGGTTGACTAAGTAAATATACCACGAATGGTTGAGATCATACAATTGGAGCAGACTGGCTGATTCTTTTTTTGATATGCAGTCAGACAATATCGCCGGTCTCTGGGATTGTAAAAGTCTTAATTGAGTCTAATGAATTCAAAATGACTAAGTCTATCTCAGGATTAGCAAACTTCACTAAGTCCATTTTCCGCCTATCGTCTATTCTACCGTCATTACTTTTAAACCAGTGACCCTTTATTTCAATGTATCGATCAAACGAAGGAAGATAGAAATCTGGATGTGCAGACCACATTCAGTCCCCCTGCCGATAATCAATGCAATTCCAGCCTTGGACTCTGGGAACTCGGCCAGCTGTCGAAGCACAGTGGACATGACCTATGCCAAATCTCCCAAGATTCGCTTCGTTTCCAGGCTACCGTATAGGCCTTTCAAGACTTCTTCGGTATGAGTGTACAAGGCCAAGCGGTTCGGGAGCTTGTGCTTAAATGTGTTCGTGGCCCCGAGAATGGCAAGCAGAATCTTAGGCTGTTTGTGCTTGATTCTCTCATCCAGGAGAATGCCATTGCACCTCTCAAGGTCCTGCTCGAAGAGCATTCTATAGATATGCTCATATATGAACCTCAGTGATGGGCGAATATTCTGCTCGTCATAGACGTCAGCGAGCATTGAAAAGAATGAGTTGCGTGCTATCGCTGTGCTTACTGTGAACAAAATCTAGCGTGAGTTGTTAGTGATCCTTGTTTTTCAAAGAACTTGCCACAATTACATTGTACCATAATAAACAGCCTTTAGACTATTTATCATGGCATTTGCGGTAATTGCGACAGCCTGTAATAAACGGTACTCCGGGTGGGACTCGAACCCACACGGCCCTTACGGACCATTCGAGCTTAAATCGAATGTGGCTGCCAATTACACCACCGGAGCATCTTACTTCTAGTTCTTTATATCTATAATGCGTCGCGAACTGATTTCAAGAAGGCACACCGTTCGTACTCTTGAAGGTCTTCATAATGCCGAATCGATCGATCGATTGACATAAGCTTGGAAGCAATCGGTTTTCTTAAAGCCTTCATTCCGTCTGCTCCGATTGCCTTCAGATCATGATAGAATACATCAAATAATCGATTATGCATTTCAGGATCAGCATCCTGTTCGGAGTCTGGTCGAAATACGTAATTGTTGTAGTTGTTCATGATTTCTTCAATCGGTTGTACACTTCCTCAATAGTGGCGAACGATACTGTAGTACACCCTACTGTGATAGATTGGTCAGAATTGAACTTCACAGTACGGTCTCCGATCATTATAGGTTTCGGTAAGGTTGCTGTTACCCGCATCTTTGCGATGAACTCTTCTGGTGTGTGGATATTTTGTGGACGATAGTTAGCTACGCATAGATCAACCTGATCCCAGAACCACACTATTCTGGTGTAATCCGAACTTTCTGCGTAATTCTTAACTATGCTCAAACCGAGCTCCTTTGCCAGTTCGATGATGGCCGCACGCATGGCGGGACCGCAATCTATAGCGTCACCTTCTTTCAGACCCACTGCTTGTGATGGAGCTGGCACGGCAACTTCGGCCCACTTGCCACGGTGGGTTAAGTAATATCCGCTTTCCGCTGGACCGTTGTTTAACTCATCGACGTACATGATCCATTGATCAAATGGCACAACCTGTTGTGCCTTGCTATTCGTTCCAGAAGCTGCGCTATGAATCCACGCTCCAGGAACGATGCCGCGTTTGCGGGCTTCTTCGAACAGATATTCAGGTACTTTGCTCATGTCTGTTGCTTTGATACTGTAAATATAGATGGATCAGTCGATCTATGAAAATCGGGGCTAAGGATTAGCGAATCCAGCCTTCTTTAATTCTTCGGTCATGTCGATATCAACTGCTTCTGCAAATTCCATGTTCTCAGTTACATCAGAAATAAACTGCCCAACGCGATCTGCTTGAAGTGCAAGAAGGAATGCTGGAAGTGGTCGAATTTCCTGAATAAGAAGGATCTCGTGTACCCCATTCAATTCAGCGTATATTTCAATAACTGCATTTTTGTCGTCTTCTGAATAGACTGCACTAAATGCTCCAGTCGGAAAAGTTCCATCTTTGATCACTGCTCTTTCGAATGCGCCAGACCAGCGCATACAGTCGTTCTTACTGAAGGGTCGGTAGCCAGCAGCAATCAGCTCATCTATTCTGGTCATAGCTATTCGTTTGATACAGCTAATATAGAACAGAACAGCTAATCCAGAAAATCGGGACACACACCAAGAGCCAGAGTCAGCTTACCTCCTCCGGCTCGAGGGTTTTATTAAGCAGATACTTTGGCCGACTCCTTAGCCAACCGCTTTGCCTCTTTAGCAGCAGCACGATTTGCTTGGGTTTCGGCTCGGGCCGCGCGCTTCTGAGCACGCACAACATCACGCTCAGCCTTCTCCTTCAAATAGGTTTGACGCTTTGAATCAGGATTGACTTTGCGTCCTCGACGCTTTGGACCTTCGACTGTCATCTCGATAGTAGTGGTCTCTGGTTTGGATGTATTCATACATCTATTATACCAAATCCCAAGCTATCCTAAAAATAGAAGGCCTACTCTTTGCAGAATAGGCCTTCTCAATATATGCCCTCGAGCTCCATGGCCAAGAGGGTTGTGCCAGGCGTCAGCGGGCAGGTGGGACTACGGAGTAAGTAGCTGACTCTTAGAATCCATGCCGGGCATCTAGGCCTGCATATGCTTCTTCGACAGCCTTAACCCAACAGTCTTCTGAATGATTCTTATATGAGATTGTATGGCAGCAGGCATGCGCTCCTATCTCATCATCTTCATGAGCATATGTAATACCTCCGCCATTCATCTTAGCTTCGTAGAATGCATAGAAGACTGGCCACAGATCCAACAATGTTCTACGAGCAGCTTCTCGTTCAAGTGCTACATCATTAGCCCGAAGTTGGGCCATCTTTCCACGAATAGGTTCGCTACTGCGAGGATATTTCTTCTCTACTCGACGATTTACCCAATCGTGGAATTGTTTGCTTACCTCTGGGATCATGCTGGTTTCGTTAAGCGGTTAGTATACGCCATTATCGCTGGAGTCAAATCATAGACGAGCTGATCAAGGATCGACACTACTTCCTCCAGACCTGCACTGTGACCTCGATCGTATGCCATACTAGACAGAGTAGATCTGAACTCTTCTGGCACCAAGGAGAGAAGTTCTGCCTCCTTAGCTGCAAAGTCCAGTATTTGTTTAGTAGTCAACATGAGTGGTATGGGTTAGGTAATCGGTTACTACGGAGTAGTTCCTATTTGATCGGTAAAGTTTCGTGGACCAACTCAGAGTAGAAGTCAAGGCAATATCGATTCGTTGAGTCTGCCCTCTTGAATGCCAAGTACAGATCGTTGTCTGCTACTGCCTGTACGAAGCTTCCGCCCTTAATTCCAACATTCCATGCAGTGCACAGGATGCTGGTCCCAATCGCAATGATGTGGTCTGAGTTTTTCCAGACGTCAGACAATGGTACTTGATGATAATACTTCTCATGGAACCGTTCTTTAACGTACTTCCGGATGCGATCAATCCGCGTATCTGGAAGATCGGGCTTCTTGTCCGGGCCTGACACTCGGGACGCACTATTCCAAATCTCGATCAGCGAGTTCACATCCTCTAACTCTGCACCATCTTCCCAGGTGTTAGCTATATGGTTCATGAAGTCTGACGCAATAGTCGGACTCGGAAGGGCCAAGGCAACCAGATACTTCTTACGGAACTTTCCCAGCTCCTTTGCAAACGCATCATATCCCTCATCAAAATAGACGGCACAGAGGTCTGCAAAATCCAGGCTCAGTGCTCCATTGACTGAGTAAGATGGTCCTCCGTTGGGGTTCTTGTTCGATTTCATGGTCGTTTGATTAGACTGCTAATATAGAATCGATTGGCCTTACTTGAAAATCAGGACCTGTCTTTCTTTACAGATATCTCAAGGACTCGGTCCTTTGCCTCTAGGCTACCAGACTCTCTGCCCAATTGAAATACGTTGGTGATAAGACTGACCATCACACATTCCTTCAGATGTGTCCCAACCGGTATCCAGATCTGGAAGTTCATATTGGGATATGTCGGGTACCCATCAGTTGGGATCGTCACAGTATATCGAAGAGCTGTCGGATAGCTTTCCTTCTTGTCGAATCGAACCTTTGATCCATGAGGCAACCACTTCAGCAGCCGACGGGAATGGTCTTTGGGAAGCTTGGTCGTTTTCATACTGCTAATATAAATTGCGTCTGACTCATATGACAATCGGGGCCAAGCTATTAGTTATCTACGGAGTAACCTTGTACCAGAGACACGTGCACCTTCCCATTGGATCAGATTCCAGATCACACAACAAAGGGCCGACTCTCGCCAGCCCTTTGCTATCAGTATTCTTTTATTCCTAAAAGGTATGAATGCTCAGTATTCCTTAAGGTATTAAAGATCACAGCTACCTTTACATTAAGATATCCACGGTCTACGCATGCCTTAACTAGATCCTTCCGGACTGATGACCCATCTCTGCACGTAAATTTGAAGAATCTGGTACACTTGGGCAAAAGTTCAATAGGATACTTTCCATTGAGCTTTTTAATGTCATCATCCATATGGTCGACCGTTTCCATGAAACTCTCTAACCATGCCATCTCATATTCGATAGCTTGTATAAAGACCTCATCAGATACGCTATGTTCCAGTGCCAGCATCTTATTCTTTGATTGATACTGTAAATATAGAACATGCCAGCTCAACCTGAAAATCGGAGCAGGCTACCTATCTTGTTCTTAGTAGCGATCGCCTGTGCTTCCTTAAGCGTTGGATATACTGCTCCAAGATATTCATAGCCTTGAACCTTGGTGATCACTTGTGCAGACTTTGGCACTTTGATTTTTGATGGCATCTCAGTTTGGTGTTAGAGTTCAACCGTTTCAAGTAGAGTGAATGCTACGTCACATCCATAATCATTGATGATCAGGAAGAATCGGTTGCGATCGTCCTTTCTGGTCTCAAGGCCTACGAAGAACGGAGTCTTCATCGTTCCAGTTGGTGTGGTCCCATTCAACATCTTCTTCCAAGCATCAGGCTCATCCGAATAAGATGTATATGCAAGTCGTACATTAGCCACCTGAAAGAAGGCTGATGCCAACTTAGACATACCTCCGTCATCTTCCAATGGGTCCATCCGCGCTGGAACTTGGAACCAGCCTTTTTGAAGTTTTGGTTTTTTCATACAGCTAATATACAATATGCAAAGGACCTTGTAAAATCGGGACAGACGATCTTGTGGTCAGACTGTCGAACAGACGGTCTACGGAGTAGCCTTGGACCAGAGACACTTGCACTGCGCTGGAATCCCGAACCCTGAAAAAGACGGAAGGGCCGCCCGTCCCCGAGCAGCCCTCCCTAAATCCTGATTTAAGAATCTATATATAATTACATTTTCCTATTTGGGCGGGTCCTTGTTCATGTGAATCAAGTTTAGTCGTTGTAATCTGGTTTGTGCTTCCCTTTCCGCTGCCAGCCCTTGCGGATCTTATGTACCTTGTTTGCTGGCAAGAGGGTCATTCCCTGATCGATCAGCTCCTGTCGACGAGCAGCTGCCTCGATCTTTCGCAGTTGGTCTGGTGTGATCTTCATTAGTTCCTTACGATCAGTCCGGTGTCGATATGTGCCAGGATTTCGACCCAAATGTGTGCATAGATCTGTGCATCCATAGTGTCAATGTCCATGCATACCTCGATCTCCTTTACGGCTTGTGCACGTTTGCTCCTTAATTCAGAAGTTGACTTTCCTGAATATGGTGACCGCTCGAAGGCAAGTTCCGATGTGAGGCTGGCGGTGTCGATCTTCATGGCTCTGTTAGATTGATACTGTAAATATAGAACAGATCAGTGAGTCTTGACAATCGGGGCGTTCCCGAGAATGTAGGCATCCAAAAACAGGATCTCCCCAAGTGATTTGGCTTTCCCGAATTCGAAGACTACCTGTCGACCGCTTTCGCTAAGGATGACTGCATCTTCTGGACATTCATATGTGACCAGTAGAAACTCGTCCAAATACTCAAGTGCGTTATCGAACCAGTCAAAAGCTTTCTCAAGAGCATTGAATCCGAATCGATGATCTTTCCATGGTTCGAATTTACCTACCAAACCATCTTCGCACCAGACAGGTCGCTCAGGGTCCTTGTAGTGAATGTCACCCATCTTACGACGGAGATCGACGTTCAGGCAGTTGTAAGGTCCATTACGATCTTCGCGGTGCTCTACTCGATAGATCAACATCGTTTACAGGTTTGGTGATACTGTAAATATAGCAAGATCGATCTACTCTTGACAATCGGAGCTTACTCGTAGGTGAAGAGTTGGCTCTTTTGTTTATTGAATAGATCGACCGACACTTCATTAATTTGAAGATCGCCGTTGCCTAACAGATCGTAGTTTACCTGCTCAACAGCATCACGCAGACTCATACCTTCTTCGAGCAGGTCACGCACATCCTCTTCGAACCCGTCAGGGCCGACTCCTGCTGCGACAAGGGCCTTCCCGATCTCAAAAAGTTGGGCACCATACTCTTCGAATTTTTCTGCCCATACAATGACCGGTAATTTTCCGCTTTCATCCATATTGTGGGCGACGATCAGGAATGGGATCTTCATGTCAGTTTGAGTTTGATACTGTAAATATAGACAGATGCTGCTAATCCAGAAAATCGGAGCCTACTCTTTTTTGACCGCCTTCTGCCAGACCTCCTGGGTGCAGGCACAACGGATCCGACGCAGCTTGGCCAGGTCGACCAGGAAGTTATCAGACAGGTTACCTTGAAGTGCATCGGTCACTTCCTTTTCGGTCTTGAGTTGTTTCGTCATTGCCATGTGTCAGTCGTTTATGATGAGGAGGTTGATCAATTGTCCGTTCTCGAGGTAACCTTTGTAGTTCCAGCCATATACATCCTCGCCGTTCCCGTCGACGTCAGCATGCGTTTGGAATAGCTGGAGCTGTCGATTGGTCTTGGGATTCAGGATGAAGACTGGATGTTGTCCGCGAACTGCCCGTTCGACTTCTTCGCTGGTATCTGCCAGCTCAGCGATAAATTCCTGAGTGTCAGGATACCATCTGGCATCTTCACCGGCTATGAGAGTTGGTTTCTTCATAGGGCTAATATAGATCAATCAGGTTATTCCTGAAAATCTAGACCACCCATTCCCAACGGTATCCATACTTCTCTGCCAGACGATCGCGGTCAGCATCAGTGTATGGCGTGATCGTGTGCACATCAGCCGCAATGTTTCCAGGATACCTCCCGGTCACCAGCTCTACAAGAAAGGTATTGTAGATACCTCCTTCGCGTACGAATACTCCAAGGTCGTATCCGAACCCTGTGTTGTAGATTACGCGATCTCCCGTTTTCATGTGTCTCTGATATTTGTGATCAGTCTACTGCAGTATGAACGACTGGTGTGTCAGGATCAGTTCCAAGCCCAATCAACATAACTGTGACCTTCCAACTATCCTTCACCTTCCAGGCAGAAGCCGCGATCAGTTGGGCACCGTATATTGTGGTAGCCTGGACTTCCATCTCCTTGCCCTTGTACATGCATCCATATCTGTGCTTGTGGAGGATCGGTAGCTCGTTCATAAGGCTAATATAGACTGATCCTGCTTACCATGAAAATCTGGGCTGGCCAGAGTCAAGTGGCACGCTCAAGCGCAAGCCGGTCCGCCGTTAACTTGGCTCGCTTGTCCCTGAGACAGGCACACCACTCCCACGACTCAGACTGGGCAAACCACTGTTCTAACTGATAAAGTTCGTCTTCTTCTTGTAGGTAGGCATCAATGAGATGGGTCGGCGACTCTTGGAACAGGTCAAGTATAGACGCCATTCGCGTCCTCCACTCGCGATCCAAATTCAGTTGGAAGATGTCCATGTCAACTTGACCATAAGAGAGGCCTGCAGACAGCTTAGAGGCCACGGAGAGCAAATATGGATCTAACATATCCTATTATACTGGAGGCCTGGCTCTAGGTTTAGTACCAGAGACGCATGACATTGTGTGTGACGTAAAGTGCCGACTTCCGGAAACCACAAATGGGACCCAAGTTGGATCCCATTTGCTAATAAACGGTGACGCGAATTACGACTTCTTGCCTTTCGACTGCTTGATGAAGTGTTCCCAAGTCTTGGCAGTGAGGTTCGTACCGTCTGGTGTCACATAGTCTCCTCGATTCTGGATGACGTTGTTGAGGATGTCCACGAAGATCCTATTAGAATTCCAATTGTGTTTTTCGGAAAGTCGAATAGTTT
>Ga0075158_10001216_pt1 | contig 19796 bp, 18 predicted proteins | sample JI91814BDNA_FD_70968 | JGI IMG/M metagenome (GOLD analysis project Ga0075158, IMG submission 70968) | Wastewater effluent complex algal communities from Wisconsin, to seasonally profile nutrient transformation and Carbon sequestration -... | ecosystem: Engineered > WWTP > Effluent > Algae... | reverse complement strand
GCGCGTCACCGCGTCACCGCGTCACCGCGTCACCGCGTCACCGCGTCACCGCGTCACCGCGTCACCGCGTCACCGCAACCATCCCGACCATCACCGGGTGCGCGACCATCTTCGCCACGCCGCCGTGCTTCACCGCATCCTCGCGGCAGTGCGCACACCACAGCATCGGCGCCCCCGCGTTCGCGTAATACGCCCGCACGCGTGCGGAATCCGGCGCGGCCGGCAGCATCGCCAACTTGCCCAGCATCCGCTGCCTGTACTCGTTGGCCTTCAACTGGTACTGCGGGTTGTTCTGCGTCGCCGCATACTCGCCCGCGATCAGCGTGTTGATCTGCTCGATGCGTGTCTCGGGGTATGGGTGCGTCGAGAGGAACTCGGGCTGGCTGTTCCCGCCGCTGGCGGCTTGCAGCACTTTCATTACGCTGCCCTGGGCAGCGGGGTCATAGCCAATCTTGGACATGTAGCGCATACCCAACTTGTCGGCTTCCAACTCTTCCTTGCGTCCATAGCGCAGTTGCACGACCTGCCCGCCGATCGCGAGCGCGGGGATGCCCACGGCTCCGATTTCCTTCGCAGTCTGGTTGCCGCTCGAATCGACCAGCACCGCCGCGATCGCAACGCCTCCCTGGATCGCGGACGAACTCGCGATGCGCTGCGCGCCGTGCTGCGCCGTCACGTGCCCAACTTCATGCCCGAGCACGCCCGCCATCTCCGCCTCGCTCGACAACTTCGACGCGAGCCCGCGCGTGAAAAAGACCTTGCCGCCGGGCAGCGCGAACGCGTTGATCACGTCGGAGTTCAGGAACGTGAACTCCCACGGCAGACTCGGGTAGTCCGCCTCCGTCACCGCCGCCAGCCTCGAGCCGACGTCCTTGACGTACGCCTGCAGGTCCGCGTTCGGGACCGCGCCGCCAAACTCCTGCGTGAACTGGGGCATCGCCTGTGCGCCAAGGGCCACCTCATCGTCTCGGCTCATCCCGAGCGTGAAGATCGTCTTCCCCGTCGCCGCGTTCTTCGTGCATCCGCCCAGCGACATCGCTGCGAAACAGAGCAATCCAGTCAACAACACCTTGCTTGTCCGAGTCATGGTCATCGCTCCGTGTGTCTGGCCCTTGGCCAATCTCAAGTTCCCGCGGGGCAGGCTGCTCGCCTCCCCATTCCATCCCGACGACTTCAACTCCACCATATGATCCGCCGCACAATGCAGCCAAACAGTACAACCCCTGCCTCCTCCGCGCCAGCCTGGACCGATGCCGACCTCGCCCGGAACCCGCATGCCGACGCCGACAAGCCCGCCAAAGTCCGCGGCATGTTTGCGGCGATCGCCGGGTCGTACGACCTCAACAACCGCTTGCATTCGCTCGGCCGTGATCAGGCCTGGCGCAAGTTCGCCGTGAAGCAGGCCGCTATCAAGCCCGGCGACCGCGTCCTTGACGTTGCCTGTGGCACGGGCGATCTTACCGAAGCGTTTGCAAAAGCCGCGACCTCAGAAGTCGTCGGCTGCGATTTCACCCCGCAAATGCTCGATGTCGCACGCAGCAAAGCCACGCGCCTGCCTGCGCCGATTTCCGCCAAAGTCCGGTACGAAGAGGGCGACGCCCAGAACTTAACGCTTCCCGACTCTTCTTTCGACGTGGTCTCAATCGCCTTCGGGATCCGCAACGTCCAGCAGCCGACCAAAGCGATCGCGGAGTTCCGTCGTGTTCTCAAACCGGGTGGCCGCCTGATCGTGCTCGAGTTCGACCGCCCCTCGTTCGCGCCCGTGCGTTGGTTCAATGACCTTTATTGCGCCCGCGTCATGCCTTTGACCGCCACCCTCATCAGCCGTGACCGCTCCGGCGCGTACAAATACCTCCCGCGATCGGTCGGTACATTCATGTCCCGAGGTGAGATGGTGCAAACCATGGAGCGGACTGGGTTTATGAACGTCACTGCGACGCCGCTCACGCTGGGCATTTGCGTGTGCTATCGCGGCATGGTGCCGTCGTAAGTTCCTCTCTCATCTCAAGTTGCAGTCCATGCGGATGATCGAGTTGGGCATTTCGCGCAGTCCGTGCGCGGTCGCGCAAGTTCGTTATCGGGCGTCTTTTGACCCCCCTCCAGATTCTTCCGAGTTCCACCCGCTCCGCCGATAGCCATGCCATCGCTCGTGGTGGATTGTCTACCCGGGATGACCAGGTTGGCCGGAGGCTGGCCGGATGAGAGTGACTGGGATTGGGCAAGGGAGTCGCCCCCCTAAGTCTGGAGCAGGAACCATGAGCCAGGAAGCATTGGTCGAACGATTCTTTGAGACGCTTGTCAACGGCGATCGGCCCGCTGCACGCACGATCATCGATGAAGCGTGGGACAGCAACGCGTCCCCGCAGTCCGTCATCTCCGACATCATGTGGCCCGCGCACGAGATGATCGAGCGCCTCTACAAGGCCGATCAACTCGCGACGCTTGGCTATCACTACTCGACGCGTCTGCTGCGCGTCCTGATCGATCAGGTCGCCGCTCGCCTGCCCCAGCGGGCACGCAATGGCAAGACCGCTCTCTTCTTCTGTGGGCAGTCGCAGGGTGAAGAACTCGGAGCGCAGATGGCCGTGGATCTGCTGGAATCAGCGGGTTTCACGTGCCGATTCGCTGGTGGTGGCGTGCCCGCCGATGAGATCCTCGCGCAGGTCCACGAGGCTCGCCCGAACTTCCTCGTCATGTTCGCGTCCGCCGCGAGCGACCTCCCCGAGATTCGCCAGGTCCTCGACTCCCTCAAGGCGATCAACGCCTCCCCCAACACGCACATCGCGGTCGGTGGCGGCGTCTTCAATCGCGCCGAAGGCCTCGCCGAGGAGATCGGCATCAACCTCGTCGCCCGTGATCCGCTCGAAATGGTCGAGTTGCTGGCGAGCGATAGCGTCGTCGCCGCCGCAACTACCGAAGTCGCCAAGGCCCCGGTCAAGAAGGCCCGCTCGCGAGCCGCATAACTCAAATCGGTCGCCAGAGTCGTCGCTGGTGATCACACGGTAAATGTTTGGGTGGGAAGGCCCTGCTCCATAGGAGCAGGGCCTTTCTTTTGAACGAGCGGTCGTTCGCGGTTTCCGGACAGAAATGCCATCACCGCGACTCTGAATGCAGTGGGGGCGCAAAGTTCTGCAACCACCGGAGCCCCTCTCTGGTACAGTGGATTGTCGGCCAGTTCGCCTGAATCTTGTCGGTTCCCAGCCATGGAAAGAGACGCGGAACAAGCCCTGATCGCACGAGCGGCCTCGGGAGACCGAGCCGCCGCCGAGCGCCTCGTGCGTGAGCACCAGGGCGGGCTGTATTCGTACATCCTGCGTCTTTCGGGGCGGCCCGACATCGCGGAGGATGTGGTGCAGGAAGCCTTCATTCGGGCGCTGACCCATCTCGATCGGTTTGACACGCGTTTTCGTTTCACAACCTGGCTGTTCACGATCGCGCGTCGCGTGTTTCTCAACATCTGCGATCGCAAGAGCGCGCGGACGGGCTACACGAGCGAGCACTGGGACGATCGCCCCGGCGCTGTGACCGGCGAATGTGCCGCAGACGCCGAGGGCGAAGCGATACGCGTGCGCGATGCGTTGCAAGTCGCGCTGCTCGAACTGCCCCAGGTCCAGCGCGAGGTGGTCGTGCTGTTCCATCAGCAGGGATGGCCCATCGCGATCGTGGCGGAACACTTGGAGTTGCCCGTGGGCACGGTGAAGAGCCACCTGCATCGCGGGCGTCAGAAGTTGCGTGAGATTCTCCTCAAGAATCCGGCCGTTCTTTCGGGCTCGATCGTGCCAACTTCTTGGTTGGCGCCGGGTCATTTGCCGGAGTCGGAGGTGCGAGCATGAGCACGTACAACGTGGTGAGAAACAAGCGAGACGATTTCGACCCGATGCCCGAGGTCCTGGACGCGGTGTTCGATGGTGAGTTGGACGCGAGCGATCCCCGCGTGGTCGAGTTGCTGCGCACCGACGCCGAAGCGGCGCGGCGTTTCCGCGAGACGCAGCGGGTGGTAGATCGCCTGCAGCGCCGACCGATCGCGCCGGACCTCAGCGAGTCGATCCTGGCGGTCGTGCATGCGAAGCAGCCTTATGCACCCAAGCGCAAGCGTTCACGCGTGACGCCGCAGCGTGTCGCGTTCGCGGGCGGTTTGCTCGCCGGCATCGCTTTGGTAGTGCTCCTGCAGAGTGTCGCCAAGCCGCGGCAGGGCGTGGCGCCGATCGAGGTTGCACGAACTCGCGTGGACAACGACATCGCGTTCGCGGCACCGTCCGAGGGCGTGGTGAACGTTGAGCCAAGCGCGACCACACCACGCGGCCGCGCTCCGCTGGCTTTCCATGATTCCGCCCGGCACGAGGCTCACTTTGAGTCTTCGCCGGCGCCAGTGGCGCTCGCCAGTTCATCGGGTAACGTGGACCTCAACGGCCGTCCAAGCGCCCCCGCCACGGTGTTCGCTGCGACGGCGTATCAGGCCGGCCCGAACTATCCCGGGTCGGGCCAGGTGGCATCTGTCGCTTCGTCCGATTGCGTGGACGACGTTCAGGTGGGCCCATCGTTGCTCGCAGCAAGCGTGTCGGGAGACTCACCATTGGTGCGGCTCACACCCGCTGTGTACACGCCCAGCAAAGAGTGGCCACCCGCGGACATCGGCGCGTTCATCGAGCACATCGAAATGTGTGGCGTGACGGACGAGTTCAAAGTGTCCTCGCGCTCGAACTAGCACGACATCGCACCGACCGATCACGCCCCGCGACGTCGGCGCGGAAGCATCAGCATGCCTCCCGCGAGCGCGAGTCCTACCGCGCCGGGTGCTGGCACGACGCTATACGCCAGGCGGAAGTTGTCGATGCCCCATGATTCGTCGGTGTAGGTGCCGATGCCGCCATCCATGAACGAGAGGCGGACCTTGTCTGTGCTTGGTGCCTTGAAGGTGATGGAGACGTTGCGATAGACTGCGTCGAGCGCGCTCGTACGCCCGCCGTAGTTGGCGCGGGGCATGTCCGGGGCTCGGAAACTCTGTGGCCTGTTCGCGTCGTTGGAGAATGATTCGTCAAACTTGGTGACGCCATTGACCTGCACGATGACGCGGTCCGCGCCGCCCGCCCAATACCCGTCCCACGAGTCGAAGATGTAGAGATCGAACGTCGCCGTGTACTCGACGAATGTGTCTGCGGCGAGGGAGAGTGTCGGTTGCAGCACCGCGACGTGCGAGACGGTGTTGCTGTGCCAACCGTTGAACGTGGTGAAGATCGTCGCGTCCTGATTGAGTCGAGAGTTGCCCGTCCAGCGATAGTCGAGCCAGCCAGCCTCGAAGTTGTTCTGGTAGATCATGGTCTGCGCCTGGGCGGCGGAAACGCCCAATCCAGCGAGCCCAAGCCCAACAGCCGCAAGCAGGTGCGAACGAAGCATCGATCTCTCTCCCTCTCTTCGCCAGTCCCGCGCCCCGTGTGTGTCCACGCTTGGGGCGACCCGAGATTGGTGCTTGTCATTGCGAGCGAGGCGCTGTGCCCTCTCCCCAACGCAAACATGCCACGCACCGGGCGTTTCACAAGAAAGCGGGCCTCAACGTGGGAGGAGACACCCTCCAGCGTGCCGACTGTGCGGCTTCTGACGCCTGCGAGTCGATCATCCAGATTTCTCGGACGCGTTGGTGAAGGAGGGCCTTTCCCCGGCTTGTGGCCTGGACCCTCCCTAGACTTGCCCGCCAACCGCTGAAGACGTGTCAGCACAGGCCGCCCCGGCCCAGAAACGCCAGGCGAACGCCCATGGAGCGCCCGCGCCCAGCGTGTTTTCTGAATCGACCGGACCGAACATGACCCAGACCTCAGCCGCCCCCGCCATGACCAATCACATCCAACCAACCGATCCCGACCACGTCCACGGCAACGACCCCAACGCCAAGCGGAATGAGTTCATCCGCAACGTCGCGATCATCGCGCACGTCGACCATGGCAAGACCACACTCGTCGACAACCTGCTCAAGCAGTCGGGCAACTTCCGCGCCGGCGAACTCGAGAAACTCGAGGGCGGGCAGCACGGCCTCATCATGGACTCCAACCCGCTCGAGCGCGAGCGTGGCATCACCATCCTCGCCAAGAACTGCGCGGTGAACTACCACTCGCTCAGCGGCAAGGATTACCGCATCAACATCCTCGACACGCCGGGCCACGCCGACTTTGGAGGCGAGGTCGAGCGCGTGCTCCGCATGGCGGACGGCGTGTGCGTGCTCGTCGACTCGTCCGAGGGCGTCATGCCACAGACGAAGTTCGTGCTGGGCAAGGCGATGGAACTGGGCTTGAAGCCCGTGGTCATCGTCAACAAAATCGACCGCCAAGACCAGCGCGTCGAGGAAGTGGTGGGGGAGGTGTTCGATCTTTTCGTCGAACTCGGCGCTGATGATCACGCTCTCTCGTTCCCGACGATCTACGCGGTGGGCCGTGATGGCTGGGGTTCCAAGTCTTGGCCTTTGACCGAGCCGCGTCCGAAGGACCTTCGCGACGTGTTCGAGGCAATGGTAAAGGAAGTGCCCGCGCCGATCGCTGACACCGAAGCGCCGCTGCAGATCCTCATCACGAACATCGACTACAACGAATACGTCGGGCGCATCGGCATCGGGCGCGTTTTTCACGGGCAGATCAAGAGCGGCCAGACGGTTGCGGTGATGAAGCGCGATGGCAAGATCGTCCAGACCAAGGCCCAGCAACTCCTGCAGTTCAAGGGGCTCAAGCGAGAGGAAGTGGAATCGGTCGACGCGGGCGACCTGCTCGCGATCGTGGGCCTCGAGAGCGTTGATATCGGCGACACGATCGCCGACGTGAACAGCCCTGTGGCCCTGCCGCCGGTGCACGTCGATGAGCCGACGATGTCGATGACGTTCCGCATCAACGACTCGCCGTTTGCCGGGCTGGAGGGCGAGTACGTCACGAGCCGCCAGATCAGAGAGCGTCTCTACAAGGAACTGCAGAAGAACGTCGCGATGCGTGTGGAGCCGGGACGCACGGGCGACGAGTTCCGCGTGGCGGCCCGCGGCGTGCTCAGCCTTGGCATTCTGATCGAGACGATGCGTCGCGAAGGTTTCGAGATGTCCATCGGCAAGCCCGAGGTCATCATCAAAGAGATCGAGGGCGTCCCGCACGAGCCAATCGAAGAACTCGTGATCGATACGCCCAACGACACCGTGGGTTCGGTCATGGAACTCGTGGGCGGGCGCAAGGGCGAAGTGAAGAAGATGGAGCCGCGTGGCGACACCGTCACGCACATGAAGTTCGAGATTCCCTCGCGTTCTCTGATCGGGATGCGCAGCCGCATCCTGACCGCGACGCAGGGTCAGGCGATCATGCACCACTCGTTCCTGCGATTTGAGCCGGTCAGCGGCGAACTGCAGCACCGCCTGCAGGGCGTCTTGATCTCGCTGGAGACAGGCCCGGTCACGACGCACGCGCTCGAGAATCTCGCCGATCGCGGCTTCATGTTCGTCGAGCCCCAGGAGAAGGTCTACGAGGGCCAGATCGTGGGCGAGCACAATCGCGATAATGACCTCACCGTCAACGCGACGCGCCTCAAGCACCTCACGAACATGCGCGTGTCGAGCAAGGAAGCGACGGTAGTCTTGAAGGCGCCGCGCAAACTGAGCCTCGAGGCCGCGATGGAATACATCGAGGACGACGAACTCGTCGAGATCACGCCCAAGAGCATCCGCCTCCGCAAGAAAATCCTGCAGGAGAGCATGCGCAAGCGAGCCGAACGCGGCGACCGCGGGCGAGGCGGCGGAGAGGATTGAGTTTTTTCGAATCGCGGGCATCACAAAGACCACAGCAACCCACTCTTCGGAGTGGGTTTTTCTTGGAGTTTGTAGAACCGAAGGCGTTCGCTGCTGGTCTAATGTGGGCTGGGAGCATCAATGCCCGCGGAACGAACGGACGAACAACTCGTCGCTGCCTTTGCCAAGGGAGACACCTCCTGCCTTGGTGAACTTGCGCAGCGGTACGAGGAGTCGCTGTTCGGGCTGGCGCGGGGGCTGCTCTCGGGGCGGGACGACCTTGCCATGGACGCCGTGCAGGAGGCGTGGGTTCGCGTCATCAGATACGCACAGCACTTTGAAGGCAAGAGTTCGGTGCGGACGTGGCTGTATCGCATCGTGGTGAACAAGTGCCATGACCTGCGGACTTCAAACGCGAGGCTCCTCAACGTTGTACGAAAGGCCGCCCTTTCTGCGAAGTTGTTGGAGAACGACGACCGCCCGGCTTCGGACGCTTCGTCAGATGAAGAACTCGCCCGCATGCTCGATGCCATGCCCGACAATGCTCGGCTCATTCTCCTTCTGTGCCATCATCGCGGCCTGACGAACGAGCAAGCCGCCGACGTTCTTGGAATCCCGGTCGGCACACTCAAGAGCCGCCAGCACGCCGCCCTCCAGCAACTCCGTGAGATCGCCGCCAAGGAGGCACGAACATGACCCTCGACACTTCGCATGACCCCCTGGGTTCTATCGAATCGCGATTGCAGGCGATGACCGTGGCAAGGCCGTCGAGCGAGTTGTGGCGTTCGGTATTGCTCGCGCAGAGGCCGCGCGCAATGGATGTCGCGCGGCCTTCATTGATGAACCGCGTGATTCCGAATCGGTACCTAGCGGGACTCGTCGCCGTGATCGCGCTGGCTTTGTGCGCGGGAGTTCTCGTGCCGTCGCTCGGAAAGGCGCGGAGTATTGCGCGGCCTGTGGCGACGGAACGGCCTCCAAATGTGTTCCTGAAAGAGGCGAGGATACCGACGGCAGAAGAACTGGCCTACCAATCACCTCCCGCCGTTGGCTTGACAGACTCGATGGTCCGAGCAGAGTTGGCGGATCGCGCGAATGTTGATCGCTCGTCCGACGCTCAGCATTTCGTCGCGGGGCAGGTCACGGATATCGCGGGATTGGGTGCCGATCCTAGAACTCGGTCTGCTTCAGACGCCGCTCCAAACGCCTCTCTCACCCGCCACGTCGTCCGCAAGGCCAGCATCGATCTCTCCGCGCCCGATGTCCGCGTCGCCGCGTCCAAAGCCGCGTTCCTCGTGAATGAGGCGTCGGGCGAGTACGTCGAAGCCTCCAACATCTATGGCCAGGACAAACAGTCCACCGCGCAACTCACGATCCGCGTCGTCGCCTCGCGATTGTCCGAGGTCATGGGCGAACTCCGCGGACTGGGCACGGTTGTCTCCGAAACCGCCGATGGCAAGGACGTCTCCGAACAGGTCGTGGACATCGACGCCCGCCTCCGCAACGAGACACGCGTGGAAGAGGAACTGCTCAAACTCCTCGCCTCGCGCGAGTCGGCCCCCCTCGCCGAGGTTCTTGAACTTCGCAAAGAGGTCAACGCCTCCCGCGAGCGCATCGAGCGACTCACCGCTCAGCGCGATGGCCTCTATCGCCTCACGTCCCTCGCAACCATCCTCATCAACATCCGCTACGACTGGAAAGAGCCCGAGGTCGCAGCCGTCGGCTGGTGGTCGACGTTCCGCACGTCCATGTCCAACGCGGGCGCGGACGGCCTTCGCACCCTCTCGGACGCCATCGCGTTCATCGTGTGGCTCGTCCTCGCGGGGCTGCCCTGGTGGATTCTCATCGCCGTGCTCGCCCTCGTTGTTCGCCGACTGTGGCGTGCCGGGAACAAGGCCCGAGCCACCGAACCGCCGCCGGCGTTGTGAGTTACACCCACGCCGGAACGACTGGACGGGCGCGGCATCTTCGGTCATACTACCGGGTATGGACACACTCTCCCGCCGGACGTTTCTAGGCAGCACTTCGCTTCTCGCCGCCGGCGCAATGGTTGGCTTGCGCGAGGCTTTGGCCCAGCAACCCCCCGTACCCAAGCCAGCGGCTGCGCCCAACGCTGGCGACAACCATCGCGGCTCGTGCGTGATCTCCTCCTCCAACGGCCTCGCCGCGACCGTGCGCGCCCGCCAACTCATCGACGAGGGATACGACCCCGCCGACGCCGTCGTGCAAGGCGTGCGCATCATGGAGGACGATCCCAACGATGACTCGGTGGGGCTCGGCGGCCTCCCCAACGCCGACGGCATCGTCGAACTCGACGCCTCGGTCATGCATGGACCGACTCACAAGTCCGGCGCGGTCGGCGGCATCCGCGACATCAAGAACCCAGCGATGGTCGCGCTCATGGTCCTGCGCCTCACGGACCACTGCCTTCTCGTGGGCGAGGGCGCACGCCGATTCGCGATCGAGCATGGCTTCCGTACCGAGAATCTCCTGACCGAGAAGGCTCGCCTCGAGTGGCTCGACTGGAAGCACAACATGTCGAAGCACGATGATTGGCTCGACGACGCCGAGCAGGATGCGCCCGCTGGCAAGCAGTGGAAGCAGTTGCCCTGGCAAGATGACAAGGGCAACGACAAGGAAGCCAACCCCAACGCGCCGCGACTGAACGATGGCTCGCAACTGCCCAAGAAGACATCGCTTGTCGTGCCTCACCGGTGGCGCATCCACGAGGTCACGGGCACGGTGCACTGCTCGGCCGTCACGCCCAAGGGAGACGTCTCGAGCGTGACGAGCACGTCGGGGCTGAACTGGAAGATCCCCGGAAGAGTGGGGGACTCCCCGATCATCGGTGCGGGGAACTACTGCGACAACGCCGTGGGTGCCGGCGGGTGCACGGGTCGAGGCGAGGCCGCGATCGTGAACCTGGCCGCGTTCCGCATCGTCGATCTCATGGCCCGCGGCATGGCTCCATCCGAGGCGGCGATGGCGGTTGCCAAAACGGTCGCCGATCACACCAAGGAGAAGCGCCTCCTCACGCCGGACGGCCGCCCCAATTTCAACGTGCGGTTCTACGCCCTCCGCAAGGACGGGGCGTACGGCTGTGCGACGATCTACTCGGGGCACCAGTTCGCGGTCCATGATTCCACCGGGTCGCGGCTGGTGAACGCGCCTAGTTTGTACGACGCGCCGACGCCACCGCAGCCCTGATTGAGCCGCCGCCCTTGTGCTCCACAGTTGCCCTTGGGTGGTTCTGCGCAATTAGAGGACCATGTCTCGCCTTTTTGGAAACTAAACGCGTCCACTCGCGTTGTCTTCAACGTACCTTCGTGTAGTCTTTGAAGAGCGTTCGGTGGCATTCGAGGCTGCCCGCTCTTTGATTGGTATTCGTTTGGTTTGAGGCATGGGCATCGGACCTGCTCGCCAAAGGGTGTCACCGGGGAACCACGTACCCGACCAGCGAGTCGGGAAGAAGGGGTGACTTGCATGGCTTTGCTTGGTATCACGTCGTCACGCTCACTCGTCGGAGTTGCATGCCTAGCGATCCTCGCTGGTTCTGCGATGGCTCAGGAACTCCAGCCTTTCAAGCGAGAGTCGCTCCTGCAGCGCGCTCGGCGGGTCAAGATCGAGATTCCCGCCGCCTCGGTTCCCGTCATCAATCCTGAGACAGGCGTCGCCGAGGATCACCAATCCATGACCCGCTGGGGCTTCATGTGCGGCTCGGACGAATCCGCGCAGTCCGAAGTCACGCTGCGCGCGATCATCGCCGAGCAAGAGGCCAAGTTCGCGCCCGGTCAGCCGATCATCGTGATCGACACGCCACGTGAAGGCCCGACAGTCCGCGCGCAGACGTTCAACGTCGTGTTCAACCTGGGTGGCACGGTGCCCGCGAATGCGATCCAATCCTTCACGCTCGCAGAGCAGTATCTCGAAAGCGTCTTTAACAACCCGATCACGTTCACGGTGAACGTGAGTTTCGCGTCGATGGGTGCGGGCGTCATCGGCGCGACGGGCTCGAACTTCATCAACAACGTGGCTTACTCCACGAGCCGGACGCGACTCATCGCAAGCGCCGCGTCCGCGACGGACATCCAGAACTTCCTGCCAAACGCGTCGTCGATCCCCGTTCGCTTCGACGGCACCGTTGCAACAACGACAAACGTGAGCACAGTAAACTGGACTATCGGAAACGCTCGTGCAGCGGGAGTGACCTCCAATACCGGCGCCGCGGGATCGATGACCTACAACACCGATTTCTCGTTCGACTTCGATCCGTCGAACGGCGTGGGCGGACTGCTGTCCCTTGTGGACACGATCGTCCATGAGTGTGGGCACGCGATGGGCTTTGTTTCGGCTGCGGATAACGCGAATCCGGCCGTCGAGACCATGGACCTGTATCGTTTCCAACGCACCAACACCGGAGGAACGTGGAATCCCACGAGCACCGCGACCTTTGGCACCCTCCCCCGGCTTGTCGACTTCAACACGCCAAACGACGACCACATCGTCGATCTGGTGACCGCCGAGTACCGCATGTCCGATGGCTCGCCTTATCAGGCCAGCCACTTCCGCGAGCAGACAGCGGTCATTGGTATCATGGACCCTGCGCTTGCCGGAGGACAGACGTTCTATCCCAACTACTTCCGCGCATCGGACATCGCCGTGTTTAGAGCGATGGGTTGGAGCAACACGCCGCCCTGCACCACGACGATCTCCAGCCAGCCCAGCCCCAGCACACGAAACATGATCGCGGGTCAGACCGTGACGATGACCGTAGGCGCGACCACTACAGGTCAGGGCACCATCTCATATCAGTGGCTGCGCAACAGCCAGGTCATCTCCGCCGCCAACACCCGATTCTCCGGTATCAGCACCGCCTCACTCTCAATTGATCCGCTCGTGACCGGCGACGCGGGCACGTTCACATGCGTCATTTCGAGCGGGTGCGGCGGAACAACGTCCAATGCCGTTACTCTCACCGTTGCGGCTCGTTGCCCCGCTGACACCGATGACGGCAGCGGCACGGGCCGTCCCAACGGCGCCGTCGAAGTGGACGACCTCCTGTTCTACGTCACCGCCTTTGAGGCCGGCAGCCTCGCCGCCGACCTCGATAACGGCTTGGGCCTTGGCGTCCCGGACGGCGGCGTCACCATCGAGGACCTCCTCTTCTTCCTCGCCCGCTTCGAAGCCGGTTGCTGAACCCCTTTTCCGCCTTTTTACCAGGCCCGGGCACCCCGCCCGGGCCTTGTTTTTCCCGCGATTCGCACCCCTTGCCCTCTCGTCCGGAAGGGCTATCATTGAGGCCCGGCCCAGAACGCCGGCGTTCGGAGATTGTCAGCCATGTACGCGATCATTGAAGAGTCCGGCGGTCAGCGCAAAGTCCAGATGGGCGACGTCTTCGACGCCAACCTCATCAACGCAGGCGAGTCCAAGGTCGGCCAGGCCATCAAGTTGGACAAGGTCCTCGTCATCGGCGAGATCGGCGGCAACGCCAAACTCGGCCAGCCCTACGTGAGCGGCGCGTCCGTCTCCGTCGAGGTCGTCGAGCCACTCGCCAAGGGTGAGAAGGTCCACATCCAGAAGTTCCAGGCCAAGAAGACCTGGCAGAAGAAGACCGGCCACCGCCAGCCCTACACCACCGTGAAGGTCACCGCGATCAACGGCTGAGTTCCGGCTTCGCTCAAGATTCCACACGCCCGAGGCACACGCCTCGGGTTTTTCGTTTCCTAGACTTCCCGTGGCACAGCATTCAAGCCTGTGCGATTCCCCAGGAGCATCTCATGAAGTCGATCGCCGCTCTCGTTTCAGCCGCTGCCCTCGCCGTCCTGTCCGGCTGCGTCTACTCGCACACCGAGTCCCGCACGAGCGCGGGCATGGTCTCGTTCAAAGTGGATGGCATGGCCTGCGAGAACTGCGCCAAGGATGTCGCCCATCACCTCGCCGAAGTCCCGGGCGTGAAGACCGCCAAGGTCGACTTCGCCTCCAAGAAGGCGACCGTCACCCTCGACGAAACGAACCCCGCCAAGATGGAACAACTGACGGCCGCCGTCGACGCATGGCGCACCGAGCACTTCGGCGCGAAGGAAGACGCCAACTGCCTCGACCCCAAGAAGCGTGAAGAGATCAAGGCGAACTTGGGCAAGTAAGCCATTCGTATCGAAATGATCCAGCAGCCTCAAACAAAGGCACGGGCACCTCGCCCGTGCCTTTTCCATTTGGGGCGGATTCGCCGATACACGCTGCATGGTGCCGACCGTCTGGACAATCTCAGTGCTTTTCGCGCTCGCCTCGCTCGTGCTGGCGTGGCGAGTCCTGCGGTCACTCCGCCATCGTCCCGGCCACTGCACGACCTGCGGCTACGACTGTTCCAACCTTCGTGAGCCTACGTGCCCGGAGTGTGGGAAGCCACCGGTCGCCACGCCTTCGCGCCGCCGTCTGCTTCTGCTGTTCCCTGCGGCACTCTTGATGCTGCCGTTGCTTGCGATTTCGCTCCCCCAAAAGACCAGCCGATTGCTCTCCGCGGTTCTCCCCGCGCGCGAAACGATCGCAACGCGAACCATCGATGGTGTCCACTTCGTTCATGAACGGGACTTCAGGCTTCCAGACTGGCTCGACTCTCGCCTTCGTCGCCTTGAAATTAACCACGAGCCGCCGGTCTGGGGCGAGTTTCTAAAGGCGACGGGTCCGACCGGGACTATCTTCGAACTCGCCGACAGGTCGTTCGACTTCGTGAAGGTCCCGGAAAACCCCGACCCAAAGACGGGCGCCTTTCACGCTGTATATTCAACTCTCGCCGAAACGTCCCCATTCGAGGCGGGAGTCGATTTGACGCCGATGTTCTTCATCGCTTCGTACTCTGGCGGGGCTCACTGTTGCTACACCTACACCTTTATCCAACTTGGAAACGCTCCCAAAGTCCTGACGCAGATCGAGTTTGAGAATGGTGCAGGGTTTCAGTTCAACACTGACCCTGCTTCCAAAGACGTCCTTGTTACCTCCACCGATTCAGTCTGGAACTACTGGAAGTCGTGCTACGCCTGCACCTTCAAGCCCGAGATCATCCTCCGCCTCAGGGACGGCGTGCTTGCTCTCGCTCCCGACCTCATGGCCAAGCCGCTCCCAGCAGACCTCGCCGACATCGAACGCCGCATGAGCGAGATCATCTCCGCCGCCAACTTCACTTTGCTCGAAGAACGCGTTGAGCCCGCCGATTACTGGCACTTTGTCGTCGAACTCGTCTATACCGGGCACGAGAAAGAAGCCATCGACCTCGTCCGCCGCACCTGGACAGAGAATGGCCCCGAACGCGAGATCTTTCTCGCCGAACTCATCGCCAACTTCGAATCAAGCCCCTGGGCTGCCGCCATGCGCCGCCACTTCGGCAACTGACGCTGGCAATTGGCCATGGCACAGGCTTGCAGCCTGTGCGTTTCCCCAGCGCCTTTTCCCGCTCGCCCTCCCCCTCTACGCTGCCCCCATGACCACCATCGGCGATGTCAACTACGACGCCCTCGGCCACGGTTACTCCAACCTCCGCAAGCCCGACCCGCGCATCGCCGCACAGATCCACGCGGCCCTCGGCCCACCGACCACCAATCGCACCATCATCAACGTCGGCGCCGGCGCAGGCTCCTACGAACCCACCGATCGCTACGTCGTCCCCATCGAACCCTTCGCCACGATGCGTGCGCAGCGCCCCAAGCACCTCGCCCCCGCCGTGCGCGCGACGGCGGAGAATCTCCCCTTCGACGACAACAGTTTCGACGCCGCCCTCGCGAGCCTCACGATCCACCAGTGGCCCGACAAAGCCAAGGGCCTCGCCGAACTCCGCCGCGTCACGCGCGGCCCAATCGTCATCATGACGTTCGACGTGGACGAGTTCCGCCGCTTCTGGCTGATGGACTACGCCCCCGAACTCGACGTCGGCGATCGCGCACGCATGGGGACGATGGATGAACTCCGCACGCTCCTCGCGCCGCACACCTCCCGCGTCCGCGTCGAGGAAGTCCCGATCCCGATCGACTGCACCGACGGCTTCACCGAGGCCTACTACGCCCGCCCCGAGCGCCTGACCGATCCTCGCGTCCGCGCCGCTCAATCTGTCTGGAAGTTCATCGCGCCCGGCGTCGAGGCTCGCTTCGAGCACCAACTGCGGGCCGACCTCGCGAGCGGCGCGTGGGACAGGAAGTACGCCCACTTTCGCGCGATGTCCGTCTTCCACGGTGCCCTGCGCCTGGTGGTGGGGGAGCGGTGAGCACAGACTGCAAGGCGGGAAAAACAACACCCCGCCGATCGGGCGGGGTGCTTGTGTGTGTCGTAAGAGAACTGTGAAAGATCGATCAGCGCCGACGGCGCGCGACCGCGACGAGCCCAACCAACGCGAGACCCGCAGCGCCGGGAGCCGGAACCACAACGCTCAAGCCACCCGCGAAGACCGAGGAGTCGTTCACGATGGTCTCAAGGTTCGTTGCAGCCGCACCGTTGGCCTGCAGGTACCACGCGGCTTTGTTGCCGCTGATGTAGCCAGCGGGAACCGTCGCGAGCAAACTGCGCGGGGTCGTGTCGCTGCTCAGCGTTACGGCGTAGCGGAAGACAACCACGTCCAGCGACGAGTTGAAGAACGCTCCGGCGAAGTAGTTCGGCACGGGCAGCGCCTGGGGCAACTGTGCGATCGCCACGCCCCACGACGTGTTCGTCGTCGCGGTGGTGTTCTTCGATCCGGCAAAGCGGAGTTCGTTGCCCGCGTCATTGAACGACGTGATCACGCCCGACGCGGACGTGGGCAACTGGCCCGCCGATCCGAACGGGAACATGCGCCCCGTGTTCGTGCCGCTGTCCATGACGTTGCGACCGTTGTACGACGTCTCGGACACGGGCGTGCCGTAGGACGACGAGGTCGAAGTCATGTTCAAGCCGGGGTAGGTGAACGGAACAACCGAGTCACCAAGGTCAGGCCGCCAGCCCTGCAGCACCGGCTGCATCGTCAGCCCTGCAAGGCCGAGCGCGGTGGCGCCATCCAGCGCGACGCGGATGCGCACGTGCACCGTCGATCCCGGCGCTGCGAACGCGCTGGACGACCAGGTGCTGCCGCCATCGGTTGAAAACTCGTTGTACACCTGAGACGTCGCTGCGGAGGCGACGGAAATCGCGCTCCCGGCCACAAGGGCCATAGAAATCCACACCTTCATGTCTTATCTCCTCTGCCCCTCTCCGAGGCGGCCCAGTGTACCCGTGCGAGCGACCAGCGGTTGCGGGAACAGAGAAAAGTGCCCCAAAATTGCCTCATTCACCATCTGAAGTTCGAGTTTTCATGCGATCTGAAATCGGACAAACTGGTCCTGTTTAGGAACATTTGTCACACTCTCTCCTATCGTCCACTCGTGGACCTCTTCCTCATCCCACTCCTCGCCGCGTGCATCGCCGCGATCACGCTCCTCAGCGGCTTTGGCCTGGGCACGGTCCTCATGCCCGTCTTCGCCCTTTTCTTTCCCATCGAGATCGCGATCGCCGCGACGGGCGTCGTCCACCTCGCCAACAACCTCTTCAAACTCGCCCTCGTCGGCAAGTGGGCCGACCGCACCGTCGCCCTGCGCTTTGGCATCCCCGCCGTCATCGCAGCGTTCATCGGCGCCGCACTCCTCTCACTCCTCACGCCCGCCGAGCCGCTGCACACCTACACGCTCGACTGGTTTTCGAGCGGCCCCGGCCACACAGGCGGCCACGTCGCCACCATCACCCCCGCGAAACTCATCACCGCCCTCATCCTCGCCATCTTCGCCGCGCTCGAACTGCTCCCGGCCTACCAGCGCCTCGCGCTGCCGCCGAAGTTCCTTTCCCTCGGCGGCTTCCTCTCCGGCTTCTTCGGCGGCCTCACGGGCATGCAGGGCGCGCTCCGCGCCCCATTCCTCCTGCGAGCCAATCTCACGAAAGACCAGTTCGTGGGCACGACCAACGTCGTCTCGACCGCCGTCGACCTCACGAGACTGCTCGTGTACGCCCTTGGCTTCACGTACCTCGCGAAGGTGAAGGACTACAGCGTCCTCACCGAGCCGCGCACGATCACGCTCGTGACGCTGACCGCCGCGGCCGGGTGCGTGGGCTCGCTCCTGGGCAAGCGCTTCCTCAGGAACATCACCCTCCGCACCGTGCGCACGCTCGTCGCCACGCTCCTCTTCCTCCTCGCGGCGCTCTTGGCGAGCGGGATCGCATGACGTTTGCGTATCCAGTTCCACGGAAGGTCGAACCAGCGTGACTATGGGTCTATTAGCACCCGGCCTCGAAGCGCGACAAGAAAAACAGAAGATCGTTCGCGTCTACCGCCGCGTCTGGCGTGCCGACCGCGCCATCGCCGTCATCGTCAAGGTCGATGGACACATCCCCAGCCTCGAATCCCACTAAAAACGTCAACAAGTCTTCGATCGTGACTGCGTTGTCTCGCGACAAGCCGTTGGACAAGTCTCCATCGTTGTCAATATCCGCTGGACACCGACACACCCAGCGGGCGATGCGGTCTACGGCAGATCCGCCGCTGGACCGGAACGATCCGCCGACGAAGAACTCGCCATTGGGACGCAGCGTCATGGCATACACCGAGCCATTCGCGACTTCGCAGAACGCTTCCCAACGACTGAAGTTCCACCGGGCCATATTGGCAACGGGCACGCCATCGGCGCTCACTATGGAACCGCCAGCGATCAGGTCGCCATTGGGCATGGTGGTGAACGCGAGGACACTCCCGTTCACGCCCGTGCGCAACGCCGTCCACACCGACCACTGGGGCGACCACCGAGCGACATGGTTCGTGATGACGCTGCCCGACATGTTGAACTGACCTCCCACGACCAGGTCGCCGTTGCCGATGCGAGTGAGCGCATTCGCCGGTGAGCTCGTGCCGCCCAGCATCGAACTCCACGCCGTGCCGTTCCATCGCGCCACGCCCGCGGCCGGAGCGCCACCCGCGGCGAAAAAGTCCCCGCCCGCGACGAGATCGCCATTGCCGAGCGTTGCCATTGCGTACACGCTTCCGCCCCCGGGCACCGGCGAGAAGTTGCCCGTCGTCCCCGTTCCTAGCGGGAGCCAATCCGTGCCGTTCCAACGCGCGATGTGGTTGACGGCGATGGGGTTCGCGCACGGCGGGAGAGAGCAGGGCGGCGCGACAAAGTGCGTGAATGTGCCGCCAGCAACCAAATCACCATTCGGCATAGCGACCAACGCGAGCACGCCGCCTGGCCCAACGCCGCTTGTGAACACGCCTCGCCCAACCGGCGTCCAAGACTCGCCATCCCATCGAGCGATTCCGTTGCCCGTAACCAACTGCGCGCCAGACCCCGATGAGACGGAGAAAGATCCACCCGCAATCAGTTCGCCGGTGGGAAGCACGAGCAACGCTCGCACCGTCCCATTCAGTCCTTCACCTACCGGCTCCCACATGCGCCCATCAAACCTCGCGACGCCCAAGACCATGTGCCCGGCCCCGTTGCTCGTGAACGCGCCGCCGACGATCAAGTCGCCATCGGGCATGTTGGCCATCGCGTACACGTTGCCATTAAGGCCCCACACGACGTCGCCGGGAACCCACACGCATTGAGCCGATGACGAGGGGGCACACGCCGCGAAGGCCAGAACTGTGAGCATCGCTCTCATACCTGCCATTGTCGTCGATGAGCGCGGCAAACGCAACGGCGACTTGCCAATCGTCCCAACTCGCCTTCCCGACGCACAAAAAGGTCCCAATGGCCTCCTGACAAAACCCCTCCCTCTTCCGACACCCTATCCCAACCCCTCCCAAAACCCCCTATCCTCCCTTCCTGTCTCATTTGGCCCTGTGGCAATCTGGCCCTTTGGCCCTTTTCTTGGAGTCCCCCATGCCTTCCGCCATCACCATGAAATCCGGCAAGTTGTCTGTCCCCGCCGACCCCATCATCCCCTTCATCGAGGGCGACGGCACCGGGCCCGACATCTGGAAGGCGTCGGTTCGCGTCATGGATGCGGCCGTCGCCAAGGCCTCCGGCGGCAAGTGCAAGATCCACTGGCACGAGGTCCTCGCGGGCGAGAAGGC
>Ga0075158_10001213_pt1 | contig 19804 bp, 19 predicted proteins | sample JI91814BDNA_FD_70968 | JGI IMG/M metagenome (GOLD analysis project Ga0075158, IMG submission 70968) | Wastewater effluent complex algal communities from Wisconsin, to seasonally profile nutrient transformation and Carbon sequestration -... | ecosystem: Engineered > WWTP > Effluent > Algae... | reverse complement strand
GGGGGGTGTCTCGATTTTTGGCTCCTTTGGGGGGCTATCGAGTTGCAACCAGGGCCTGGCCCTGTTGGTTCCAGAGTGGTCTGGACTGAGGTTAAAACCTGCCCTGCCTGAGCCGGTTTGGGGCAAATTTGGGGAACCAAATGAAGCCTGGAAAGAAGCCCAAGGAAGAGGCTAAAATGAAGCCAATTTTAACCTGCCCTAAGTTGTTGACAGGTAAGGGTTTAGAAATGGGCGAAGAGGGACTCGAACCCCCGACATCTACTTTGTAAGAGTAGCGCTCTAACCAACTGAGCTATTCGCCCGTTTCGAATTCACAAAAAGATCCAATCGACATTCAGATAGTGCTTAACACTGCCTGGGTTCATTGACCCGTCGAAGCTCTTTTTGGTTCAAACGTTTTCAGTGTGTTGACTCTTGCGAATCTGTGTTGACTCTTGCGAATCATCGTTCGGAACGATCCACACACTGAAACAATTATTGCTTTTTCAAGCGTTGTATTGTTTGCCGACTTCAAAAGGTCTTGCCTAGCTATTAGGCAATCACCCTGATGTCAGGCGAGGTTATTTCTTGCGTTCACCTAGATTTGCTCAGGTCAACATCAAGATGCGTAGTTATTGGCCGAGATCGTTGCCGCGTCAAGTAAGGTACTGCCAAAAAGGGACAGTTACAAACTACGCGACCGCAGAACTATGCAGGGCGATTTCGGTTGCTAGAAGCACGGCGCTCAGCGCGAAGGCGCGAACGGCGGCGAGCTTCACTTGGCTTTTCGTAGTATTCACGACGACGCATTTCTTTTTTCAAACCACTGCGTTCCACCAACTTGCGGAAACGTCGTACCGCTTCCTGAATGGTTTCCCGGTCACGGACCAACAACTTGACCATGCATTCCTCCCACAAAGGCTCGAAATTAGAGACCCAATAAATGCCAACGGATACCAAACCATGACCCTGTCGAGATCGCTCAAAAGGGGGCGTTTCCTCGCTCGATTCGGCGACAGGAAACCCGAAAATAGATCCGCTTGGACCCTTCGAATAGACAAAAGCCCCTTCGAATAGCCCCAAAAATCGTAGACCCAACTTATTTTCGGCTGAGTCCCGCAGTTTATCGCAAGCGCTCCCGACCGTCCAGCCAACTTTTCCGGTTCTGCGAATCAATTCTCCCCGTTATCGCACTCCCACCACCTCTTCCTTAACCCGAATCAGTCGTCACCCCCCATTTTCTACGCCACAAATCCCCCAATGTGGGAGCAGCAGTCCCCGCCTCACGCAAAGTCAACACAAACACCCCAAATCTCCCGGCCTAGCTAACCGGACTTTGAATTTGACCTCTGGCGTGACTATGCCTGCCAAGCCGATTGGACTGAGCAGACGGACGATACCAACGCTTTGCCAAGAGGGATGGATGGTCACCTTTCAACGTTCCCAAGACGATGCACGCCAAAGAGTGGAAGATATCGATGCCCGCCAAGAAGAAGTCCTGGCCGAACTAGAACGGCTCAACGCCCGCATCGAATCCTTGCTGCAATCTCATGGACGAAGCACCGCCAGCGAAACCGAATCAAGTGTCGGAGTCAGCTCGGTCCAAGTGACCTGATTTATAAATCGCTCTTACCAACCGCAGTCCCACTAAAATACTCCCCACAAAACCAAGCAAGCCGAGCACCGAAAGCCGTTCCAAACCAAACGGCCCCTCCTGCAAAAACAGTACCGGCGGGACTTTATTGGCAAGCAACAACGACGATCCTAAAAACAACGAACTGGTGAGCATGCCGAGCACAAGTCGATTGACCGAAGGGTTCAAGCCGCGATGCGCTAAATGCACATCGAGCTTCCCCTCTTGAAGCAATTGCATCAAACTCCCAAGTTGACCAGGGAGCGTTTCCAAAAGATCCGCCATCTCGACATAGATGCGACGCATACGCAATATGGCTCGCTTCGGCGATAACCGACGCAATCGCATTTTGCGGAAGAAAGGTTGCATCACTTCCAACAACGCAAAGTTGGGCGATAACGAATGTAACGTCCCTTCAAGCGTGATCAACATCTTAATCAATAACGCCGTCTGCGGAGGCAAGGATATATGATGCTGATGCAAAATGTCCGTTAAGTCATTCAACGCTCCACGCAAATCGAATTGACTCAAAGGCTGTGCCCCATAGAACGAAATGAACTCGGTCACTTCAACCGATAATGCACTTTCATCCAATTGAATCGGCGCATTGCCCACGCGTTTAATGATCGAGGTCAACAATACCGCATCATGTGTGGCAATCGCCAACAACATGTCTTCAATGTGATTTCGCAAGCGTTCATCAATACGGCCAATCATCCCAAAATCGATCAGCCCCAATTGCGTTTCGGACAACACCAATACATTGCCTGGATGTGGATCCGCATGATAAACACCCAGCTCGAAAATCATGTCCATGTACAACTCGGCGATACGCACTGCTAACGCCTGCTGAGCTTCGGCGGGAATAGAAGTACTGTCGCGATCCAGGTCAATGACCGAGCAACCTTCAAGCCGCTCCATCGTAATGACTCGCGGCGTGCACCACGTTACAAACGGGCGCGGCATGCGAAAGGTAACGTTCTTGCGAAGCGCCGTTTCGAAATACTGCAAATTGCGTACTTCACGCGTGAAGTCCAATTCGCGCATCAAACTTTTCGACAACTGCTCGACGAGAGCTCGCGGTTTCCACAGCGCCAATTCGGGCACACGTTCGACTAACGTGGCTAAGCCGGCCATCACTTCAAGATCTTCGCGAACCTTAGCGCGAATATCGGCATGCTGCACTTTGACAACCACTGCCGTTCCATCGAGCAAGCGGGCGCCATGCACTTGCCCAATCGACGCAGATGCAATCGGCTCATCATCAAACTGAGCAAAGATCTGCTCGAGCGGTTTACCGAACTCGGCTTCAATGATCTGGCGAATCGCTGCAGGTGGATCGCTTTTCACATTGGCTTGCAACTGCTGTAACTCGGTCGCCAGCGCTGAGCCGATCAGGTCAGGACGCATACTGAGCACTTGGCCGAGCTTGATGAACGTTGGACCGAGATCCATCAAGGCCATGCGAATGCGGGTTTCGCGGGTGTAATTGGATAAGGGAACCCCATCTTCGTCCTTGAACCAATCGCGCACAAAATCGATCTTCAATTGGCTGAACCAGTCGGCCAAACCATACCGCCGCAGGACAAACATGATCTCCTGCCATCGTCGCAGATTGCGATAGAGCTGCGGGATGGAAGTGATTTTCATGGACGCTGGTTCGTTTCGAAAATAACGGTTGTGACGGTTGGGCGAACGAGTTGGCTCGTCCCACGGGTGGGACGAGCCTAGCCTACGGCTACGGGCTAAACGAAGCGCAGTCAGAAGTGAACAATACTAGTGTGCCTCTTATTCGATCTTACGTCTGAACTAGCGCCTTCGCAAATCGAGTCTGCTACAATGAGCCGCCAAGGAGTCACCCGCTATGGCCAAGTCGACACGAGACAAATCCCCCACAGATCGCAACGAGGACGAACCTTTCGAGGTCATGTTGCTGCAACTCGAAGAAACCGTTCGAAAATTGGAACAAGGAAACCTCGGCTTACAGGACTCTTTGGAAGCCTACCAATTGGGGATCGACAGACTCAAGCGTTGCCATAAGATCTTGGCAGATGCGGAGTTAAAGATCGAAATGCTCAGCGGCGTGGATGAAGATGGCAAACCGGTGACACAAGCCGTAGATGCGTCGGAAATGTCGTTGGAAGAGAAGCAAGCGTCGCGAAGTCGCCGCCGCAGCGCCGCAGACGATTGATCCAAGTCGTTCCAAAAGCCCCCCGCTATTAGGCGAGCGGTCTGAATCGATTTTCCTCAAAAGGTGGGAATGCACAGCGTGAGTGGTCCAGCTGCAAATGTTTCGCTGAACGAGTTGATGGCCGAAATGCGGGCCGAAGTCGATTTGGCTTTGGAACAGGCCTTGGCGAGCCGTAGAGCGATCCCCACTCGCTTGGCTGACGCCATGCGGTATTCGCTGCTGGCACCTGGAAAAAGACTCCGGCCACTTCTAGCACTACTAGGTGCACAGGCGGTCGGAAGTGACAGGCGTCAAGCGATCCATGCAGCGGTAGCCGTGGAAATGATCCACACTTATTCGTTGATTCATGACGATTTGCCCGCGATGGATGATGACGATTTACGCCGTGGTCGCCCAACGTGTCATGTTCAGTTTGACGAGGCGACTGCTATTCTGGCCGGCGATGCCTTGTTAGCACTAGCCTTCGAGGTGTTGGCCGAGGGTCTAACCCACCTATCGCAGTCAAACGATTACTTCACTCCCACCGTCCTTGGGGATGCACTGCGGCGGTTGGCCCAAGCCGCTGGGCCCGAAGCCCTGGTCGGCGGTCAAGCCATGGACCTATTGGCTGAGAAAGAAGGGGGAGATTTAGAAAAACTCCAGACCATTCATAGGGGTAAAACGGGTGCCATGATCAGAGTTTCCCTGGAGTTAGGGGGGATTAGTGGCGGCGGGACTTCTTTACAACTTGATTCGTTGCAACAATATGGGAATAGCTTGGGTTTAGCATTTCAGGTTGTAGACGACCTACTTGATGTCGAGTCCACCGCCGATGCGATGGGAAAACGGACCGGAAAAGATAGCTCACGCGGTAAGCTAACCTACCCAGGTTTATTGGGTGTTGATGCGAGTTGGGAAAAAGCACGCGGATTGGTGCGGCAAGCAGAGCAAGCTTTGGAAGGCTTCGGAAACGCTGCTTGGCCGCTAGTAGAACTAGCACGATATGTGCTGAGTCGAAAAAACTAAAGGAACCAGGTATCTATATGCACGAAATGTTGTCGCGAATTGAATCTGCGCATCAGCTTCACGATATGTCGCTCGAGCAATTGCAAAAGCTCGCCGATGAGATTCGCGATGTGCTCTGCAACCTGATGGCTACCCGCACAGCCCACTTCGCATCCAATCTAGGTGTGGTCGAGTTGTGTTTAGCTCTACACAGTGTTTATGACTTTCGCACCGATCGTTTGATTTGGGATACAGGACATCAAATCTATCCTCATAAATTGATCACTGGCCGTTATCACGAGTTTGCAACGATTCGTACTCGCGGCGGTTTGATGGGTTATCCCAACCCAACCGAAAGCGATTATGACTTGTTCATGACGGGCCATGCCGGTTGCAGCGTCTCGACAGCTCTGGGCCTCAAGAGCGGTGACGACCTGATGAATCGCAAAGCCAGCAAGAGCGTGGCCGTGATTGGTGATGGAGCCTTTCCATCGGGTATCGTCTTCGAAGCGCTCAACAACGCAGGCGAACTCAACGCTGACATGCTCGTTGTCCTGAACGATAACAAAATGTCGATTTGCCCACGCGTCGGAAGTGTGGCTCGATATCTCGATCGATTGCGAACCAATCCGTTTTATACCGGCTTGAAAAACGAAGTCGTGAAGATGCTCAATCGAGTACCGCTGTTTGGCGATCCGGCCGAACGCATGCTGGCTCAACTGAAAGAAGGTGTTAAAGCGGGCTTGTGCGGTGGCATGCTCTTTGAAGAGCTGGGTTTCCGTTACATCGGCCCGATCGATGGACACGACCTAGGCATTCTGCGCAAGTACTTGAATCTGGTTAAGGACCTCAAGGGTCCCGTGTTGTTGCATGTCGTCACCGAGAAAGGACATGGCTACCAGCCAGCAGCCGCTGATCCCGTATTCTTCCATACTCCTCCAGCTTTTGAGGATGACAATGGTCGCCCGAAGGTTGTTAGTGGAGGAAGCAGTCCTGCCTACACGAACTACGCTCGCGATGCGATTCGCGATTGCATGCGAACCAACGAGCGGGTCACGGTGATGACGGCAGCGATGTGCCAAGGCAACAAACTAGAACCTGTTCGCGACGAGTTTCCCGAGCGATTCTTTGACGTCGGTATTTGCGAGTCGCATGCAGTCGCGTTTGCTGCCGGTCATGCGAAGACGGGCTTGCGACCGATTGTGGCCATCTATAGCACCTTCTTGCAACGTTCGTATGATCAGATATTCCAAGAAGTCTGTCTGCAAAATCTCCCTGTCGTGTTCATGATGGACCGAGCTGGTTTGACAGGTCCCGATGGGCCGACTCACCACGGTACGTATGACATCGCCTACATGCGTGTTTTCCCAAACATGGTCGTCATGGCACCTGGCGATGCTAAAGAAGTGAAATCGATGTTGGACTTTGCATTGGAACATCCAGGCCCCGTTGGCATTCGTTATCCCAAAAGCAATGCACCGATTCTCGATAAACCGAACGACCCGATCCAACTTGGCAAAGCCGAGGTCGTGCGGTGGGGAACCGATGGCAGCTTGATCGCGTTCGGTGGCATGCTGGAAACCTGCATGCAGGCCGCAGATCGCTTAGCGAGCGAGGGAATGGACGTCACCGTCGTTAACGCTCGCTTTGCCAAACCGTTGGATGTGGAAGTCATCGGCAAATGTTTCCAACAAGGCCGCTTTGTGATCACCGTAGAAGAAGGTTGTCGCATGGGTGGCTTTGGCAGTGCTGTGCTGGAAGCGGCCTGCGAACATGGTTGGGACACACGCATGATGCGTTCATTGGGACTCCCTGATCGCTTCGTTGAACACGGCGAACGCGAAGAGCTAATGGCCGATCTTGGATTGGATGCTACTGGCATCATGCGAGCTTGCCGCGAATTGGAACAGCGGATGAATGCTGAGCAAATGGCTCGCTGAGGTGAAGTTGCGGATGTTATAAGCGGGAGTCACTGGATGCGCGGACGAGGCGTTGTAAAGGCTGCTTGGGTTGAGCAAAAACGCCCTCCGCGCGTCGTGGTCGTCGCGGCTCCCGATAAACCGCATGTTCATGAATGGTTGCCGCGTCTTCTGCCGATGATTGAGAAACATGCAGAGATCGTGCACGTCGATCTCACCTTCTCGTATCCTTTCACAGACACGCAGAATGATTTAGTGGTTGTGCTCGGTGGCGATGGCTCGATTTTGCAAGCCGCTCGGCAAATGCGTTACAACCAGATTCCCGTGGTAGGCGTGAACTTGGGTCGGCTTGGCTTTCTGGCCGACATCGGACCTGAGCAATTTGAACGCATCTGGCCATTAGTGGTCACTGGCCCATGCGAATATACCGAACATGTCATGCTGGAATGTTCGGTATATCGAGGCGAACAACGCCGCTGCTGCCAGATCGGCCTAAACGAAGTGGCTTTGCGCACGGGCAGTCCTTATACGATGTTGCAAGTTGACATGTTCGTCGACGAGACCTGGGCCACGACGTATAGTTGCGATGGCTTGATCCTCAGCACGCCCATTGGTTCAACCGCGCATAATCTCTCTGCGGGTGGGCCCATCTTGCATCGCAACCTACAAGCGGTAGTGATCAGTCCGATCAGTCCTCACACGTTAACGATGCGACCGGTAGTCGATACCGCGGATCGCGTCTTCGAATTGCGATTGCGGCGTGCAGCGGCGACGACGGCTGTGGTCGTGGATGGCCGCGAGTTAGCGGAGCTGACCATGGAGGATCGAGTGCGAATCGAGAAAGCTCCGGCGGCTTTCAAGATGATTAATCTCACGGGCTACAACGAATATCGCACTTTACGAGAGAAGCTCGGTTGGAGCGGTGCTCCCCGCCCAGAACTGGCCCCGAGCCCACCGGCGGAATAGGTTTGGCTGGCGCGAATGGCGAGCGTTTAGCTATAGCTCTTTTTTGCGGTCGGAACGCACTTGCTGCATTCCCAACTCTCTTGGACCACCGCGAACCTCCGCGCTGCCGCACCGCCCCCCACGCTGCGCGAGACAGTAGATGGGAGTGAGTTGAGCAGGAGAGCTATCAAGAGAAGTCTCTCGGTCGGTTGAGATCGTTTAGCCCATACGCCGAGAAGGCAAGGTGTTCTCATTCGCGCCTCCCCAAGCCGCGAACCTCCGCGCTGCCGTACCGCCTCCCGCCCTGAGCGGGAGGTTCTCGCGCCTGACAGGCTACAGCCCACAAAACTATCCACTTGTATACACACATCCGTCCACATAAAATCACCCACAATTACATTTCTGATCAAGGAGAGCAATCATGCCAAAAGCCAAACCGCAAGCCATTTACACGGAAAGTAACACCACTGCAGCGTTCCAATTGAATTGGGCGTTGACTCTAGCCATGCGTGAAAAACTCTTGGTACCCCCATCGATCTTCGAATCGCTAAAGAGTGCAACGGAACCCGATGCAGTGCGAATACTCGAGCAGGCACAAATGGATGATTTTCGATTGCAATTCATGGTCAGTACTCGCCCGCACGTCTCTCCAGCCGATGTGGTTCGGTCCGTCAAAGGGTGGCTTCAATATCTGATGAGAGCCATCAAGCCCAAGATCTTTCAAGGAACCTATAACATCTTGAGCATAGGGGAAACAAACAATGACTGCTTGAATGCGTACGTTGCTAAGCAACCACAACGTCATCCGATGGCCGATCCCCGTGTGCAGAAACAAATTGAGCTCTTACAGTTTTTCGATGAAGCCGCCAATTTGAAAGAGCCGCAGTTCAGCAATCATGGTCGTAATCTGCATAATCTGCATATTGTGATCGAGAATCATGACCACTTGCACAATGTAAATGAAGACGTACTCCGGAAGCTGCGTTCGATGATTATTCGGTCTTGCGCACAAAAGCAACATTTGCTCGCACGTATAGGCTTGGTATCCAACCATTTGCACTTGCTGCTTGGCTGCAAAAACGTGTACTCGCCGCAATCGGTAGCCCTTGCGCTCATGAATAACATGGCGTACGCGATTGGCATGAAAGCGATAAGCGAGTTCAGTTATTATGTTGGCACATTTGGTCCATATGATCGCGATGCGATTCGACTGGCGATCCGATCGCGTAATTGAAATGATGTGAAATTAATATCGGATTTAGGCGTGACAGGATGCAGGCCGAGTTCTGTAGCCTGTCAGACGCGAGATCCTCCCGCACAGGGCGGGAGGCGGCGCGGCAGCGCAGTGATTAGCGGCCGGGGAAGGCGATGAGATGCTTGCAGCGTGAGGCACATTTCCCCTGCAATCTTTCCGGACCAAAAGACTTCTTTGAATAGCTCACCTGCTCAACTCTCTATCATTTACTTTCCAGCAGCGCAGGCGAATGGGATCCTGTTGTCATTACCGTCGCTTGAATCCTTCAGGCAATTCTTTCAGTCGTTCGAGTTCGATAATGTCGCTGTAAAACCAAGGCTTACCTGAACTCTTCTTGAAGCCGACACATTTCGCAGGATACTTGACTCCATCGTGCACTCTCCAATCGCTGAAGCGATAGATGTCGCTTCGCCAATCGATTCGAACCAACCGACTTTCAGACTTATCGAAATAGATGTCCATGGGTGGATCAACCGTACCACTGACACGCAGACCATTGGCGGCCTTCTCAGACTCAACAATTTCTGGGAGCATTTCCAGTTTCGAAGCAGGATCGGTCAGTATCGTTAATGTCCAAGCCCACACCAAGAACGTCGCTGGTTCATCGGGTTTCGCGTCGTTCTTCACGCGTTCGCTTTTGCCCGTCCACCAATACTTCGGCGGTTCATAGATCGAAACACGCTCTGGTACTTTCTTTTCCGGATCGCTACTTACATTGACTGTTTCGCGAGCACGAAACAGTCGCAGAAGTTTATCTTCCCCCCCAACCGCATCGATCGCTTGCTTGACAATCGTGGTCGCGTCTGGGTCTGAAGCAACAACTGGATAGCTCGATAGAACAATACAAGACAATCCGATGAGGAGAATGAGCCGCATGAACTTTTCCTTAGGTACGGTGAGTTCAATCATAGGTTTCCCTTGCACACTAACTTCGTCTTTGGGCGGATTACTTTGACTCCGCATTTGGGCTGGCCAGTTTTTCCTCAAGGGATCTGATTTCACTTGTCTGCGTTTTCACCGCGGCTTCCAATTGCTCAATCTTTGCGCTGAGATTTCTCACTTCACGTTCCAGGTCACCAGTACCTTTCCGGCCGAAAATCAAGACGATCAGTGCGATTAAAATCAGTGTACCGCAGCCCAGATTGACATGCTGTCCTTCTGCCAAGCGAACTTTCGGTGGATTGTCGGAAGCTTGTGGATTCGGGTCGGGAATTATGGACATGGTTCGATACCTTTCTCAGGTCCGTTCGAAGCTGATTGGGAATCCTGAAATTCTCCGCGATCGAGTCTCATGTTGCAAGCCAAGCTTCAATACTGGCCAATATCTGAATGTCGGCGTCCAAATCCCCTGCCTCTCCCATTCGATTTGGAGAAATGCCGTTACATCTTTGAGGAATTAGATTCGGATCAGGAAAGTAATACCGCAGCTAAGGCCGCGCGAACGATGGTGTCTAACATCTTTTTTCCTTGTCCTGCTGGGGAAAACATGAAATAATCCGAGCACACTGCTTAGGAAAAACGGACGCGCGGTCTCATCTTATCCATCAACAAAAACGGTCCATTACCTCTAACGAGATTTGCATTGACTCAAATAACTGCACACCCAACTCCCAAGAAACGCCAGCGAGGTGGTAAAGGACTAGAGACACTGGTAGACATGGCTGCCCTTGGTTTCTTGGTTCTCGGATCTTTGCTCGCTTTGGCCATGTTGATGTCATTCTCTCTGCGTGGACTTCTCGCAGCGGCCATCACGCTGGCTGGAGCATTCATGAATTGGCTCTTGCTACGCTGTCTGGCAGAACATTTGCGATTGCAAAAGAAGATTGCCGGATTTGAATTCGAAGGAAAGATCTCCGGTCCCAATGAAGAAACCATTTGGTGCTGTAGTCATTGTGGGAATATGCTTCATTCAGATCAGCGCTGCGATGTTTGTGGAGCACAAATTTTGCCCAAAGTCGATGAACATCGACCGAACGATGAAATTCAACCGTAGTATCGCCAACACCACACGAAACTATGGGCGAACATCAATTTAACCTCCCCCAACCATTGAAGCTCCAAGTACCCCAGTTGCGAGTGGTCTATCGCGACTCTCGTCCTTCCGATCTGAAATCAACGTTACAACCTGTTAGCGTTCGCCCAGTACCAAGACCAAACCATGACACTCAATGACGAAATTCGCGAAATCTACGACGCAGCCATGTGCATTCCGGAACCTTACTCCAGCTTGACTGATGATGAAAAGCACGTCGCTAAACACTTGCTGGAACGATTGAATAAACTCGAATCCGAATACGAGACCTTGCCACTCAATGAATTGTTGCGTCCTATGCTGCTGAGTAAAAATGGAAAACATGCTGAGGCCATCGCCTTTACCGAACAGCAATATGAAAGGGAACCGTCCTGGATGAGCGCGATCGCATTGGCAAACGCCGCGAGAAGGGGAGGGGACATTGCTTACTCGATGCGTACGAGGTCGCTCTTTCGAAGCAACCCACACATCAATGGGCCTTACCCTCCGCTTTTTACTGCCGCTACCAATTAGGTTTCGAGGGCAATTGGCTTTCAAGCTTAAATGAATTTGCCCGTCAACAACGCTGTACCTGCGGCTTAGAAGGTTGCCTCACGGAATTATTAGGAGTCTATGGAACGGAAGATGGAATCGCGAGAGCCGAGTATCTGCTTGCCAAACTCGATTCAACACTAGAGTAAACCTCTGCTGCCCTCAAGGCCTAGTTTCGAACCATCGTGATAACGTATAACGTAAGCTCTCAGTTTTATGCCTACTCGGGACAGCCCCAGGACGAAAGGTAACATGCAGTTCTCCAATCATGAAGTTTCGATCTTTACAGCGTCCGAGTTAGCGGGATTTTCTGCGTCTTATGCGCTCTGGAGCATGGCAGAAAATGAACAACTCGTTCCGATGTTGGTTTACATGACCGACTCGGATGAGATCAAAGTCGATTGCATAGAGCCGATCGATTCGCAACAAGATCCAATCGAGTATGGGCTCCAAAAACTTCGTTCCAACGACTTTGCCGCCAAATACGCATCGTTTGTTTATGCCACGCACATCAACATCGACAAGACTCGCACCAGGGCGATCATTATCGAGATTCGCTGCTATTCTCTACCTAAATCTGAAGCGGTCGTTTCCATTCCCTATTCGCCGAAATCCAATGGCAAATTTTGCATACATGCACCACAGATCACTCGGTTTGAGCACTGTGAAGATTCGTGGCGTCAACAGTTTCTTTACTCGTTCATCGATGGGATCGAGGGAAATGAACTTGGCCAGAACGTCTGGAACACTTATTTCGACATGCCACATTAGAGGATCGTTACAGGCCGAACCTCACAACGAATCGGAGGAGTAAATCATGCTTATGCCAACGATGGAACAACGCGTTCGTATCATGTTGCACCATGCATGGGCCCTGCGCGATGCAGGGTGGGATAACAAAGCCATCATCGAAAAACTCAGCTCGGAGGGAGTCCCGTCTCATATTGCTAATGAAGTACCGAAGCTAATCGATGATGCCACCCTCAAACTGATCCATGACGCTGCTGCACGGCAAACGGTTGTCGAACAGGTTACTGCCGCCATTGAAGCGGAGGATTATGAAGCCTTGCAGGAAGCGATGCTTCAAGGAGTCGACGACGAACGCACCCTTCACAAGATGTATTGTGAACTAGAAAAGCAACTCCTGTCCGATTCTCACCCACAAGGGACGATAGCGGCCTTTGGACTTTCCTTCTTGCTTGGATTGGGCGATTGGCCCTTGATTCAAGCTCTATCACATCCAGATTGGAACGTCCGTTTTCGTGCCGCCTTCGCGCTGGGAAAAATGGGCAAACATGCACACAATGCACTTGCTCCGCTCCGTGAACTCACCCATGACTCCGATGACTTCGTACAAGAGGCCGCCAAAGAAGCTGTTGACGCCATTGAAAAGGCGATGAAGCCATGGTGGAAATTCTGGTAACTCCTCCCAGCGTCTAACGCAGCGAACTCAAATACTCGATCAGATCTGCCATTTCTTGAGCCGTCATTTGCTCCATTAACCCCGTTGGCATCAGGGATTGTGGTTCACTCTTCCGCTCAGCAATCTCTTTGATAGGAATTCGAATCTTCTCGCCGTTGGCCGCTACGAGACTCAACTCATGTTCGGACTCGGATTCTATGAGACCTGTGACTACCGCTCCATCATCGGTCCTAACACGCTGAGTCTGATACTTCGCCTCGACCAAGCGCGAAGGTTCAGCGATCGCTTCAAACAGTTGCGACTTCGCCAACTTAAGTCCGATCGCATCAAGCTTGGGACCGATCTGGCCACCTGAATGGGCCAACTCGTGACAGCGTGAACATTGAAGCCGATTTGGGTCGCGGAATAGCTGACTTCCGCGAAGAACATCTCCATCTAAGTTTGCTATATCACTCCACCGCGAACCACTGCTCATACGTTGGATTCGCTCCCCTGACGGAATAAAGGCCTCAAACAAACTACTGATAACCGTATCACTATCTTTGGCCAATTGTTGCAACAACTCTTTCGAAAGAAGTTCATTTCCTTCTGATGACGCGCTGTTCGCGTGCTTGGCGAGTTGAATGGCAAGTTGCAAAGCGAGACGTCGCCTCTCTTCACCCGGCTTGGTCTCGACGCTGTTGCTCGTGTTACTGGATGAATTTGAGAGCAGAAGTGCATGCGCCAATTCACTCGACAATTGACTCGCGGTCGCCGAATTCACTTCGGCTCCAGATCCTAACCCATCAATCCAGTCGGCCACTAAAGCCACTCCCGCAAAATCAACCTCACGTGAGCCGATATGCGGCATATGCCCCACGGACGAAGAGGCTATACGATAGGTGAGAATGCTATTCGAGGATTCCCCCGGATCGATGAGTTGCGAATCCTTGAAACCAAACTCTCCCTTCTCCGGCTTTACGGAAATCATCTTGAGTTCGGCTTCCGAATTGGGTCTTCTCAAGTCAATGGCCACGCCAGTCCCAGCCCCGAATTGATGACAGTGTGCACAATTCACATGGAGATAGGATCGGGCTCGATGTTCAACAGACGTATTCGTCTCACGAGGTAAGGCAACTCGTACGCAGCGTTCGGCAGGCACAGGTTCCCGATTGCTATTCACCGTTTTGACATAACCTCGACGTTGCAATTGGAGCCAAACCGATTGCTCGCCAAATTCCGGCTGATGCAATTGCTCGGGGGTAAATGCCAACGTGGTTTCTGGCCAAGGATTGTGACATTGAAAACACTCGCTACGACTATGGATACGCCAGCGTTTCTTGCCGGGAGTCCCCAACACAATTTCTTTACCTTCGCGCGGAACAAGTTCCGCATCGTTTTGTTCTGCGTTCCACAAGTAACTGTACCCCTGCCAACGAACCCCGTCGAAGTAGAGCAACTGTGTCTCGATGCAGCGTCCCTTCCAACTCAGCGTTTTTGCGAGTACAGTTCCCGCAGGATAATGTAAGCGACTGGCAAACATCGCCATGTGCGCAAGTGGCTGCGGCGAATCATAAACCGTCACGGTAGAATCACTTGGTAAGCCCAAGTAATGCGTTGCCGTTGCCCCATCCTGCCACATCGGCTGATTAATCGAAAATCGCAAGACGCCTTCCTTTGGTGTTTGCTGTTTTACATTTTCAAATAGCCCCGTTGCGCTCAACTTTCTGGGGAATCTTTGACTCTCCGTCAACTCACGCTCGTATTGATCGTTTGGCACTAGCCGGAAAAGTGTTGTTCCGCTGAGATGGTTTACGACCAGTGATTCGCCGTCCGCATCCGGTTCAAACGCAATGATGCGAAGAGATGTGCTAGCCACTTCATGCTCAGATTGAGTTCCATCGAGGGGCACTCCCCAAATTCGACCATGTACCCAGTCGCCAAAGAAATAGTGACCAACGAACTCTGGGAACTGCTGACCGCGATAAACAAAACCACCTGTGATCGAAGCGGCTTCTGCATGTGAAAGCTCGATCCATGGCGGCACAACTTCGGCTGGTCCCAGCGATGCATCCGCTTGAATTAACTCTCGTCCTTCGCGAACACTCCAACCATGATTGCTACCTCGTTCAACACGATGGATCATTTCCCATTTTTCCCACCCCACATCACCGACAAACAACGCTCCGCTGACGCGATCGATCGAAATCCGCCAGGGATTGCGAAACCCAAAGGCCCACACTTCTTTCCTCGCGTTGGGAACATGCTGAAATGGATTATCGTCGGGTATTCTGTAAGGCTGTTCTGGCGTTGCCTCGCGAACATCGATACGCAAAATACTCGCCAACAGATCGGAGATATCTTGACCGGTCTTAAGGCGATCCGGTGGACTGGGCTCAGTAGAATCGCCAGTGCTGATCAATAAATGACCGCTGTTATCAAACGCAAGATCGCAACCATTGTGGCCTCCAGCTAGCCATTCAATGATCGGTAGTTCGGAACTCAAATCGAGGCGCGGCGAGCTACCATCTGTAATTCGAAACCGAGACACACGCGTTCCATCTTCCAGCGGCTTTCCAAGCTTACTGCCCAAAACCATACAGACATAAATGAAACGGTTCGATTCAAAGTTGGGATCCAAAGCGATGGAATAAACTTCCTGGACTCCAGTACTGCGTTGCGGATCAAACGACTTCAGGTCGCTCTTAAGATCGACCATGAGGTCTGCCTGCGAAACATTTTCATCGGCACAAAAGCTCCATAGTTTTCCTCGCAATTCACACACAATGTAACGCTGCAAACTAGACGACCAGCGGACATGCATCGGTTCATCGAACTTAAGTTTCGGAAAAGCGGGGACAACCTTCAGCGGATTGGGCTTCTCTGGACTTCCCTTCACACGCGAACTCTTCCAATCGCTGCGAGGTGCGATGCCACCGTCTGTCGATTCCTGCGCCAAAGCAGAAGTTGTGGCAACAACGAACCACAATAGTTGAACACGAAGAGAAAACGAGAGAAGCATGATTCATTCCAAGAGAGAGGAGCGGTTGGAATTATCCACGGTAAGATCGCCTTACATACTACAGCAAATAGACTCAACTTACCTCATGACATTCTATCCTCTGCGGTGAACTACCTGGAAAATACGTTTTACAAATACCCTAATCAGCGACACTCAGTACACTTGAAATGCTCTGCAGAATCGACGACGATCAAGATGTCCTCAACCCAATTGCACCTGGAGCTAAGACCCCATGAATCTCAATCGCCGTGACTTTCTAGCAGCTTCTACCGCCGCTACTCTCCTGAGTACTTCCACACTGAATCCCACCACACTGAGTGCTTCCCCCTTCGCAGCCCAACCGGCTCCCAAAAAACTTGTGCTGATCGCCGGCACGCCGAGCCACCCACCTGGGATGCACGAACACAACGCCGGTGTGCAACTGTTTCATCAGTGCTTGAAAGATATTCCAGGACTAGAAGTTTCCTTCGTCCTCAACGGCTATCCCCAAGATGATTCGATCCTTGATTCGGCGGATGGTATTCTCTGTTACTCCGATGGCGGAAAGGGACATCCACTGATCCAAGGCGAACGGATTCCGCGAATCAGTCAACTTTTGGAAAAAGGGGTTGGACTGTTCTGTTTGCATTTCGGAGTCGAGGTACCAAAGGGGAAAGAAGGGGATACGTTTCGAGATTGGATCGGTGGTTGTTATGAGCATGAGTATTCGTGCAACCCAATATGGAAGGCCAAATTTGAGCAACTCCCTGACCATCCCATCACCCGAGGCGTACAACCGTTTTCCATTGTGGATGAATGGTACTTCAACATGCGTTTTCGTCCCGACTTAAAGGGAGTCACGCCGATTCTGACAGCCACGCCCACGGACGAAACACGCGACGGTCCGTATGTGTATCCCAAGGGGCCATACAAACATATTCAGGAAGCCAAAGGTCGCCCCGAACATTTGATGTGGGCAACAGATCGAACCGATGGAGGTCGCGGAGTGGGCTTCACTGGCGGCCATTTCCATAAGAACTGGGGCGACGATAACTTCCGAAAGCTGGTTCTAAACGCATTGCTGTGGATCACTAAAGTCGACGTGCCGGCGGAAGGTGTTACCTCCTCCCTCAGCGGCGAAGATCTGCAAAAGAACCTCGATCCCAAGAAGTAACGATACCACTTCGCGTGCTACCGCAGCCGTTCCCAAACCCAATTCAACAAGATCCAATCTATGTTAGCTAGAACCTTCCTCGTGTTATCACTCTTGGCATCTAGTGCGCTAGCACAAAACGCCACTTCTTCGAAACCACCCGTTGCTCCACTTAAGCCGCATAGCTTTGATTTCCACGGCAAGAAGATGGAAGATCCTTATTTCTGGATGAAAGATAAGTCGAATCCAGAGGTGATCAAGTATCTCGAAGCCGAGAACGCTTATCGTGAAGAGATCACCAAGGCTCTCAAGCCGTTCGAGCAAAAACTGTACGATGAAATTCTATCGCATATCCAACAGACCGATCTTAGTGTTCCAGTGCGAGATGGTGGCTATTACTTTTATTCGCGAACCGAAGAAGGAAAACAATACCCAATCTATTGTCGCAAGAAAGGTAACTTAGAAGCTTCAGAAGAAATCATCCTCGATGTAAACACGCTGGCGGAAGGTGAAAAGTTCATGTCAGCCTTCCCGCTCGGCACTTCCGACGACCACAACTTACTTGCCTATATGACGGATACAACAGGTTTCCGAGAATATTATCTCTCTATTAAAGATCTTCGCACGGGCAAGTTGATCGAAGACAAACTAACAAAAATCGCGGGATTCACTTGGTGTGCGGATAACAAAACCATTTTCTATGTGACCGAAGACGAAGCGAAACGCCCCCACAAACTTTTCCGCCACACTTTCGGTGAACCACTCGCGAAAGACGTGCTGATCTATGAAGAGAAAGATGAACTCTATCGACTGGACGTCGGTCGTACCCAAGACAAGAAATATCTAGTTCACGGTGTCGCGAGTTCAAATACTTCCGAAAACAGTTTCCTCGATGCCAGCCAACCGACTGGCGAGTGGCAGCTTTTTGCTAAACGTGTCGATGGGGTTGAGTACGGCATTGACCATCGCGATGGTGTATTTCACATCCACACCAATGCCAACGATGTCACCAATTTCAAATGGATGACTTGTCCCGTAAATGCGACAGAGGCTAAAAACTGGACGGACTTCGAAACACCCAATCCGAAAGTATTCGTCGAAGGCATTTCCGTATTCAAGAATCATGCCGTCATCAGCGAACGAGAGAATGGCGTTCCGCAACTTCGAGTCTACGATTTCGCCAAACAGGAATCTCACCGGATTTCGTTCCCTGAAACAAGTTATGAAGTCGGGCTGAGCAGCAACCCTGAATTTGATACCAACACCATTCGTTTCACTTACACGAGTATGGTAACTCCAAGCTCCGTTTTTGATTACAACCTCAACGATCGCTCGCGAGAGTTGCTCAAGCAGACGGCCGTGCCAGGTGGATTCGATGCCAACAACTATACATCAGAGAGAATCGAAGCAACCTCACATGATGGTGTGAAGGTGCCTATATCGATCGTGTATCGCAAAGGCCTGAAGAAAGATGGTACCGCTCCACTTTATCTATACAGCTATGGTTCTTACGGTTTTAGTACAGAACCGGGGTTCAGCGCCGCGAGGCTGGTGCTATTGGATCGAGGTGTAGTTTTCGCCTTAGCCCACATCCGGGGCGGAAGCGACTTGGGACGACAATGGTATCTCGATGGCAAGCTAATGAAGAAGAAAAACACCTTCTACGATTTCATCGCCTGTGCCGATCATTTGGTCAAAGAGAAGTATGGTTCGCGAGATCGGTTGGCGATTGAAGGTGGCAGTGCAGGGGGGTTGTTGATTGGGGCCGTTCTCAATGAACGTCCTGATCTTTGCAAAGTCGCTCATCTCGCAGTACCTTTTGTCGATGTGATCAATACCATGCTTGACGAATCATTGCCGCTAACCGTTCAAGAGTATTTGGAATGGGGTAATCCGAATGAAAAGGAAGCCGGCTTATACATGCTTGAGTATTCCCCGTATGACAATCTGGCCCGCAAGGCCTATCCGAGCATATTGGTCACTACTTCACTAAACGACAGCCAAGTTCTTTACCACGAACCCACTAAGTACATAGCCAAACTGCGCTCGCTTAAGACAGACAAGAATCCGTTGATCTTGCGATGCAATATGGACGCTGGGCATGGTGGTGCCAGCGGACGATATGAAGCAATCCGAGAAACGGCGTATGAATACGCTTTTCTATTGAGCCAAATGGGTATTAACGAGTGAGAGAGGCGGGGAACGCGAATTAGGAATTTCGGATTGCAGTGCAGGAAGATATGGCAGCGGGAGGTTCTTTCGTAGCTCGTATTTAGCGCAGCGGTGATCGTGATCGGCGGCGGGTCGTGCACGAGGTACGAAGACGAATTACGAAGACGATGACGAATTACGAATTACGAGCACGACGACGAGTTACGAAGTACGAAGTAGGAGCTACGAACTCCACTGCGAAGCGTTTTGGCTGCGCGACTTGAGCGATTCCGATCTAATCATAACGACTATAACGATTGCACAAATCGTTCGCATGTTATTGGTTGAGATCGATAACAGTTAGCCGGATTCTCCCATAGATCAGCCTTTTTGTATGACAGCTTTGAGATATAGAGGTCTTTCCCGTTGCGACTCTCTCACGCATGAGGTGCCTTATGTCCAAAGCTCATATCTTTGCTGCCGTCACGGTCCTCAGTACAGTTCTATTGTTGTTGCAATTTGGAGCTCCCAAGAGAACGGGGGTTTTCTCGCGCAACATTGCGTACATCAATCAATCGGGGCAGGTGATTAGCCACATTCATTTTCAGGCTGGACGGGATGGCTATGA
>Ga0075158_10001212_pt1 | contig 19811 bp, 23 predicted proteins | sample JI91814BDNA_FD_70968 | JGI IMG/M metagenome (GOLD analysis project Ga0075158, IMG submission 70968) | Wastewater effluent complex algal communities from Wisconsin, to seasonally profile nutrient transformation and Carbon sequestration -... | ecosystem: Engineered > WWTP > Effluent > Algae... | reverse complement strand
TGATCAGCAGCAAGAGATAGATCGCCGAGAACCACGGCGTGGCATAGACCTCGAAGAAGCCGAGCCGGTCCAGCACCGGCCCGAGGCTGGGGTGCCGGTCGATATATTCGGCCGTCCGGGTCGGGTTGATCGATCGCTGCGGCCAGATCGACCCCGGCAGCGCAGCGACCGCGAGCAGCAGCAGCAGGAGCAGGGCCGTGCGCATGCTCGTCAGATTGCGCCAGGCCCAGCGCAGCCAGCCGACCGGTCCGAGCGTGGGCTGGACGATCGTCGGGGAGCCGGTCACAAGAACACCTCGAAGCCGTTGATGGCGTGCACCTGCAACCAGGACATGATCGCGCTCCAGCCGCCGGTCACCAGCAGCACGCCGATCGCGAGCAGGAGGACTCCGCCGCCGATGTGGATGGCCCGCATGTGCCGGCGCAGGAAGTTGTTGAAGCGGCCCGCCCGCTCCCAGGCACCCGCAATGGCGAGAAAGGGCAGCCCGAGCCCGAGACAGTATGCCGAGGCGAGGGTCACCGCGCGCCCCACGCTGGGGTCGGTGGCCGCGGACATCGCCAGCACCGCCGCCAGGGTCGGCCCCGAGCAGGGGGTCCAGCCGATCCCGAAGACCGCCCCGAGCGCCGGGGCGCCGAGCAGCCCCATCCGGGGCCGCCATTGCGGGGCGAAGGTACGCTGCCGGCCGGCGCCGAGGAAGACCAACGCCATGAGGATGACGATGACGCCCCCGATCCGGGTCAGCGCCTGCTGGTGCTGCCAAAAGACGCGGCCGATGCCGGTGACGAAGAGGGCCATCGCGATGAAGACCGCGCTGAAGCCGGCGATGAAGAGCAGGGTGCCAAGCAGCACGCGGCTGCGGGCGGGGTCCTTCGCCGATCCCCCTCCGGCCGGGAGGGGCTGCGAGCCGGTCCCCGCGACATACCCCAAGAAGCCCGGGACCAACGGAAGCACGCACGGCGAGGCGAACGAGAGCAGGCCGGCAAGGGCCGCGATCACGACGGCGAGCGGCAAGGCGCCGTTCGCCACGGTCTCGGACGCACTGGCGCTCAGGTGGGTCACGAGCCGGGGCTCTCCGCGGCGACATCCTCGATCATGCCGGTCAGGGTGGAGGCGGTGATCGGACCCGAGATCCGGGCGGCAATGCGTCCCTCCCGGTCCAGGATCAGGGTGGACGGCATCGCATTGGCCTTGCCCTGCAAGGTCAAGATCGCGGTGCCGCCGGGGTCGCTGAGGTTGGGATAGGGCAGCTTCCAGGCCTTGGCCTGCGAGCGCCCGGTCACCGCCTGCTCTCGGAAGTTGATTCCGACGAATCTCGCCTGCGCGGTGATGGCGGGGTCGCTGGAGACGGCGACCAGGTCCGGAGCCTCCTTGTCACAGGGACCGCACCACGACGCCCACACGTTGACGACGAGGAGCTTGTCGCGCTGGGACGTCGATTCCCACGAGGCCCCATCGAGGGTCGTCCCGGCGAGAGCCACCGGCTCGCCCCGGCGGGCCACGGGGATCAGCTCGGTCTTGCCGTCGCCGGCGATATAGCCCTTCTGATCGCCCTGCTTGGCCTCGTCCGCGATGGAGTTGTCACTGCACGCCGACAGCGCGATCGCCGCGAGCACCGCACCGGCACCCGCGAGGACCCTGCGTCGGGGGCTACTCACGCGCCAACGCTCGTTGTCTCGGTGGAGAGCAGGTGCTTGGCCGGCTCGGCATAGGACAGGGCCGTGATCTCAGGGCCGCGGAAAGCGATGGTGGTCACGGAGGCGAGCGAGCACTCGCGGCTGCGCGGGTCGTGCCACAGGCGGCGGCCCTCGACGGCGCTGCGCATCATCCAGATCGGCAACTGGTGGGAGACGATGACGGCTTCATGCCCGGCGGCGGCCTCCCGCGCGGCCTCGACCGCCGCGCTCATCCGCTCGACGATCTCGACATAGGGCTCGCCCCACGAGGGCTTGCGGACGTCATACATCTTGGAAAGGTTCTTGGGGCGCAACAGATTTGCCAGGCTGACCCGCTCGCCTTCGAAGGAGTTGGCAGCCTCCAGGACCCGGTCGTCGAGGGTCACCGGCAGGCCGAGCCGCTGCGCGAGCGGCGCCATCGTCTCTTGCGCCCGGGTTAACGGCGAGGAGACGAGATGGGTGATATCGAGCCCCGCGAGATGCCCCGCGACGACCTCGGCCATCGCCCGCCCGCGTTCGGAGAGGTGATAGCCGTCGAGGCGCCCATAGAGCACCTTCTGCGGATTGTGCACCTCGCCATGGCGCACGAGGTGGACCAGGGTGCGCTCGCTCATGGCGCGATTATCGCAAAGGATTCTGAAGCAGCGGACGCGGCCCTGGGCAAGGCGGCAAGCACCCGCTCGATCGCCTGCTCGTCGTGGGCCGCGGAGACGAACCACGCCTCATAGGCGCTCGGCGGCAGGTGCACGCCCTGGTCGAGCATGCTGTGGAAGAAGGCGGCGTAGGCGCGGCTGTCGGTCGCCTTGGCCCCGGCGTAATCGATGACCGGGCCCTCGCAGAAGAAGATGCTGAACATCGAGCCGGCCCACTGGATCGCATGCGGCACGCCCGCCTGGGTCAGCGCGGCGCCGGCCGCGCCGGCAATGGTGTACGCGACCCGGTCTAGGTGCGCATAGACCGCATCGGTGCACCCCTGCAAGGTGGCCAGGCCGGCGGCGGTCGCGACGGGATTCCCCGAGAGGGTTCCGGCCTGATAGACCGGGCCATCCGGGGCAAGGTGGGCCATCAGGGCGGCCGGTCCGCCGAAGGCGGCTGCGGGGAAGCCTCCGCCCATCACCTTGCCGAAGGTGAAGAGGTCGGGGGCGCCCTCGGCATACGGGCCCTCAAGGCCATACCACCCGGCGCGAGAGCAGCGGAAACCCGTCATCACCTCATCACTGATGAGCAGGGCACCGTGGGCACGGGTGATCCGGCGCAGGGCCTCAGTGAACCCGGGCAGCGGGGGCACCACGCCCATATTGCCCGGTGCGGCCTCCGTGATGACGGCGGCGATATTGCCGCCATCGGCGGCAAAGGCCGCCTCGATCGCCGCAATGTCGTTGTAGGGCAAGACGATCGTCTCGCCAGCAGCGCTGGCCGGAACACCGGCGGAGTCCGGCAGGCCGAAGGTCGCCACCCCCGACCCGGCTGCGGCGAGCAGCGCATCGACATGCCCGTGATAGCAGCCGGCGAACTTCACCACGCGCGAGCGCCCGGTGATTCCGCGGGCCAGGCGCAGCGCGCTCATCGTCGCTTCGGTGCCGCTGGAGACCAGCCGCACCTGCGCCACCGGCTCGACCCGGGCGACGATCTCCTCCGCGAGCGCGACCTCGTTCTCGCTCGGGGTGCCATAGGAGAAGCCGCGAGTCGCCGCCTCGGTGACCGCGCGCAGCACGTCCGGGTGGGTATGACCGAGGATCATCGGCCCCCAGGAGCCGATCAGATCGACATACTCCCGCCCGTCGGCATCGGTGAGATAAGGGCCGCGGGCGCTGGTGATGAAGCGCGGCGTGCCGCCGACGCTGCGGAAGGCGCGGACCGGAGAGTTGACGCCGCCGGGGACCACGCGGCGCGCGCGCTCGAAGAGGGCCTCGGAGGCAGGGGCCGGCAAGGGGGTGACGGGCATACCCACCAGTCTCTCAGGCCGAGGCGATGGCCTGGCGCGCAGAGTCGCCGGCCTGGCCGGGCTCGGCAAGGGCATCGCGCACCTTCTGCAGGGCGTTGCCCAGGGCAATGAACTCCGCCGGCTCCAAGACCTCGATCAGGTGCTCGCGCACCGAGGTGACGTGGCATCGGGCCATGGCATCGACATGCTCGCGTCCGGCATCGGTCAGCACCAACTCCACGCCGCGGCGATCATCGAGGCAGGCCTCGCGACGCACCCAGCCGCGCCTTTCGAGGCGGGCCGCCGTGTGGGTGATCCGGCTGCGAGATTGGACCACGAGGTCGGCCAGCGCCGACATGCGCATCCGGCCGTCGGCGGCCTCGGAGAGCATGGAGATCACTTCATACTCCGACAGTTGGGTGCCGTGGTGGGCGAGATCGCGATCGAGCGCGACCTCCAACAATCGCGTCGCGCGCAGATAGGAGCGCCACGCCTGCTGCTCGGGTTCGGTGAGCCAGCGGGTGGTGTCCTGCGCTGCATCGCTGATCGTCGCGTCCATGTCAGCCCCCATTCTGCCAGCCGGAGGCACGAATCGTAGAACTCGCAATCACCCTCGATTTGACCTTCGTGATGTTAGTTGAAATATTAAGGACGTACACGCAGCACTGAGCCACTCCCCCCAAAGGACGCACCGCATGAGCAAGATCTCCACCCTCCCCGCCGGCACCTGGAGCATCGACCCCGCCCACACCGAGGTCGGTTTCGTCGCCCGCCACCTGATGGTGTCCAAGGTCCGGGGCACCTTCGCCGATGTAGCCGGCACGGTCGAGGTCGCCGAGGATGTCACCGCGTCGAGCGTCGATGTCGTCGTCCAGATGGCCTCGGTCGAGACCCGCAGCACCGACCGCGATGCCCACCTCAAGAGCGCGGACTTCTTCGATGTCGAGAACTACCCGACGATGCGCTTCGTCTCCACCGCCTTCAATGGCAAGGAACTGACTGGCGACCTGACGATCAAGGATGTCACCAAGCCGGTGACCTTCGAGGTCGACTTCAATGGCGTCCAGAGCGACCCGTGGGGCAACACCAAGGCCGGTTTCGAGGCCGAGGCCGAGGTCAAGCGCGCTGACTGGGGCCTGACCTGGAATGCCGCCCTCGAGGGTGGCGGCGTGCTGGTCTCCGAGAAGATCAAGATCGTCCTCGACGTGCAATTGCTCAAGCAGGCCTGACCTGCGGCGCCTCTCGCGCCACCATCTCGGAGGCCGTCGCCCCTGCTCAGAGCAGGGCGGCGGCCTCCAGCGCGAAATAGCTCAGGATGATCTGCGCACCGGCGCGCCGGATACCGAGCAGCGACTCCATCATGACCCGCTCCCGGTCGATCCAGCCCCGCTCAGCGGCGGCGACAATCTGGGAGTACTCCCCCGAAATCTGGTATGCCGCCACGGGAACCGGTGAGTGCGCCGCCACCGCGGCGAGGATGTCGAGGTGCGGCCCCGCCGGCTTGACCATGACGATATCCGCGCCCTCGGCGAGGTCCTGGCCGAGTTCGCGCAGCGCCTCGGCCACCTCGCCGGCGGGATCTTGTTGGTAGCTCGCCCGGTCCCCCACGAGCGAACTCGCCACCGCTTCCCGGAAGGGCCCATAGAGCCCGGATGTGTATTTCGCGGCATAGGCGAGCAGCACCACATCGGTGAACCCCACCGCATCCAGGGCGGCCCGCACGTGTCCGACCTGCCCGTCCATCATCCCGGACAGGCCGAGCACCTGGGCGCCCGCGCGCGCCTGGGCCAGGCCCATCGCGGCATACCGCGCCAGGGTGGCGTCATTGTCGACGCGGCCGGCGGCGTCGAGGACTCCGCAATGCCCGTGTGAGGTGAACTCATCCAGGCACAGATCGGTCATGACGACGAGCTCATCACCGACGGCATCCACCACGGCGCGCGTCGCGACATTGAGGATGCCGTCCGGATCGTCCCCGCCGCGTCCGAGCGGGTCCTTCGCCCGCGGGACGCCGAAGAGCATGATCGCGCCGAGGCCGGCATCGACGCACTCGCGCGCCTGCGCCACCAGCGAGTCGAGCGTATGTTGAACAACCCCCGGCATCGCGGCGATCGGTTGGGGCGCATCGATCCCCTCGCGGACGAAGACGGGCAGCACCAATTGCGCCGGATGCAGACGGGTCGCCGCGACGAGGCGCCGGATCGGCGCGCTGGAGCGCAGCCGGCGGGGGCGCATCACGGGGAAGCGAGCACTCGGCATACTCAAGCCGGCGCCGGTCACGAGCGGGCCCGGCGGCGCGCGGAAGCCCGGCGCTTCTCACTCGGCCGGCGCAGCACCTCACCCGCCGCGGCCGCGGCGGCAGCCCGGCCCCGCCCGAAGTCGGCCAGCGCCTCGATGAGGGCCGCGACGCTCGCCTCGGGCGCGAGGACATCGACGCGCAAGCCGTGCTCCTCCGCGGTCTTGGCCGTCGCCGGACCGATGCAGGCAACAATCGTCGAGGTATGCGGCTTGCCCGCGATCCCGACGAGATTGCGGACGGTGGAGGAGGAGGTGAAGACGACGGCGTCGAAATCGCCGGCCTTGATCGCCTCCCGGATCTCGGGAGCCGGCGGGGCAGCCCGCACGGTGCGATAGGCCGTCACCGCATCGACACTCCAGCCGAGGTCCTCCAGGCCCGCGACGAGGGTGTCGGTGGCGATATCGGCACGCGGCAGGAAGACCTTGTCAATGGGGTCGAGGTCGACGTCATATTCCGGCCACTCCTCGACCAGACCACGCGCCGAGCTTTCGCCCGAGGGCACGAGATCCGGGCGGATGCCCCACGCGCGCAAGGCATCTGCCGTCACGCCCCCGACGGCGGCCACCTTCAGGCCGGCCATCGCGCGGGCGTCCAGTCCCAGCTCCTCGAATCGCTCCCGAACCGCCTTGACCGCATTGACCGAGGTGAACCCGATCCATTCGTAGTCGCCGGTGATCAGGCCATGGATCGCCTTGTCCATCTGGTGGCGCGTGCGCGGCGGCTCGACGCTGATCGTCGGGACCAGGCGCGCGCTCGCGCCATGGTCAGCCAGCATCCCCAGGACCGGCATGGCCTGATCGAGAGTGCGCGGGATCAGCACCTGCCAGCCGAAGAGCGCCTTGGACTCGAACCAGGTCAGGTGCTCGTGCAGGGCGACCGTCGGGCCGAGGATGGCGAGGGTCGGGAAGTCCAGTCCCGCAACAGCTTTCGCGGCCGTGCGCAACTCGCAGAGGTGGGTGCGCTGCCTGGTGGTCGTGCCATGCTCGGTCAGCGCGACCAGCGATTTCGGATCGCGGCCGGCGCTGAGCAGGCCGGCGAGACCGGCGGCAAGGTCGGCGGCGACGCCGAGCAGGACCACCGTGACGGCCGGGTCGATGTGCGCGGCATACTCGATGCTCCGATCGCCGGGGGCCACGACGTGGACCGAGGCGACATCGGCGGAGGTGACAGGGATGCCAGCATAGGCAGGGACGGCGGTGGCGGCGCTGACTCCCGGCACGATGTCGATGGCGATGCCGGCCTTGCGGCAGGCCAGCGCTTCTTCCGGCAAGCCGTGGAAGGTGCAGGGATCACCGTCCATGAGGCGCACGACGACCCCACCTGGGTGAGCCTGGGCGGTGGTGACGACCAGCTTGGCCCGCGAGGCGTGAGTCAACGGCTGACCAGGCGTGCCGTGCGAGGCATCGATGATGACGACATCAGCGGGCGCATAGGCACGCACCAGCTCAAGACTGGTCAATTGATCGGTGACGATGGCGGCGGCGCCGCGGAGCGCGTCGGCCGCGGCGACGGTCACCAGCCGGGGGTCACCCGGGCCGGTGCCGACGAAGGCCACGCGGGCAGCCGGGCGCACCCGGCTCGACGAGGTGGTCGCTGGGCTCACAGATCAGTCTTTCGTCGCGTCGGTCACGGGCGTGGGTTCGATGCCGGGGGCACCGGGCCTCGGGATGCGGGCCTGCGCCGCGCCATCCTTAAGCAAGATCTGCGCGAGGGCCCGCGCGAGACCTTCGGGGTCATCTGCCGGGCCATGTAGGGAGCGGCGCAATTCCACGCTGCCGTCCCGGCTGCCGACGAAGGCGCGCAGGGACAGTTCGAGGCCATCTTCGCTGTCGACGACTTCGCCGAGGACACCGACCGGTGCGATGCACCCGGCCTCCAACTCGCGCAGCACCGTGCGCTCGGCCGTCGTGCACAGGCGGGTGTCCGGGTCATCGATCTCGCGCAGGATGGCGATCAATTGGTCATTGTCCGCGCGGCATTCGATCGCCAGGGCACCTTGCCCGGCGGCCGGCAGCATAACGATGGGATCCAGGACCTCGGTGGCCCGCTCGGCCAAGCCCATGCGCCGCAAGCCGGCCCAGGCGAGGATCACCGCATCGAGGGCCCCCGAGGCGACCAGCCCGATCCGCGTCTCCACATTCCCGCGGATCGGCGTGATCTCCAGCCCGAAACCGAGGGCGCGCACCTGAACTTCGCGCCGGGGCGAGCCAGTGCCGACCTGGGCACCGGGCGGCAGCTCACCTAGCGTCAACCCGTCCCGGGCGATGACCGCATCGCGGACATCCTCACGCGCGGGGATCGAAGCGATGACCAAGCCGGGCTCGGGCGCGGTCGGCAAATCCTTCAGCGAGTGCACGGCGAGATCCACCTCGCCGCGACGCAGCGCCGCACGCAGGGCCGAGGCGAAGACCCCGGTGCCACCGATCTCTTCCAGGGGGGCATTGGAACGATCGCCCTCGGTCACGATCTCGACGAGTTCGACCTCGTGCCCGCGCGCGCGCAGCAGCTCGGCGACGTGGGTGGACTGCGTGGTGGCCAGCCGGCTGCGCCGGGTGCCGAGTCGCAAGGCGATCATCGGCTGCCCACCCCCTCGCCCGATCCGGCACTGGGACCGTCGCCGAAGGGTGGTGGCGCCGAGACCGTGGCGACCGTCTGCGGGTCGAGGGCGAAGAGTTCGGCCAGGGCATCCGCATACGCCCCGAACTGCCCGCTGGCGGCGAGCTCCTTGACGCGCACCGTCGGGGCGTGGAGGAGCTTGTCGACCAGGCGGCCCATCGCGATCTCGACCTCACGCCGCTCCCCATCCGCGAGATGGGGGGTGCGGGCAAGAAGCCGCGCGAGTTCGGCCTCCAGGACATCGCTGGCCCGGGCGCGCAGCGCCGCAATCGTCGGCGCCGCGGCCTGGGCGGAGCGCTCGGTGAGGTATGCCGCGACCTCGCCCGTGACGATATCCGTCGCCGCCTGGACCTGCGGCCCGGTGTCGCTGTCCGCGATCACCGCCCCGAGGTGTTCGAGCCCGAGGCGGGTCACGCCCGGCAGCCGGCCCACCTCGTGGGCGATATCGTGCGGCATGGCGAGGTCGAGATAGACCTGCGCCCTCGTGCCATCGGGGTCCCTCGGGACATTGTCCGCGGCGTCGACGGATGGCACGCGGGCGCTCTGCGCAGCGGCGACCGCGGCCTCGTCGATGACGACGCCCGGGGAGCCGATGCACGAGATGACGACATCGGCACGCACGAGGGCACTCCGGAGTTCGGCGAAGCGCAAGGCCTCGCCCCCGACGCGCGCGGCCAGCGCCGCTCCACGGGCGAGAGTGCGATTGACGATGAGGAGTTCCCCGGCGCCAGCGCGCTGAGCGGTGGTGGCGGCGAGGGAGGCCATCGCCCCCGCCCCGACGATCAGAACGGTGCGCTGCCCCAGGGGGCCGAGCACCGGCTCCGCAGCCCGCAGCCCGGCATCGACGAGCGAGCCGGAGACCGCGGAGATTGCGGTGTCGGTGTGCACGCGCTTGCCCACGCGCAGCGCACGCTGGAACAGGGTGTTGAGTGACGGGCCGACAACCCGCTCCTCTTGGGCCTCATGCAAGGAGGTGCGCAATTGCGCGCGGATCTGGCTCTCTCCCAACGCCATCGAGTCCAAGCCGCCGGCGACGCGGAAGGCATGCGCGATCGCCCGGTCCTCGAAATGGACCGCCAGCCGCTCGGTCAACTCGGTCCGGGAGATGCCAGCGATCTCCTCGAAGGCATCGGTGACCGCCGCGACCGCACCGTGGAAGGTGACCGCCTCGGCATACACCTCGGTGCGATTGCACGTGGACACCACGACGGTTTCGGCGATGTGCTCGTGACCGGCCAGGCTCGTGGCCAGCCGGCGGCGGGCGGCGCTGTCTAGGCTGATCCGCTCGAGCAGGGCGAGCGGCGCATTGTGGTGGGACAGACCCATGACCAGCAAACTCATGGCGCCACCTGCGCCAGGTCGACGGCGAGGGCGCGCCGCTGCTTGTGGAAGGCGAGGATCTGCAACTCACCCGCGAGCTCAACCGGGCGGACATCGACATGATCCGGCAGGGCCAGTGTGCCGCCCGCGAGGTTGAGAATGGAGGTGACACCGGCGGCGACCAAGAGGTCGGCGACCTCGGCGGCGGCCGACTGCGGGGTCGCGATGACCCCGATCGCATCGCGGCCGGCCACGACCGCGGGCAGGTCGATCAGGGCGCGGATGGTCAGTTCCCCGACCTGCTCGCCGATCACGGTGGGGTCGGCGTCGAAAAGGCCCGCGACCTGGAAGCCGCGGGTGACGAACCCGCGGTGCCCCGCGAGGGCTCGGCCGAGGTGACCCATGCCGACGATGACGACGGCCCAGTCCCGCGTCATCCCGAGTTCTCGGGAGATCTCCAAGGAGAGGTGCTCGACGTCATACCCGACGCCCCGCACGCCATAGGTGCCGAGGTGGGAGAGGTCCTTGCGGACCTTCGCCGACTGCACGCCCGCGGCGGCGGCCAGCTCTTCGGAGGAGGTGTTGTGCACCCCGCGCTCGGCCATGCCGGCGAGCACCCGCAGGTATGCCGGGAGCCGAGCAACGGTCGCCTCGGGCACGCCGCGGCGACGCAACTCGGTTGCCGGCACGTCTCGCCTCCTTTGTCGGCCGCGCGGTGGGGTGAATCGGTGGCGCGCGCGCCGACCGGCGTCAGCAGGCGCACCTGATCCGCACATTACGCGCTTGTGAACGTGGGCACAAAGTAGGCAGGGCAGGCTTGCGCCGCACTCAGCCACGCGCGCGGAGCGCCGCCTCCAGACGGGCCGGGTCGATGCGCCAATAGTCGTGGACCTGGCCGTCGATCAACGTGACGGGGATCATCTCGCCATAGGCCTCGAGCAGGTCCGGATGATCGAGAATGCAGACCTCCTCAAACGCCACCTCGGCGCGATCCGCGGCGGCCTGCAGGACCGGGCGGACGGCGTCGCAGAGGTGACAGCCCGGCTTGCCGATGAGCGTGAGCGGCGTTGACGCCCGCCAGCTCGCCGTCTGCGGGGTGGTGTCCGCCATCGCCGCGCGCTTAGAAGAAGACCGAACGACGCCGGGCGAGCAGCGAATAGATCGTCTGCTGTACCGTCTCGCGCACCCGGTCGGTGAGGTCGAAGACCACCATCGGGTCATCGGCCGCGTCCGGCTTCAGGTGCGCGGTCTCGATCGGCGCCCCGAATTCGATGATCCATTTGCTCGGCAGGGGCACCATGCCGAGGGGGCCGAAGTGCGGGAAGAGTGGCGTGACCGGGAAATAGGGCAGGCCGAGGACCCGCGCGACCGGCTTGAGGTTGGCGAGGATCGGATAGATCTCTTCGGCTCCGATGATCGAGCACGGCACGATCGGCGCACCCGCGCGGATCGCGGCCGAGACAAAGCCGCCGCGGCCGAAGCGCTGCAATTTGTAGCGCTCCGAGAAGGGCTTGCCGACGCCCTTGAATCCCTCCGGCCACACACCGACCAGCTCGCCGTCCGCGAGCAGGCGGTCGGCATCGGCATTGGTGGCCAGGGTGGCGCCGCCCTTACGGGCGATCGTTCCGAGGCCGGGAGTGCCGAAGACCAAGTCCGCCCCGAGTTCGCGCAGGGCGCGGTGGGCGGGATGCTGGTCGCGGATCGCAACCGTGGTCATCAACGAGTCGATGGCGACGGTCCCGGAGTGGTTGGCGACGACCAGCGCCCCGCCGGTGGAAGGGATGTTCTCGATGCCGCGCACCTCGGTGCGGAACCAGCCATAGAAAAGCGGGCGCAGCAGGGGCAGCAGGATGTTGTCGGCGAAATCCTCGTCATAGCCATAGGCGTCGACGACATAGTCGCCGGTCAGCCGACGACGGATAAAGGCGAGGGCCTCGGCCACCCGCAGTTCCGCTTCTGCCCGGGGTATGCCGAGGGCCGTGGCCACCGTGCTGGCGACCGCCTGCGCGAGGTCGACGAGCGCGGACAGATCCGCCGGCGTCGGGCGCACATTGGGCTCCCCCTCGCGCACGACATGCAATTGCGGGGTGGAGCTGGAGCCGGCGCGCGCCGTCGCGACCCGCTTGGCGGGTGTGCGCGGCGACGTAGCGGGCTCCGGGCGCGTCGCGGCGGCACCGGCGGGACGCGTCGCCGCGGCGCGCGTCGTGGCGGATGGCCGCTGCGTGGCCGGCCCGGCGGTTTCGGACAAGAGGGGGGTGGAGCGGCGGCGAGCGCGCTCACCGGAGGCGCGGGCGGCACCCGCGGCGACGGAGGATCGGCGCGGGGAGGCCCCGGCACTCGTGGACTTGGCCATCACAGATCACGCCCGATCGGCACGGCAGCAGCGAGGTTGGAGACCTTCAAGCCGGTGTCCTCGATCACGCGCGCCATGCCGTGCAGCGCGGAGTCGAGGGGGCGGGGCACGGCATACACGAAATCCTTGAAAGCTTCGCGGGTCGTGAAGGCCGGCTCGAAGCCGAGCGCGTCGCGCATCCGGGTGGTGTCGAGCCCGCGGCCGTGCACGAGCAGATCGAGTTGCTCCGGAGAGAAATCGATCAGGCCGGTGCGCTTGAAGATCCCCGAGAGTCCCCGGCTGGCCGGGGAGGGGATGGCGACGAAGGGCCGGCCGGTCAAGGCGACTGCCTGGGAGACGGTGATGATGCCGTCGCCGGCGACATTGACGGTGCCGGCCGGCTCGGACATCGTCGCGGTGACCATGGCCAAGGCGACATCGTCCTCATGGACGAACTGGAGCCGCGCATCCCAGCCGAGCGGGATCGGGATCACCGGCAGCCGGAAATAGTCCGTCATCGCGGTCTTCATCCGCGGCCCGATGACATTGGCCAGCCGCAACATCGTGATGCCCACATCGGGGCGGCGGCGGGCGAAGCCACGGACATAGGCCTCGACCTCGACCGAGTCCTTGCCGAAGCCGACATTGGGCAGCCGCTTGGCGGCCATGTCCTCGGTGAACATCGCCGGATCGCGGTGCGAGGAGCCATAGACCCCGGCCGTGGACTTGACCACGAGCCGCTGCACGGAGGCCGCTTTCTGGCACGCCGCGAGCAATTGCATCGTCCCAATGACGTTGATCTCTTTTTGGGTCGCGCGCCCGCCCGACGCGATCGGGGTGGCGATGACGCCCATGTGCACCACGGTGTCCACCGCGCTGGCCTCGATGATCTTGCCGATCATCGGGCTGCGGATGTCCGCGCGCAGGAACTCAGCGCGCCCGATCGGATGCGGCGGCGGTATGACGTCCACCCCGATGATCCGCGTGGGGCCACCCTCGACCTGCGAGAGCGCTCGCGCGAAGGCGCCACCGAGATAGCGCGAGACTCCGGTGATCAGTACGACATCAGGCATAGCAGCAGGCTGGCGCCTACTTCTTGTTGCGGCGCTGGTGACGCGTCTTGCGCAGCAACTTGCGGTGCTTCTTCTTCGCCATCCGCTTGCGGCGCTTCTTGATCACAGAACCCATGTCGAACCTTTGGTGGTCGAGAACGAAAATGTCGAGCCGGTGTGCCGGCACCTCGCAGAGCCACCCGTGAGGGAAGAGCGCGAGGCTAGTGACGGGTCAGCTTAACCGCCCGGACGAGGCGGGCCCAAACCCGTGACGCCGCGCCCCGATCAGGCGGTCTCGATGTAGGAGGACTTCAGGTAGGCATCCACGGCGTCTTCGGGGACGCGGAAGGATCGGCCGACGCGGATGGCGGGGAGGTCGCCGCCGTGGACCATGCGATAGACGGTCATCTTGGACACACGCATGATCGACGCCACCTCGGCCACCGTGAGGAAGCGGACCTCGGAGAGTTGCCGGTCGGCAGACATAGACACCTCGACATTCTGCGATCCCGTAGCGCCGGGCATCCCGCCCGACGGACTCCCAACGTGGATCGTCGAGAGCAACCATAGGGGCTGTTGTGACCTGTGGGAAGTCGGGCGGGTCACGATGACGTGACGCGGGCGGCAAAGTCCAGCCGACACGCCGCGTCAGTCGTACCAGATGTCCAGCCCGTGATGGGTGAACGTGGCCTCGCGGGTGGCCATCACGGCCCGGTCCACGGGGCTATGGGGGTTGTATCCCATCGACCAGGGCTGGACCCAGATGGGGGCTTCCCCCGGCGGCAGATCCCCCATCCGCGCGGGACCGGGGCGGCCGGTGAGGGACTCGACATACGCGCGCCAGGCCTGCGGGGTCGCGGTGTCGACCGCGATGGGCGTGTGCATGGCGATCGCGGTCAGGTGCGCCCAGGCGCGCGGGACCACATCGATCACGGAGTAGCCGCCGCCCCCGAGGGCGACCCACTTGCCCTCACTGACGTCGTGGGCGAGGTCGTGCAGATCGAGAGCGGCCTGCCGTTGCGCGTCTACGGTCAACACCAGATTGGCGAGCGGATCGTCGGCGTGGGTGTCCGCGCCGTGCTGAGTGATCAGCACCTGCGGGCGGAAGGCGCGCACGATGGGCAGGATGCTCGATCGCAAGGCCCGCAGCCAGGCACCATCGGTGGTGCCGGGCGGGAGGGCGACATTGACGGCATACCCCTCGCCGCGACCCTCCCCGATATCGCGCGCCCAGCCGGTCCCCGGGAAGAGCGTGCGCCCACTCTCGTGGATCGAGGCCGTGAGCACCCGCGGATCATCGACGAAGAGCGCCTCGACGCCATCCCCGTGGTGGACATCGACGTCGACATAGGCGATGCGCTCCACGCCCTGGTCGAGCAGATAGCGGATCCCCGCGGCGATGTCGTTGTAGATGCAAAAGCCCGCGGCGCGGTCGCGCATCGCGTGGTGCATGCCGCCGCAGAAGTTCACCCCGTGCGTGCTCTCCCCCGTCCACACCTGGCGACACATCTCGACCGTGCCGGCGACGATCCGGGCGCTCGCCTCGTGCATTCCGGCGAAGGCTGGGTCGTCATCGGTGCCGAGCCCGTATGCCGGGTCCGCCAGCGCCGGGTCGGCGGAGGCCGCCTTGACCTTCTCGATATAGCCCCGATCATGGACGGTGGCCAGGACGTCGTCATCGGCGATGGGCGGGCTGACGATATCGGTCTGCGTGATCACTCCCAGGTCCAGGGCGAGCCGGGCCGTCAGATCCAGCCGCAGGGGTGCCATGGGGTGGGTCGGACCGAAGTTGTATGCCGTGAAGCCCGGATCCCAGATCACGCGCGCCTGTGCGACCATGCTCCGCACGCTATCGCGTCATCGCTCGCCCGAGGTCAGGGCGCCATGATCGGGAAGGAACCGCAGGCAGATGGGCAAGAAACAACAGGACGTCTTGGTCATCGGGCTGGGCCGCTTCGGGGCGGCGGCGGCGATCGAATTGAACCGTTTGGGCCATCGCGTCACCGCCCTGGAGAAGGACTCGGGGATCGCCGAGTCCTATCTCGGAAAGGTCTTCAAGGTCGTGCACGCCGATGCCAGCCTGCCGCGGGTGATGGCGGACCAGAAATGCCAGAACTTCTCGGTCGCCATCGTCGCGATCGGCTCCTCGGTGGAATCCTCGGTGCTCGCCGCGGCGAATCTCGTCGATGCGGGCGTTGCGCACATCTGGGCCAAGGCCCTCTCCCCCGAGCACGCGCGGATCCTGGACCGGATCGGGGTCAATCACCTGGTGCTGCCCGAGGCCGAGACCGGACGCCGCGTCGCGCACCTGGTGGGTGGCAGCCTGCTGGATTACATCGAGTTCGACGACGGCTTCGCCATTGTCAAGATGGCGCCGCCGTCGGAGACCGTCGGGTTCACCTTGACCCAGAGCGCGGTGCGCTCGAAGTATGGCGTGACGATCATCGGCGTAAAATCGCCCGGCCGCGATTTCGTGCACGCCATGCCCGACACGAAGGTCAGCGCCCATGACACGCTGATCGTCGGCGGCCCCACCCACCTGATTGAGCGGTTCGCCGCGCGCCCCTGACCTGGCGCCCCGCGTCCCAGGGATCGCTCAGTGCATGACGCCGCGGTCGGCGGTGAGGGAGAGCACCATGGCGATCTCCTCCTCGTCGTCATTGCCATGGCTCACGCGCATCGGGCGACGCCGACCGGTGGGCCGGAAGCCGAAGCTGGAGGCGAAGGCGACGGCGCGACCATTGTCCGTGCCGACCCAATACGCGATCCGCTCATAGCCATCATCGGCGGCCTGCTCCGAGGCGGAACGCACGAGGGTTGCGGCGACACTGCGACCGCGCCAGCTCGGGTGCACCCACAGCCCGAAGATCTCGGCGGTGTTCTCGGCATCCTCGAGGACCCCGACGCTGACCGTGCCGACCTGCTCGTCCTCGACCTCGGCGAGCAAGCGCTGCGCGCGACGCATCCGCAGCCGCCAGAAGTCCTCGTCGTAGTCGAGTTCCTGCTCGTGAGTGGCCACAAATGCTTCCGGGGATTCCGCGAGCGCCGCCAGCCTGATGCTGCGGAAGCTCCCCCAGTCCTCCTCGGTCAACGAACGCACGCGGATTTCAGTCATGAGCACATCCTGGCACGTCCGGCAGGGTGTGCGTCCACCGGCCGGGGCAATCACCAAGCGTTCACCTTGGCGGATTCACGCCCCGGCCAGTTCGGCGGAGCGGCGCGCGGCGGCTTCGATGGCGCTGACAAAGGCGGCGCGAACCTTGTGATCGTCCAGGGTGCGCAAGGCCGCTGCCGTGGTGCCGCCCGGGGAGGTGACTTGCTCGCGCAGGACCGTGGGATGGGTGCCGGTCTCGCGGATCATGGTGGCCGCGCCATACAGGGTCTGAATGGTCAGTTCGCTCGCCGTCGCGCGGGGCAGGCCGAGCACGACACCGGCCTCGATCATCGCCTCGACGACATAGAAGACATAGGCCGGGCCGGAGCCGGAAATGGCGGTGACCGCATCCTGATAGGACTCCGGGACCTCGATCGCGCGTCCGCACGAGCGCAGCAGCGACATTGCCTCCTCCATCTGCGCGTCGCTGACGTGGGCGCCCCGGCTCAGGGCGGCCATGCCCTGATCCACCAGCGCGGGAGTGTTGGGCATGACCCGGATCACCGGGGTGGCCTCGGGCAGCAGGTGAGCAATCGCCGTCGTCGGGACCCCGGCGGCGAGGGAGACCACGAGATTGCCGGGCGCGACCTCGCCGGCGATCTCGGCCAGCAGGCTGGTCATGTCCTGGGGCTTGACCACGAGCATGAGGACGTCGGCGACGGCCGCGGCGGCGGCATTGTCGAGGGCCCGCACGGCATACCGGGACTCGAGCTCCGCGATCCGCTCGGGGCGGCGCTCGGTGATGACGAGGTCATCGGCGGAGCGACCCGAGCGCAGGAGTCCGGACAGCAAGGTCTCGCCCATCACTCCGGCACCGAAGATGGCGATGGTCATGGGGTGGTCCTATCCACGAGAGAGCAGCGAGCGGACGAACAGCATCGCATTGGCCGGGCGTTCGGCCATCCGGCGCATCAAATATCCGTACCACTCCTCGCCATAGGGGATGTACACCCGCATCTGGTGACCCCGGTCGGCGAGGCGGCGTTGCTCGTCGGGCCGCACGCCATACAGCATCTGGAATTCGAAGCTGTCGGCCGCGCGTCCGGCTTGGTTGGCGAGCGCCGTGGCGATCTCGACCAGCCGCGGATCGTGCGTCGCAATCATGGGATATCCGTTGCCGGACAACAAGATTCGCAGGCATCGGATATAGGACTTGTCCACCTCGTCCATCGCCTGAAAGGCCACGCTTTCCGGCTCGGCATAGGCACCCTTGCACAGTCGCACGCGGCTGCCCGCGCTCGCAAGCTCACGACAATCGGCCTCGCTGCGGTGCAGATAGGCCTGGATGGCAACCCCCACCCAGGGGTAGTCGGCGCGCAGCACCCGCAAGGTGGCCAGCGTCTGATCGGTGGTGGTGTGATCCTCCATGTCGAGGGTCACGGTGGTGCCGAGGCGCTGCGCCGCCGCGCAGATCCGGCGGGCGTTCGCCAGCGCGATCGCGTCACCGCCCTCGAGCGACTGGCCGATGGCGCTGAGCTTGACGCTGACCTCCGCCGCGCCTCCCGCGCTGAGGTCGTCGGCAGCCAGGAGGTCGAGAAGCTGCAGGTATGCCGTGGTGACCGACTCCGCCTGCGCCGGGTCGGTCGTGTCCTCGCCGAGGAAGTCGATCGTCGCCCAGCGATTGGTCGTGCGCAGCTCTGCCACGGCGGCCACCACATCGGTGGCGTAAGCGCCGGGCACATAGCGGCGCACGACGGAGCGGCTCACGGGGGCACGCTCGATCAGGTCGCGCACACGGTTGTCGGCGGCGAGGGTGAGCAGTGACTTGCGCAGCAGATCGGCCGGGCCCATGACGCCAATGTATTGGCTCGCGGCGCCCACTTGATGCGCACGGTCCCCACTGCTAGATTTCATCACATGATGAATAACGATCCGGCGATCGTCATCCGGGACCTTCGGGTGGTCCGCGGCGACACTGACGTGCTGCCCGGCCTCAGCGTGGATATCCCTCGCGGCCAGGTGGTCGGCCTGCTCGGCCCGAGTGGCGGCGGCAAGACGACGTTGATGCGCGCGGTTGTCGGGGTCCAGCGAATCGCCGGCGGCAGCGTCGAGGTCTTCGGCCTGCCCGCCGGATCGGCAAGCCTGCGCCCGCGCATCGGCTATGTCACCCAGGCCCCGAGCGTGTATGCCGATCTGAGCGTCCGCGACAATGTCGCCTATTTCGGCGCGCTCGTCGGAGCAGACGCGGAGGCGGTGCGCCGGGCAATCGGTGAGGTCGACTTGGCGCCGGTCGCGGACCGCCGGGTGGCCACGCTCTCCGGTGGGCAGCGCTCGCGGGTGTCCCTGGCGGCGGCCCTCGTCGGCCGGCCGGAGCTCTTGGTGCTCGATGAGCCGACCGTGGGGCTCGATCCGGTGCTGCGCCGCGACCTGTGGGCGCTCTTTCACCGGCTCGCCGCGTCCGGCACGTCCTTGCTCGTCTCGAGCCATGTCATGGACGAGGCCACCCGCTGCGATCGACTCCTGCTGATGCGCCAGGGGGCCCTGCTGGCCGACACCACGCCTGCTGACCTGCTCGCCAGCACCGGCGCTGCGGACGCGGAAGGCGCATTCTTGCACCTCATCGACAGCGCGAGCGGAGCCTCCCGATGAACCTCCGCCTGACCCTGCTCACCGCCGGACGGGTTCTGCGCCAGATCCGCGGCGACCATCGCACCGTCGGCTTGCTCCTGGTTGTGCCGTGCGTTCTGATCGGACTGCTGGCGTGGATGTTCGACGGGACGCCCTTCTTCGGGCGGATCGGCCCGGCCTTGCTCGGGGTCTTCCCGTTCGTGGTGATGTTTGTCGTCACCAGCGTGGCCACCTTGCGCGAGCGCACCAGTGGCACTCTCGAAAGACTTCTCGCGGGCCCGTTGGGCAAGGCCGATCTGATGGTCGGCTATGCCCTGGCCTTCGGGCTGATGGCGGTGGTGCAGGCCGTGATCGCGACAAGCTTTGCGATCGTTGTCTGCGATCTTGACGTCGCCGGGCCCGTCTGGCTGCTGCTGCTGATCGCGGTGCTGGACGCCATCCTCGGCACCGCACTAGGGCTGCTGGCCAGCGCCTTTGCACAGACGGAGTTCCAAGCGGTGCAGTTCATGCCTGGCTTCATCCTCCCGCAGTTCCTGCTGTGCGGGCTGATCGTGGCCCGCGACCAACTCCCCACCGCGCTCTCCGCGATCTCCGACGTCCTGCCCCTCTCGTATGCCGTGGACGCCATGTCCGCCGTCGCCACCCAGGCCGACCCCCTCCCGGATGCTGGCCTCGACCTGCTCGTCATCGCCGCCTGGATCGCCGCCGCCCTCCTGCTCGGCTCGCTCACGCTGCGCCGCCGCACCCCCTGACCCCTCTGGCCCCGTCGAAAGGGCACTCTGGGGTCGTCGAAAGGGCACTCCGACCCCGTCGAAGGGGCAGGCCTTTGCCGGTCTGGGTCCAGGGCGCGGCGCCGGGGAGGACACTTTGCGT
>Ga0075158_10001210_pt1 | contig 19815 bp, 18 predicted proteins | sample JI91814BDNA_FD_70968 | JGI IMG/M metagenome (GOLD analysis project Ga0075158, IMG submission 70968) | Wastewater effluent complex algal communities from Wisconsin, to seasonally profile nutrient transformation and Carbon sequestration -... | ecosystem: Engineered > WWTP > Effluent > Algae... | reverse complement strand
ATCGCTGCCGGATCACGCGTACGTCGTAGACTCCAAAACGCTCAAGGGCGGGACGTGCGGGAAGCATGTTCGGCACATTCTCGACCATTACAGCGCGATTTTCGTGGGTGTGGACACGGGCGAGCCCATCATGTACGACCGGCGCGAGCGGCATGTGCCGATGGAGACGAGCCGTTCGGCGGCGGTCGCAACGATCGCGGAACTGCGCGGGCGATTGGCTCCCAAGAACTGCCCCAGGTTGTCCGACGCGGTGAGCGTGCAGGTGATGCTGTCGGGCGATGGAACCGAAGCGGAGTTGCAGAGCACGCTGGCTCGCGAGTTGGCGTTTGCGACGCACCATGCGATCCACCACCATGCGATGCTGAAGGCGATTGCCCAGGAATTTGGTGTGGATGCTGGTTCGGAGTTTGGTAAGGCTCCGTCGACGATCAACTTCGAGAAGGCGGGGACGTGACAGGATTCGTTCACGTCGTGTGAATCGCCCTACGCTCCTTTTAGTTGCATGTGCACCGTTTCGATCATTCCCAAGCCTGCGAGGGCGAACGCGAGCGGAGTCCGGACAGGATTTCGTTTGGTGTGCAATCGCGATGAGCAGCGTAACCGCCCTGACGCGCAGCCGCCACGGTGGCGCGAGGTGGGTGATGCTCGCGCGATCTGGCCCGCGGATGGCGAGGCGGGTGGGACGTGGGTGGCGGCCCATGAGAGCGGCTTGACGCTGTGCCTGCTGAATCGCAATCCGATGCCTGCGCCAAACCTTCCCGAGGTGGGGTTGGTGTCGCGTGGGAAGATCATCCCAGAGTTGCTGCAGGATGATTCCGGGCCGATGTCGGGCGCGAGGATGGCGCGGCTGGTGGGGGAGATGGATCTGGACGCGTTCGCGCCGTTTCGATTGCTGGCGGTTGATCCGCGCGGCGCGGGCAAGTTGTTCGTGCATGAGATGGACTGGGATCGGCGTGAGTTTTCGGTGCGGACGCACGCGGCAACGCCTCTGTGCTTTGCGAGTTCGGGGCTGGGTGATGAGCGCGTGGTTGGTCGATTGGATTTGTTCGACAGCATGGTGATCGGCGCGGGGGCGACGCCCGAGGCGCAGGACTTGTTCCATGGGCACACGTGGGCGGATCGTCCTGAGGTGAGCGTGATGATGAGTCGGCGCGAGGCGCGGACGGTGTCGATGACGCACGTGGAGTTTGAGCCTTTGGGCGCGGGCGTGCGGATGTGGTATCGTCCGGTGCTGGCGGAGGCGGGCGGCTCGGTGGAAGTGTCGAGCGTGCGTACGCGAGCGAGCGGCAGCCCGCGGGTGTGATGGAGTTTGCGCCCGCTGGGGCAAGAGGGGACACAGTGGCCGTCACTGCGGTGCGAACATCACGCGCGACGCCGGTGCTTGAGTTGCTGAGCCCGATCGCGCTCGCACGCCACTTGTGGGCACATCGAGACCTGATTCGCCAGTTCACGTGGCGATTGTTCGTGTCTCGGTATCGGGGCACGGCTCTGGGCATGTTCTGGTCGGTGATTTTCCCGCTCACGCAGTTGGGCGTGTTCGTGTTTGTGTTCACGAATGTGTTCCAGGTGCGGGCGTGGGCGGATCGGGCGATCGGTGGCCCGGCACAGTTTGCCGTGATCTTGTTCACCGGCATGGTGGTGTATGCGGTGTTCAGCGAGAGCGTGATCCGTTCGAGCGGGCTGGTGCTGGAGAACCCCAACTTCGTGAAGAAAGTTGTGTTTCCGGTGGAGGTCCTGCCCGTCGCGTCGCTTGGTTCGTCGATGCTATATGCGGCGTCGGGGCTTGGTGTGGTGCTGCTGGGTGCGCTGATGCTGCTCGATGGTTTGTCATGGCATGCGATGATGCTGCCTGCGGTCGTTGCGCCCGTGATCCTGTGGGCGGTGGGGATTGGCTGGGTCTTGGCGGCTTTGTGCGTGTTCCTGCGGGATGTGGGGAACATTGTGGGGATCGTGGTGGGGCAGATGCTCTTTTATCTGACGCCGATTTTGTATCCGGTGTCGCACCTGCCGGAGAGCCTGCGCTGGATCGCGTGGCTGAATCCCTTGACGAGCGCGGTGGAAGGGGCGCGGGGAGTGGTGCTGTTCCACGAGATGCCGGACTGGAAGGCAATTGGATTGAGCGCGCTGGGCGGCGTGGTGATGGCGCAGGTTGGCTTTGCGTTCTTCATGAAGGCCAAGCGGGGGTTTGCGGATGTGCTCTGATGCAACGAGCATCGCGGATCGGCCGGATCGGCCTGGGGCGGCGGCGCATTTGCATGCCGTGGGGGAGGCGCCGAAGGCGAGGAAGGACGCCGAGCAGCCTGTGATTGGGGTGCGTGGGCTGGGCAAGTGCTATCACGTGTACGACCATCCAGCGGATCGGCTGAAGCAGGCGTTCTTCCGCTGGAAGAAGCAGTATTACCGCGAGTTCTGGGCGCTGCGTGGCGTGTCGTTCGAGGTCTTCCCGGGCGAGAGCGTGGGGATCCTTGGGCGCAACGGCGGGGGGAAGAGCACGCTGTTGCAACTGATTGCGGGGACGTTGACGCCGACGGAGGGCGAGGTCGCGGTGCGCGGGCGCGTGGCGGCGATGTTGGAGTTGGGGAGCGGATTCAACCCGGAGTTCACGGGGCGCGAAAATGTGTTCTTGAAGGGCGCGATTCTGGGGATTCCTCGGCGTGAGATGGAAGCGCGATTTGATGCGATCGCGGCGTTTGCGGATATCGGGGAGTTTCTGGAGCAGCCGCTGAAGACGTACAGCAGCGGCATGGCGGCGCGTCTGGCGTTCGCGGTGGCGTTTTCGGTTGAGCCGGATCTGATGATCGTGGATGAGATCCTGGCGGTGGGGGATATTGGATTTCAGCAGCACTGCCTTGCGCGGTTGCGGCAGTTGCGTGATGGCGGGATGACGCTTTTGTTTGTGAGCCACTCGCCCGACAGCGTGCGGAGCGTGTGCCAGAAGGGGCTGTTTCTGGATAAGGGACAGGCGCGGTACTTTGGCGATGCGGAGCGCGCGACGGATCAGTACTTGGCGTTCGTGCGCGACCAGACGAACAAGGAAGTGCTGGAGCAGCAGACGGATTTGGGGACGACGGTCAAGTTTCAGTCGCAGGTGGCGGGGAACACGAGATATGGGACCGGGCACGTGCAGATTGAGCAGGTGCAGGTGCTGAACGCGCGGGGCGAGCCGACGCGGGCGTTTGCGCTGGGCGAGACGATCACGATCGAGGCGACGCTGAGGGCGCACGTCGCGGCTCAGAACCTGTCATGCTCGTTTCTCGTGCGGGATTTCACGGGTGTGGACCTGATGGGGACGACGACGTTTGATGAGCGGTGCCCGGGGCCGGTGCTTGTGGCCGGGCAATGCACAAAGGTTCGGTTCTCGTTCGAGAATCGCCTGAGGCCCGGGCATTTCGGCATATGCTTCGCGGTGAATCGGCTCACGAGCCGGGACTATTCGGATAACGTTCTGTTCGACCAGGTTGATGGCGTGGCGGCGTTTGTGGTGATGGCAGATCCGCAGCGTCCGGTCCACTACAAGTTTCATCAGCCTGTGGACGTCAGTTGGGAGAGTTTGGGGAATGTCTGACGTGCCGGGACAAGTCGAGAAGGTGGAGGACTCGCTCGTCGAGCCCAAGCCGAACGGCGCGCCCGGGGGGGCGTCCGACGCCAGCGCTTCGAAACGGATTGCCGAGAACTACGAATACTGGCGCGAGCACGGCGGCGGTTGGGCGAGCGAGTACGACCAGCGGAAGAAAGAGCAGATCTACTACCACATCCAGGAGATCATGCTCACGGAGTACATCCGCCACCATGCACCGGCGAAAGTGCTGGAGTTTGGCTGCGGGCCCGGGCGGCATCTGCGGAATCTTTCGCGGCTGCCCGGCGTTCAAGTCTTCGGGTATGACCAGTCTGCGGCGATGGTCTCGGGCGCGCGGGCGTGGGCCTCGCAGGCCTGGCTCGACGCGCACGTGACGATCGGATTGCCCACGGGGCGGCTGCCGTTTGCGGACAAGCAGTTTGATCTGGTGTACACGGCCGAGGTGCTGGTGCACGTGCGACCGGAGGACTTGCAGGGTGTTCTGCGAGAACTGGTGCGGATCTCTCGTCGGCAGGTGTTTCATCTCGAGACGAGCCCGCAGCATCAACTGGTGTCGGACGAGCACAGCGGCTGCTGGTGGCACGATCTTCCCTCGGCGTACGCAGCGATCGGGCACAAGTGTGAGATGCTCGCGAGCGGGTATTCGACGCACGCGCCGTACCGCGTGATGCTGGATTCGACGGCTTCCACTTGGGAATGGTCGCCCCTGTTCCTGGAACTGTGCCGGCGGATGGATCGTGACGTGTCGTATGGCATGGACATGATGCGTGGCTCGCTTCATGGGGAGAAGGAGGCACGCGCGAGGGAATCTGAGCACGCGCGATCTGCGGCGGCGGATCTTGAGCGGCGTTTGCGGGCGGAGTTGGAAGGAGCGAGAGTCGAGCACGCTCGCCTGAACGAACTGCTGTCGCGGGCGCATTCGGACTTGGATCGGGCAAGGTCGGAGGCTCTGGCGAATGCGGCTCGTGCGGACAGGGAGTTGGCGGCTCGCGAGGGGCTCGTCTCGGCGGTGCGCTCGCTGGAGGTGGCTTACGCCGAGGCGCAACGCAGAGTTGCATCTCTTGAACAGTTGCTGAATGAGTATGGCCAGCGCGAGGCGGACTTTGTTCGCGCTGTCGAACGTCGGTTGTGGAGATCGTAATGGGGTTGTGGCAGCACATTCCGTTCGGTGTCGAGACGCTCAAGCGTCTCCAACCCGAGCACGTCCTTGATCTTTCTGGAGCGGGTCGCTGGGCCCTTGCCACTCGTGAGTGCTGCAAGGCGGTCGCTTCGGGGGCGAACGGCTCTGCGGTGCGCGTCGAAGGCGTGGAAACGTCTGCGATCGCGATTCCGGAGCACGTCAAGAGTCTGTACGACCACATCCATGTCGGGCATGCGGGCGATGTTCTGCACTCGATTGGCTCGCGGTACGACGTCATCATCATCGACGGCGTGCTTGCGACGCTCGACAAGGCGGCCGGACGTGAACTGGTCGAGACAGCGCTCGACCGAGCGGCGTATGTGCTTGTCACAGCCGTCCTCGACGAACCGATCGATGCCAAGGGCGGTCGGCTCTCGACGTGGCGCGCGAGCGAGTTCTCGGCGTATCACCTCGTGCGACGCTGCCTGCTGCGCGATGACATGCAGCGTCCGCTGGGCAGTTTCATTTTGTCCAAGGACGATCCCAAGGACCTGCGCACGACGATGTTCGATGATGACGGTGCGTACGAGACGCGGGGCAACGGCACGCTGGGCGATGACGCGGTGGATCGCGTGCTGGACCGCGTTGCCGAGCAGGCGTTCGAGATCGCGTTCATCAAGAAGTCTCGCAGTTACAAACTCGCGAACGCGATTCGCAAGCAGCCCGCGGTGCGCTTGGTCACGCGCCTGATGGGCGGCCGAGGAGCGGAAGTGGGCGTGGAAGTGCTGCGCGACCACAACCCGCTCTCCAAGGGGAACGAGGCGTGGCTGCTGGGGGCGTATCTGAATCCGGGCGAGCCCGCGCTGCCCTGGGAGTTCATCGACCGTCGCGGCGAATGGCAGGAGAAGCAGGACGCGGCGGGACCCTATGGGCGCTGCCTTGTCGCGCCTAGTGGCGGGCAACTGACGATTCCGCCCGGGCCTAGTCCTGAGTTGGTGTTCCTCACGCACCCCTGGAGCGGCGTTGTTCGGGTGACGTGCAACGGGCGCACTGAAGAGATTGATTTGTATTCGGAGCAGGGCGGGAGCGTGCGGGTGTATCCGATGCGCACGCCGATGACGAAGGGGACCGCTGACGACAAGCCCGCGCCGGTGCTCGCGGTACAGGCGCCAACGGGCCCCGTGACGCGCACGCGCTCCGCGGCTCAGGAGGCGTTCATCGCCAAGGCGAAGGCATCGGGCGCGAGCGTCGTCGCGGTGCACTGCCCTCGCTGGCTGGGCGTGACGAACTCGACGAAGAACCTGTTCGAGCACCTGTATCCTGTGCCGGAGATGCCCAACGAGGAGCCGTACCACCTCACCGATGAGACGCTTGCGGAGTACGCGAGGCCTTTGCTTGAGTGTGGAGCGAAGATCTTTGTGTTCTCGGGTGGAGACGAAGCGCATTATCGCCTCATGAAGATCATGGTGGCGGCGAAGCCTGGGCTTCGGTTTATCATGCTTTGGCATGGAAACTACGTGCAACTCTCGGACGATTACGCATTCCGCACGCTGAAGTTGTGGATCGACGCGGCCCGTGAGGGGCTTGTCGAGTGCATCGGCACGGTGAAGGCAGGGATGGAGGAGTTCTTCGAGTCGCAGGGCGTGCGTTCGAAATTCGTGATGAACTACATCCGGGGCGTGCTGCCGCCGGCGACGCCGCCGAAGATTGTCTCGCCCGGGACGCATCTGGGCCTGTGGATGTCGGGCACGCTGTGGAAGACGCCCAACGTCATGCTCGCGGCTGCGAAACTGATCTCCAATGCGAAGATACACACCGCGGGGATCGACGTGCGTTCTCGCGAACTCATCGACCAGTACGGGATCGCGACGGGCTTTGCGTCGACCAAGCCACTGCCGTTTGAGGAACTCATGCGCCGCATGCGCGACACGCACCTGACGATGTATGTCACGTTCACCGAATGCTGCCCGATGATCCCGCTCGAGAGTTTCTCGCAGGGCGTGCCCGCGATCGTGGGGCCCAACAGCCACCTGTTCCAGGATGATGATTTCCTGCGCGAGCGGCTCGTGGTTTCTTTTCCGGATCGGGCGGACACGATTGCGAAGACGATCCGCAGGGTTGTTGAGGAACGCGACGCGATCGTGGCGCGATATGCGGCGTATGCGCCGGGGTACAACGAGCGGTCGCGTCAATCCGTCGAGTCCCTCTTCGCCTGATTCGCACCTCTCCCACACGGCAGAAACATGGCGAAGATCTGCTTTGTCACCTACGAGATCCACCCGACCAATCGCGGCGGGTGTGGTGTGCTCCTTCATCATGCGGCCGAGTTGCTGCTGCGCGATGGGCACGAGGTTGCGTTTCTGCTCGCGATGCCGCGGCATGAGTTTGAGCGGTTCGATCGCGTGGATCGGCTGACTTTTTCCAACGCGCACCACTGCCGAGCGTTTCATCTGGATGAACTTGCGGGTGACGTCGGCTTGTCGATGGATGAGTGTCCGGTGTCCAGCATGCGCGAGAGTGTGCGGTTTGCCCGGGCGGTTGAGAACCTGCTCGCAAGGGAGCATTTCGATTTCATTGAGTTCTTTGAGTACTGCGGGGCGGCGTACCACGCGCTGGCACGCAGACTCTTCGGCGTGGGCGCACTCGGGCAGACAAAGGCGGTGCTGGGCACGCGCCTGCACAACAGTCTGGAACTGATCGACGCGGTGGGGAGCACGCGGTATCTTGATCGCTCGCGTGCGATGCTGTACGCGCTGGAGCATGGACAACTGTCTCTTTCCGAGGCGGTGCTGACGCCGACGAACGCGTACTTTGATCGGTACTACAAGGACCGATACAACCTCCCCGCGTCGAAGGTGGTGGAGTCGCAGTCGCCCAAACTGCCCTTCCCGCGCGTGACGCATCGGCCGGATCCGAATCGCGAGGCGTTCTCGATCGTGTACATCGGGCGGATGTACCAGTTCAAGGGCGTGGACCAGTTGGTGCGGGCGGGCGTGGAGTTCCTGGAGCGCAGGCCGGGCGTGCGCTGCACGTTCGACATCATCGGCGCGGACTCGAGCGAGAGCCCGCTGGGGCACAGTTACAAGGAGTATCTCCTCTCGATGGTGCCGACGGGGCTGCGTGATCGCTTTGATTTTCCCGGCAATCTCTCGCACGGAGAGTTTGGCAAGCACCTCAATCGCGCGCTGTTCGCGGTCTTTCCCAATCGCTTTGAGTCGTTCTGCTACGCGGCGCACGAGGTGTACGACGCGGGCGTGCCGATGATTGTGCGCGACCTGCCGGGGTGGAGCGACTTCTTCACGCACGAGAAGAACGCGCTGGTGTATGGCGGGCGGACGGACCATTTGGTCGAGCAGATGGAACGATTGCTGGATGATGGAGTGCTGCGGGAGCGATTGTGCAAGCCGTATGAGATTGCGACGACGCCGCTGGGCGGGGGGATGACTGGTTCGGGGGGGAACTTCTATCAGGCGCCCAAGGCCCTTGATCCGCTGACGCACGCGACGACAGCAATCCCCGAAGTGCTCGCGGTCGTTGTGTGCGAGCGCGGCAGCGACGGGGCGGCGACGCTGCGGGCATTGCAATCACAGGCACATGGGCCGTCTCGCACGCTGGTGCTGCACGAGGCGGACGCGGCGGCGGGCGGAGCGTTCTGGTTCCTGGGGCGTGCGTGGGTCGCGAAGGTGCACAGCGGCGGCAGCGAGGCGGACGCGCACGGCGCGGATCTTGTCTCGCTCGACGCGGTTGTTGTGCTGCGCGCGGGGGACGAGCCAAGGGCAAACTGGCTGCACGCGTGCGTGACGGCGCTCGCCGCTCGGCCGAATCTCGCGTTCGCGGGGACGTGGGCGCGCGCACAGAGCGCGAGCGGGCCGGTGATTGCGGGCGATCTCGATCTGGCGCCCGAGGCGTATCCGTTCGAGCATGGAACGCGAACGACGAGGGCGGTCATTCGCACCTCGCGCGGCCTGCCCCTCTCCGATCTCTTCGATCCCGTGCTCGCGGCACTGGGCGAGGTCGGCCTGATCTGGAGGACGATCCACGCGACCGGCTCGGGCGTGTTGCTCGACGAGGCGCTGATGGTGGTGCGCGATTCCGAAGCGGAACCTGCGGATCCGAACCTTCTCAAGCACCTGCTGTCAACGCTTGGGGGGCCTTTCGCTGAGCGGCTTGCGCTGTATGCCGGGTTGCAGCAGGATCGGATCGATGGGCTTCATGCCCAGATGCGGACTCTTGCGCAGCATGCGAACGTGCCATTGCCGGAATCGAAGGCGGCGGATCCCACCCTCGAGCACAAGATCCGCGTGGCGGACGAGTTGGGGGGCAAGACCTTGGCGCGGCTGGCGTGGCGGAAGTTGGCGCGGAAGGTCAGCGGGAAGAAGCCGACGGGGTAAGCACTCAGACGGTTCGACCAGGCGGGTCGCGGGCTGGCGTTTATGGTCGGCGGGTGTTTGGACGACGCGGGCCTTGCTCACTACACTCCCGCCTCTATGAGCGCACCCTCCTTCCTGACAGCCCAGTTCATCGTCTCCGCCATCACGATCGCGATCGTGGTTCACGTGATTCTGATCACGTGCGCGTACCTCATTTACGTCGAGCGGAAGATCTGCGCGTACGTGCAGGACCGCATCGGGCCCAATCGCGTGGGGTTTGACTTTGGGCAGCCTTGGCTCTCGCCCCTCAAGGGGTGCCTTGGACTTGGGCAGTCGCTTGCGGACGGGCTGAAGTTCCTTTTGAAAGAGGACTACACGCCCAACCGCGTGGACAAGGTCCTGTTCACGCTCGCGCCGATGATCATCATCATCCCGGCACTCATCGGATTCATCGTGATTCCCTGGGGCGGCATGTGGAACTGCCCGTCTTTTACGATCCCGATCCTGGATTGGCACATTGCGGGCGGGCCGGTGCACATCGTGGGGGCGAACTTCTCGGTGGGCGTCGTCTATCTGCTCGCCGTCGGATCGTTGGGCGTGTATGGCGTGACGCTGGGCGGCTGGGCGAGCAACAACAAGTACTCGTTCCTCGGCGGTCTTCGTGCTTCGGCCCAGATGATCTCGTACGAGATCCCGCTCGGGCTCGCGTTGATGGGCGCCTTGCTCATCATGGGCACCGTGGTGCCGGCGGGGATCGTCCAGTATCAGGCGACGAATGGCTGGCTCGTGTTTGCCCAGCCTTTGGGCGCCCTGATCTTCTTCATCACGATCCTCGCCGAGGCGAACCGGGCGCCCTTTGACAATGCCGAGTGCGAGCAGGAACTGGTCGGCGGGTACCACACCGAGTATTCGGCGATGCGATTTGCGCTCTTCTTCCTCGCGGAATATGCCCACCTCGTCACGAGTTCGGCGTTGTTTGTGCTGCTGTTCTTTGGCGGCTACTCGCTCAACTTCCTGCCTTTCGTTCCCGAGATCCCGCTCCTCTCGCCCGAGTCAATGACGCTCTTCGCGGTGCTCGCGAAGTTCCTGGTGTTCTTCACCAAGGTCGTGCTGCTGATCTCGTTCTCGATGGTGATCCGCTGGACGATTCCCCGCCTGCGCTTCGATCAGATCATGATGATGGCGTGGCAGCAGGTGATCCCGCTCTCGCTCGCGCTGGTCGTCATGAACAGCATCATGATTTACTTCGGCATGACCGGCTACCTGCCGATGTTCGTCGGCAACGTCGGGCTCATCGTGCTCCTGATCGGCATCCAGCCCATGATCCCCAAGCCCACGAGCAACAACAAGTTGGCGCTCTTCGGCTCGCGATTCAGCCCCATGCCGGGCGAAGTGGTCCACACCACCTCGCGCGAGGTGATGGCCCTTGCGGATCACCCGTTGCAGGGGACGTCGATCAAAGTGAAGGGCTGAGGTTGGCGCGATCGGCTCACTGAATCGGCCGCAAGTCACCCGGACGGATGACCTGGTACATCGTCGGCAACAGGTAGTTCAGCCCGCCGTGAACGGTCGTGCGCCCGCTGAGGCGGATGGTCAGGTTTTCGCCGCGGGATGCCGCGAGGGATTCGAGTTGTTCGAGCAGTCGGCACGGGAGCAGTTGCATGGGCGGGAGGCCCGCGTTGCCCGGCCCGTTGTCGAAGGTGACGGTGAGACCGCCGGGGCCTCGGACGAGTCTGGCGCGTCGGGCTGTGATGACGGTCCCTTCGGCGATGACGGTGTCCTTGACGCCGCGAACGGCGGTGGGCTCGTTGGTGAGGATGCGCTGGTCCATTGCGCGGGGGGCCGCGGGGCGGGAATCGAGTTCTTCCATGAGTGCGCGGACATCGGCGCTCGCATCGGGCGTGGCGGGCTGGGTGCCGGGCGCGGGCTTAGCGATGTCGGTGTTTCTCGTCATCGAGAAGACCGAGAGGAGCAGGTACTGGCGGCCTTTGTAAACGAACGCCTGTCCGCTCACGCTTGCGGCTGCGGCGTCATTCCCCTCGATCGCGGCGGCGACCTGCGAGAGGCGCTGGTTCCATTGGAGGACCATCGGCGTCGCCTTCGCCATGCCGGGGCTGGCATCGGACGGGACGAAGATGTACGTGCCCCCCGGGGTCTTCACGATCGCGCCAGGTCGCCCGGAGAGGAACGTGCCCTCCGGGAGGAGGGTCCCTTTGGGGATGCTGGGTCCGGTGGCTCCGGTGGGGGGGATCGGGCCAGCGGGTTTGGCCGCGGGAGTGGTGCCGGGAACGGCTGGTGGATTGGCAACGGGCACGGCTGGCGGGGCGGTTGGGCGGCGCTTACCAGAGGCATCGTCGTCAAGGTTGGGGTCGCTCAGTGCGGGGTCGCGCGCTGGGTCGGGCTTGGAAGGCTTTTTGGGGGCTGGGGTCTGGGTTGGGGCTGGCGGCCGCTGGGTGGGGGGCGTGGACTGAGCCTGGACCACACTCGACCCGAGGAATGCGGCCAGGAGGCACGAGGCCATGATGGCGGGGGATTGGCGGGGTTGACGGTCCATGGAGCCCTCCGTGGCGTGAATCAGTGGATCGTATCGGTCCGGAGAGGCCCGGCGGGCGAGGATCGAAAGGGCGGATGGGTTTGACGATTGAGCGGGTGGCTCGTAGTGTCTCGTTCCTGCTTTGCGGGATTGGGTCGGGTGCCAGAGTGGCCAAATGGAGCGGATTGCAAATCCGTTGCGCAAGCTTCGTGGGTTCGAATCCCACCCCGACCTTTTCGATGCGTTTCAGACGCGGACGTTGTCAGGGAGCCTTTTCGGCTCCCTTTCGTCGTTTTGGGGGTCGGCGCTTGGCGGGCTTGGGCTTGGGAGTGGGGTGCTTCGCGGCGCGAGGGGCGAGGATGAAGACGTTGTAGCCGAGGGGAGAGGGTTTGGTTGGCACGCCGTCTTGGTCAGTGACTCCGATGACTTCGAAGGGGGACTTGGCGATGAGTTTTCGCCACTGGTCGAAGGAGTAGGTGCGCAGGGTGTAGGTGGAATCGGTGTGGCGGGTGCGTTTGCCGCTGGTGATGGTGAGGTGGCTGTGGACGTGCTCGTCGCGGTCTTTGGTTCCCTGGCCCTCGGGCGGGATGTACTGGACAACTTGGGTGACTCTGGTGCCATCGCGGGAACCGGACCAGACGTCTTCCGTCGGGGATTCGAAGCCGTAGAGGCTGAGGCTGAGGCCGACGATGTAGATTCCGCTTGGGTTGAGTGACCTCGCGATCTGGCGGAAATGGCTGAGCATTTCGCGATCGGTGTGTGCGTGGCGAATGGTGTTGATGAGGACAAAGGCCAGGTCGGCCTTGGTCTTGGGGCGCTTGGTGAGAAAGTCATCGAAGCGGGCGCGGAAGACGCGTGAGCCCAGGGTTTGGCGGGCGAAGCGGACCATGGCGGGCTCGGCGTCGAAGCCGAGAACTGATCTTTTACGCTTGGCGAGCAGGCGCAGGTGGCGGGCGGTTCCACAGGCGGGTTCGAGCCAGGTGGAGCCGTGGTTCAGGGCGTGTGGGCAGAAGCGTTTGGCGATACGTTCGAGGGCGTCAACTTCGTCGGTGGTGTCGGTGCCGTGGAGGATGTCGTAGATGCGTGCGTCGGTGTAGAAGGTGTTGGGCATGGTGAAAGGGCCAAAGGTCCAAGTTGCCAAAGTGCCAAATGGAGATTGAAGAGCGATCGGGCGGGAACGACCAGGCGGTGATCGTTGCAGGGCAGCGCGGCGTGTTCTCGGTCGGGTCGGAAATTGACCTAGTGAAAGTGGCAGAATTGTTCGGATGGCGGAGGTTGGGCGGTGTCTTTCTTGGTGTCGGGCTGCATCCCGGAGGTAGGGCGTTGCCCTACAAGGGACTGACCGACGAGCGATCCAAGGAGTGCTGAGCATGGCGAACGGCAAGGCGGGGGCGGGTTCGGGCGGAGTGCTTGGTGTGTCGGCGTTGGTGGCGACGTGGGTGTTGGGCGTTGCGCCGGTGGCTTTGGCGCAGCCCGCGCCCATGGACCAGCCCAAGAAGGAATCGACGCTGCAATCGACGCCTCTGGCTCCGCCGAGCATTGAGGGGAAGCAGAATGCGGCGCTTCTGTATTTTCAGTTGCAGGATGTGGTGCCACGCGAGATGGCGACCGAGTTGCAGAACAAATACAGCGAACTGACGGCGGGGGGCGTGATCGACGACGAGTCCCGCAAGTCGCTCGCGGAATACAAGGCGTTCTTCCAGAAGTTGATGGACGCGACCAAGGTGACCGAGTGCGACTGGGGCATCCAGTATCAGGATGGGTTTGGCGCGCTCCTGCCACAGTTGGGCACGTTGCGGAAGTACGCGAGGCTGATGGCGTTTGATGCGCGGCGGTGCATCGCGGAGAAGGACATGAAGGGGGCGGCGGAGCGCTACGCGGCGATCTATCGCATGTCGATTCACGCCTCGCGGGGCAAGTTTCTGATCTGTTCGCTCGTGGGCGAAGCGATCCAGGCGCTGGCGTGCAACAGCGTCCAGGAGCGACTGGACGCGGGCGAGTTGGACGTGGAGACGGCTCGTGTCATCCTCAATGCAGCGAAGGGCAATGTGGGCGAGGACACGCACTTGTATGTTGAGTCGATCGCGATGGAAGAGTACATGGCGGTGGACTGGGTGATGGAGCATTACACCGGGCCTGATGCGGGGGAGAAACTGGTCAACGACCTTGCGGGCATGGAAGGTGACGAAGCCAGCGGGTTTGATGACATTCGGAAAATGGATGGAGCCACTTTGTCGCGCGAAGTTGAGAAAACGAGGACGTACTACGTCCGGGTGCGAGAGGCGTGGAAGTCGCCAGCCAGCGTCGAGCAGTTCAAGTCGATTGCGTCGGATGTCGAGGCCGGGAAGTTTGGCCGTGTGACGGTGGCACTGGGCGCGTTCGATAGGTCGCACCGCAGCATGCTCAAGGGCAAGGAGCATCTCGCGACAACGATCAAAAACCTGGAGTTGTTCGTGCGGGGCGAGTATGTGAAGCCAGCGGACCGGCGTGAGGATGGTGCGGCGAAGGATGGCGCGAAGGCGGCGGACGTGAAACCTGCGGGCGCGAAGTGATCGGCGAGGGGCGTTGCTGTGACGCACGAGGTGAGCCAAGAAGAGTTGCAGCAGCGGCTGCGTCAAGCGCGGCGGGGGAGTTCGCCGGCCGCGATGGCGTTGTGGGAGCGGTTCTCGCCCCGGATGGTGAGTTTGGCAAGGGAGATGTCCGGCGCGTCGGCGTCGAGCGACATTGTGCAGAGCGTGTTCGTTGCGTTGCTGCAGATGCCTGAGACGAGGGCGAAGGGCGTGCAGGATGTGGCGGCGTATCTGGTCGTGGCGACGCGGAATGCGTGCCTGAATGCGAATCGATCGCGGGCTCGGCGAGAGGTGATTGTCGATGCGATTTCTCGCGAGGCGGGGGGTCGATCACGCGACGAGCGTGACTCGACGAATGCCGACGAGTTGCACGACGCGATGTCGCGATTGGCGGACGAGCATCGAGAGGTTGTGCTTTTGAAGCATGTTGGCGGGTTGACGTTTGACCAGATGGCGACGTCGCTGGGAGAGAGCCGAGGGACGCTGGCGTCACGTTACAAGCGGGCGTTGGAGGAGTTGCAGGGCATGATGCGTACGAGCGGGGATGGTGCGAAGCGGTTGGTGCGTCAGGAGGTGCAACGATGACTCGGCCTGAGGTTGACTCTCTTGAGACGCTGTCGCGTGAGTTGGACGCGCTGGGTCGCGGATTGGCGGAGGAGAAGGCCTCGGCGCTGCCCGGCGTGATCGATGCGGTCGTGCGCCATCGCCGTTCGCGATGGGTGATGGTGCAGGCGGGAGTGGGGGCGGCGATCGGTGCGGCGGTGGTCGCGGGCGTGGTGGGGGCGGTGGTGTTGTTGAATGCGTCGCCCACGGATGGGCCGTTTGTGAAGCCGAAGGAGAAGCCCAAGACGTTCTACAGGGAGCGGATCAGGGATCAGGTGCCGATGGATGCGCCGAGTTCGATGGCGTCGCTGCGCAAAGCGACGAAGGGGACTGAGGGGGCGGCGATGCTTGAGAAGTTGCCTGTGACTGGGGGTGGGGATGGAGAAATGAACGGGCCTTTGCTGGGAGAGAAGGAGAAATAGGGGTGAGGGCGAGCGCCACGATTCGAAGACTCATCGTGGGCGTAGCAACGTTGGCGTTGGCGAAGGGCGTGTGAGGCCGGGTTGGGTGCTGATCAGTTCTTGCTGGACGCGATTTGGAATGCGCTCACGAGGGCGAGGCCTATGAAGAGGACATCCCAGAAACTGAACATTGCCTTGAAGGCGTCCCAAGACACTGATGTGGCGATGGTCGCTTTGTATTGTGCGTAGTCCTTTTCCATGGCGGTCTTGATGCGGGCTCGCTCTTCTGCTGGTGTTTCGTCCCAGCGTTTCATGGCCTCTTTCCAGACGTCCGCGGGGAAGTGTTCCTTTGCTTCTGCTGTTTCGAGGTCCATCCCTGCGGGCCAGTTGAGGGTCTTGCCGGCGTCCTGCCATTCTTCGGCGACTTCGGTCGCTTGCATGACCTGGAAGAACGCGTCGTCGAAAACTGGGGCGGGCGCTGACGCGACGAACTTCTGCGTCAGGGCGTAGCCGGTGGCGTACTTGCCTCCCAGGATCGCGAGTACGGCGATCACGGCGGCGGCGATGCCGAGGCCATCGCCCGCTGCGTCGCCTGCGGCTTTGGCGGCGACGAAACCGACGAGGGCGCCGATGCCCCAAGCGATCCAGCCGATCTCGTAGCCTGTGTAGTACGCGATCGCTGCCCAGACGCCTGCGCCGATGACCGCCGCGATGAGACCGCCGATGATTCCTTTGCCCATGGGACCCTCCAAGTGGGAAGAGGATACCAGAAAGTCGGCGGGTGTGTTGGGCTTTGTCGGGGGAACTTGAGCGAGCAGGGAGCGTGTGCGATGGGATTCAGACGCCGGTTTGCGCGGACCTCTCGTCGCTGACGGCCTCGATTCGTTTCATTTCTTCCTTGTGGATGCGGGCCTGGAACTCGGCTTCGAGGTCTTCGAACTCGATGCGTCCCTTCCAGTGGTGGGGGGCTCCTAGCCAATCGTCGAGGGTGAAGATATCGGCCCGGCCGTAGCGCCAGGCGTCCAAGACCCAAGCGCGGCGGGGCTCTCGCTGGTCGAGGAGGATGCGGCCGGCGTCGGGTCCGATGGACTTGCCTTGGGTGGAGGAAACGATGTCGCCCTTCTCGAAGAGGAGGACGGCGTGGTGCTCGGTGGACTGGTCGCGGTCCTTCATGATGCCGATGGCGACGAAGCCAGCGGCGGGTGCGGACTCGCGGACGCCTTCGTAGACGACGGCTTGCCATTCATAGCAGAGGCCTCGGCGGTTGCCACGGTGCCAGTTGCGCCAGAAGTTGCCATACCAGCCGTGGTACCAGTCTTCGTGCGGATGGTTAAAGGCGAAGTGGACGACGTTTTGGTAGTCGCGCTGGACGGTTTCGAGTCGCGGTTCGTCGAGTTCCTTGAGGGGCGTGGGCAGGTGGCACGCGGGGAGGATGAGCAACGCGAGCGCGAGGAGTGCACCGAGCAGGACGCGTGAAGCAGCGGAGGAGGTGGAAGACATGGCGGGCATGATGGTGTTTATCGTGGGGTGACAATCTTAACGAGTCTCGCGGCCTTGGTCGCGAGGCGGCGTGCGGCGGGGGCGGATTTCTCGACTGCGAGGGCGACGCCCATACGGCGGTACTTGCGGGTGGTGGGCTTGCCGAAGAGGCGGATCTGGACGCCTTTGAGAGCGAGGGCTTTGTCAACGCCGAGGTATGAGGGTTCGGCGGTGGATTCGCGATCGGCCAGAATGACGGCGCTGGCGGCGGCGTGTTCGTAGCGGATGTCGGGGATGGGGAGGCCCAGGATCGCGCGGACGTGGAGGTCGAACTCGCTGAGGTCCTGGCTGATCATGGTGACCATGCCGGTGTCGTGGGGGCGTGGGGAGAGTTCGGAGAAGATGACGTGGTCTTTGGCGATGAAGAACTCGACGCCGAAGAGGCCGCTGCCGTGTGCGCCTGCAATCTCGGCGGTGATGGCACGGGCCTGGCGCTGGGCTTCTTTGATGAGGGCGGGCTTCATGGCGCAGGGCATCCATGATTCCTGATAGTCGCCACGCTCCTGGCGGTGCCCGATGGGGCGGACGAAGAGGGTGCGGTCTTTCTCGCTGAGTTTCTTGCCTGCGACGGTGGCGCGCTGGCGGATGGTGAGGAGGGTGATCTCGTAGTCGAAGGAGATGAACTCCTCGACGATGACGCGCTTGGTGTCGCCTCGCATGCCCTTGACGGCGTAGTCCCACGCCTTGGCGATGTCGGCCTTGGTGCGGATGACGGATTGCCCTTTGCCGCTGGAGGACATGACGGGCTTGACTACACAGGGGAGGCCGATGCGTTGGTTGAGGATCTGGTCGGCAAGTTCGGCCGCACTCTCGGCGTAGGCGAAGCGGGCGGTGGGGAGGCCTAGTTTGTTCGCGGCGACGTCGCGGATCGCATCGCGATTCATAGTGAGGTTGGCGGCGCGGGCGGAAGGGATGACGTTGAAGCCGGCCTTCTCAAGGGCGAGGAGGCGCTCCGTGCGGATGGCTTCAATCTCGGGGACGATAAAGCCCTGAGGCTTGTTCTTGCCTTTGGGAGACAGGTGCTTGCGGACGACGCGTTCCAAGGCGTCGCCATCGAGCATGTTGATGATCTCGCGTGTGTCGGTGACTTGCATGGCGGGTGCGCCGTCGTAGGAATCGACGGCGATGACGCGGCAGCCGAGGCGCTTGGCGGAGATGGCGACTTCCTTGCCCAGTTCGCCCGAGCCGAGGAGGAGGAGGGTGGGTTGTGGGGAGGGTGGCATGGCAGGAGCGTACCCCCGCAGGCGGAATCACGGCCGGGGCGTCACCGTGGGACGAGCGCCCGCTCGATGGCGACTTTGCGGTAGTGGAAGATGTGCTCGAGGCGCGGGCGGATGAGGAGGCGCTCGATGGTGCGATCGAGGAGTGGCCCGCCCGGGACGGCGTAGCGGACGTGGTCTTTGACGAAAGTGGTGGTGGGGCCCACGGCTTCGAAGGTGTGCTCGTGGATCCAGAGGCGGTAAGGGCCTTGGAGTTGTTCGTCGATGAATCGGCCCGTGCCAGAGCCTGATGATGGCGGCTCCCAAGCGTTGATGCGCGTGCGCCAGCGGATGGGGATGCCATGGAGACGGATGGAGTAGTCGATGAGTGCGCCCTCGTGCATGGCGATCGGCTGGGGCGTCAGGATGCGGAAGCCGACGATGGGCGGGGTGATCGCTTCGAGGTTCCCCGCGTTGGAGAAGAACGCGAAGACCCGGTCGAGCGGGGCGTGGATGGTTTGTTCGACGTGGAGGTGGAACTCGTGCATGGGGTGATAAGTTCGAAATCTGGGGTTGGATGGATTCGCGGGGATCACAGGACCCAGCGATAAACGCGCCATTGCAGCGATACTTCAAAGCCTGCACGTTGCAGGTTGTTGAGCGAGGTCGAGACAGCGCTGCTGGTTTCTGACGTGCACCATGTCGCACCGAGTTCGGCGGCGCGGCGGACGCGGGCGGCGATGAGGGCGGCTTGGGCGCCCTTGCCGCGGTATGCGGGGTCGGTGCCCATCCAGCCAAGGTAGGCGAAGTCGCCATCGGGGATGATGGCGCCGATGGAGATCGGGACGGGGCCGATCTGGCTTTCGTGGAATGCGGCGTGGAACTCGGCGAAACCACGTTCGATGCCTTGGAGTGCGGCGGGGATGCCGTCTTTGCCGTACCAGGGCATGACGTGCGCGAAGATGGCGGGGGCTTCGTCGAGTGTAAAACGGCGGATGGTGAAGTCGCGGCCGCGATCTGAGGTGAATGTCGTGGCTCGGCGGACGAGCGTTGGATACTCAACGTGTGGCCAAGGGGTCGCGCCGACGCTGGCGAGCAGCGCGTCGGTTGTGTGTTCCCACGCGAAGGGACTGAGCCAGATGTAGGCGCGAGTGGCCTGAAGTTCGCGCAGAGCCTTGAACGCGGCCGCGATGTCGGGTTCGCGCAGGGGTGTGGTGGAATCCGTCCACATCACCCGCGTCGCAGCGTTGGAGGGGACGTCGCCGGGCGGCTTGCTGGGGTCGTGGCGGATCCAGCCGGGCGGACAGTCGCGGAGGATGGTGGCATCCCGGCACTGGGCGCCGCGGTGCCAGACGCGGCCGACGTGGGCGGCGACGGCCTGGCTGGTGGGGTTTTTCGGCGGGCTCATATCACATACTACACGATTCGTGGGCTTGTGATATGCTGTCACCCACTTGCACGGGAGGTTGGCATGGAGCGATTCGCGTTGAGCGGCTGGGGGCGTTTGATCAAGGCGGTGTTCGTTCTGGTCGGCGTGCTTTGGTGTGGGCATGCTGCGCTTGCCACGCCTTACGCGAGCCCGGATGGTCGCTGGTCGTTTGAGATTCCGACTGGATGGCAGGTAGCACCGGATGCCGATCTTCGAGTTGTGTCGGACGAGGCGGCACGAGCGGCGACCGCGATGGGTGAGCGTGGTGCGCCAAACTATGTTCTGCTCATTCGTCCCGTCAAAGCGGATGGACGCTTTGCGCTTGTTCAGCGTGAATCGCCGCTTCCGGCGGGTGTTTCGTATGATGCGCTCAAGGCGGGGATCAAGCAGCAGTACGATGGAGTGATGCGCAAGATCGAACAGGCTGCTCCGAACGCTGGAGCGTCGGCCGCGTTTGGCAAACCAGTGTTCGAT
>Ga0075158_10001207_pt1 | contig 19826 bp, 13 predicted proteins | sample JI91814BDNA_FD_70968 | JGI IMG/M metagenome (GOLD analysis project Ga0075158, IMG submission 70968) | Wastewater effluent complex algal communities from Wisconsin, to seasonally profile nutrient transformation and Carbon sequestration -... | ecosystem: Engineered > WWTP > Effluent > Algae... | reverse complement strand
GATTCAGAAAATTTTTGAGCCACACTACTCGGAAATCCTGAAAGCATATACACGAAGGCACAAAGACGCAGAGAGATAGTGAGAAGCTGTAATGATAGAGTGTATTTTTTACAGGGTTGCGAATTTGCAATTACTCTTGAAAAAAGATATTTTTTTATAGATTCTACTTGCAACAATCACCTAAATTTTTTCCCTTATCCAAAACAGAAATAAAATTAGGACGTTACTATGAGCACACAGACTCTTCCATTACCGTTGACTAGACAAATTTCCTACGCTATTGGGCAATTGGGTTGGTCGATTTTAATCAATATTATTGGTTTCCACCAAGTTTTCTTTTATCTCCCGCCAAATGGGGAAGGACTGCCAGAGTTGATTGTGAAAGTTGCCTTTTTTGGTATTTCAACTATCGGTGTTGTATCAGCACTGGGTAGACTTTGGGATGGAGTCACCGATCCTATCATAGCGAATATGAGTGATAAATGGTCATCCAAATGGGGAAGACGGATTCCATTCTTGGCAACTGGTGGTCTTCCTGCGGCTGTTTTCTGTTTACTTATTTTTACTCCACCTGATAGAGGCATTACCGTTGCGAATTTAGTTTGGATGACGGCTGCTCTTCTTTTGTTTTATCTTTTCTTGACCGTATATGTTACTCCCTTCTTTGCTTTGATCCCTGAATTAGGACATACTCCAAACGAAAGACTCAATCTTTCTACTTTTATTTCTGTTACCTATGCTCTCGGAATTATGGTTGCGGCACAAGTTCCATTAATTGCAGAAAAATTAGTAGCAGCAGTGCCGACTTTGGACAAGGTTGGAGCCTATCAGTGGGCAATTGGTATTCTTTGTGGGATTGCGGCTATATGTATGTATTTCCCAGTCTTTGCTATCGACGAAAAAAAATACACTCAGTCAGAGCCTTCTGCTGTTCCATTTAAAGAAGCTCTTCTGATGACTTTTAAGAACAAAGACTTTTTATTCTTCGCTATTTCTGATTTTAACTACTTTCTTTCACTTACAATCTTGACTACTGGACTTAGTTATTATATCACTGTTTTATTATTCCAAGAGGCATCTCTTGTGAGTGAAATTCTTCCTGTGATGCTTTTCTCTTCTTTTCTATGCTATCCAATTGTGAATTTCTTTGCTAAAAAAATTGGCAAGAAGAGACTTGTATTGTATGGCTTTTTCGTTTTCCTCCTTCTGTTTATTTTTATTTACTTCATGGGAATGGAAGTCATCCCTATTCCAAGAGTAATCCAAGCCTACTTAATCGTAGTAGTAGCTGGCATACCAATGGCAATCTTAGGAATTTTACCAAATGCAATCTTAGCTGACATTGCAGAACTAGATGCTCTTAAGACTGGTTCTCGTAGAGAGGGATTGTTTTACGCAGCAAGAACTCTTATGCAGAAATTAGGACAGACTATTGGAGTTTTAATCTTTAGTAGTCTTCTTCTTGTGGGTGGTGGAATTAACAAAGTAGAAAAAACTGATTCAGTAACGGGCAAAAAAGTTTTAGATCGAGAGAAGTCTAATCTAATAGGTGTTCAAATTACTGGACCCGTAGCGGCTGGTTTTTGTTTACTTGCAATCGTGATGTTTTCGAGATATAAAGAAAAGGAAACGCTAGAAGAGATTGAAAGGATAACCAGAAAATAAATCCTGACAATAAGGGACTTGGAGGACTTAGTTATGCGGTATAAAATTGAAATTAGTAAGTTAAAAAATGGTTACATCGAGGCTAAACTTATTGATGCTGCGACAAACCATCCAATTGAATTCAGAATCTGTGATACCGAACAATACGTTCAATCACAGATTGCGGATTGGCATAAGAGATTTAGAATGAATGAGCCTAAGGAAGATGATATTAAGAAATAGTATAATCTTTTTTCTTATTAGCTTATTTGTCAGTTGTTCTAGTTTCCCCTTCGCGGGGAAACAACGAAACGATTACTTCAATTATTACGAGTCAAATTTTCAGTGCCATTCAGATGCAGGTTGGAGAGATTCTAGCCTGTATTCTCGCTACCAAGAACTAGCTTGGAATCCACTTCGAAAAAAATACAACGAGGACAATGCAAGAGTCAAGAATGCAAATATTGTAATTACAGGCAATAGCCTGATTCAACTCTTTGAAGACAGACTTATACAAAAAGAATTTCCGGGTTTGAATGCAGTTGGGCGCGGCATTGCGGGTGATATGACCGAAAGCTTGAGAGCTAGACTATCGGATAACGTATTTACTCTTAGTCCCAAGACAATCATCATCGAAATTGGTGGAAATGATCTTATATTTGGAAAATGTCTATCAGTTACTGAGAATAATATTCGTGGAATCATCGAAGACATTCAAGCCTATGATAAGAAAGCAAAAATCATTTTTCTTTCTATTCCGCCTACAAAAAATGCTACTCTGAATGCAGTTGTTCCTGTTCTAAATGCGACCATTCAAAGTCTTTCTAAAGAGTATAATTTTACCTATTTGGATTTATGGAAGCAAATGAGACATCCAGATTTACCCATTATTAAAGACGAATACGTTCGTTATGCGGAATTTGGAAAAATGGATAAAATTCATTTCAATGAGAAGGGTTATGAGGTCATCGGTCAGCTTGTCAGACCTCTTATTAAATAATTACGATGCTTATTTTTATTACCTCTTCAGGAAATCCACTCCCGATGAAAGAGGGGCTAATTCCATTTTCTCTCAATGCAAAATATAGATATTCAAGTTCTATTGAGACTTTATATGCCCATTATTTTGATACAGAAATTCCTATTGATAGAGATTCCTTAATTCAAATTAGAGAAAAATTTTTTACTCAGAAAGTGGATGTTCTTTCTGTTGATCGCTTGCTCGATAGACGAAATAAATCTTTATTTGCATTTGATATGGATTCTACTTTAATCAAAGAAGAAGTAATAGACGAACTCGCTCGAAAGAAGGGAGTTTACGATCAAGTAGCCGCTGTTACGAAAGAAGCCATGGAAGGTAATTTAGATTTTGATTCAGCTCTGAGAAAAAGATGCAGCTATCTAGTGGGTATAAACGAAAATGTTTTTCAAGAAATCTTTGATCATCTAACGCCTAACGATGGTGCGCTTGAAGTATTACCGCTCATTCAAAAAGACAATGGAACAATTGCCATTTTTAGTGGAGGCTTTGTTCCTGTTATTGAAAAATTTGCTAAGAAGTTTTCGATTTCCTTATTTTCTGCCAATCAATTAGAAATGCAAAATGGATTTACAACCGGCAAGGTGATTGGAACGATTGTAAATAAAAATCGGAAAAAAGAATTGTTAATTCAACATAGAGAGGGAAATCATATTTCCATTTCTCAGACGGTTGCAGTAGGGGACGGTTCAAACGATTCTCTCATGTTAAATGAGGCAGGAATTGGAATTGGATTTCATGCGAAATCCGGTTTAAAAAAGGAAATTTTAAATTGGGTAGATCATCATTCCTTACTCTCTTTATTGTTTTTATTTGACTTACGTGATTGATTGTTATTCTGAAAGGAGGCAAAATTGAAAGCTATTTCCATTTTAAAATTTGCAATTCTGTTTTTTATTCTAAACGAATGCTCAACAGTTACTAGCTTAAAAGGAGTTTCCTCTCGAATGGAAAAGCCTGAGTTAGCCGCAGAGGCAGTTGCATTGCCTGAGGCTCCGCTTGTATTTGATGAAAAAGATTACAAGTCAAGAAAAGTTTCAAAGAAGAAACCCTTCTTTACATTTGCACCGATTCTTTTTCCGGCTGGATTTAATAACGAGCTAATAGCTGTTTTCCACCAGGAGAATCGTTTGTTCTGGCAAAATACAGAATCGAAGGAAGTAAAAATTCCTATCGATGCATGGAAGAGTCAGGAAAATCTAAAAAAAGAATTCATTGCCCAAGACATTGATGCATTCATTAATAGTGAGCTTGCATTCGATGGAGAAACTCTAAGAGTAAAGCAAACCTTCATTGATCCGGTAAACCAAAAAGAATACGGCTCGATTGATTTTGAAATAGCCGTTATTTTTCCGGGACAGCCTGATTCCAAAGCAAAACTAGAACTATATAAATCTGAAAATAAATTTAAAGTATTAGAAGAAGCCAAGGTGCCTATTCTGAAATTTATAAAACGTCCCGATCGGAATTTACAAATCGCACTTCTTCGCTCTACTGTATCTGCACATCTAAATGTATCTTCTTCTTCGAGTGATACAATATTTTTTCTGGATGGAAAAGAAGTCGGGAAAATGCCGATTAGGCGCATGATGGTTCCTGATGGACCACATCAAATTTCTTATAAGAAAACAGGTTTACCTGCCGTAACTAAAAAAATTCTTACCCGTGCAGGAGAAGAAGTTAATTTAATTCAGGAATGGGAAGATGATTTAAGTGTAGGTTCTCTGAAAATATTTAGTTTTCCGAAAGGACTTAAAGTTTCTATGAACAAAGAGGTGAAAGGGGAAACTCCATTTTTCCTCTACGGAATTAATCCCGGAAAATACAAAATGGAATTCTTAAAGTTTCATGAAATAAAAAAAATGAATATTCCATTGCGTGAATTCGATGTGGAAGTAGAGCCTAAGAATACAGCATCTCTTTTCTTTCCAATGGAGTTATATGATTCGTTTTCTTCGGTTGCAGTAGACTTCTGGCAACCAGTATTTGGTGGAGTTAATGTTAATTATGCGGGAAATCTTACCTTTGAAAATCGCAGCGGTCTAGTGATTGAAAAACCAAAAGGAATTGTCAGTCAGCCGATTCTTCCGGATACAATGGAGATTAGCTCTGCCTTCTTTCTTCCTTCTGAGATGGGTTCAGGAAATGTTTCCTTTTCTCTTATGACAAAGAATACTATCTTTACACTCGAAACAGAGAAAGAAAAAGTTTTCTTGTATAAGTTTCCTTCCAGTGGTAATTCTCTAGCGGCATATTCCTATGATCCACAGATTAAAGAGCAATACCGTGCTTTTAAATTTGTCACTGATATTGAAAAGGGTAGCGTTCAAATCTATCTAAATGACACGAAAGTATTTGAAGACTCTATTGATTTTCAAGACTCATGGAAAATATCTGTTTTACTGAGAGGAAATGCTTCGCCAAAGGTAAATGCACTTCGTTATCTATGGATACAATATCCAAAGTATATTCAGCTTTCTAAATAAAGTATGGTTTTTTCCTCTTACGAATTGAGCTTTGTAATAAAAAGAGTTTGTAAGAAGTGACTCAGAATATCTATCTTATTTTTATCCTCTTACTTTTTCAAAACTGTTCTTTCTCTGAAGAATTTTTGCGTAAAGACACAAAAGAAGAAATGACTATTAGCCGTACAGAGACTAGCGATCTATCTCGCGCTAAAACTTTACTCAGCGATGGCACTCAATCTTATTATGAAGGCAAATACAAAGAGGCTATTGAAAAAACAAAAGAGGCAAATTCTATTTTGCCTACAGAGGACGGATACTACTTATTAGGCTTAAGTCTTTATAAAAATAGAGACTTTGAGAATGCAAAGAAAGCGTTGGAATCTGGATTAGAATTAAATCCTAAGAGTGAACCGATTCTAATCTCTTACGCTTTGGTTTTGACGGCTGCCGGCGAAGAAGAGGAAGCAGTTTTGGTATATACAAAACTTTCAGAGTATTTTCCAGAAAAGGAAATGCATACTTTTAAGCGTGGAATTTCTCTTAAATCACTGAAGCGATATGAGGAGTCTTTTTCTGTATTTAAAACTATAAACGAAGAAAGTTTTCCTTACAAATCGCAACTCTATATGCATATGGGGGATCTGTCTTTTGAAATGAAAAAGTATTCGCAAGCTGAGAGATACTTTGTGAAAGCAAACCAAGTGGATACAAACCTGGAAGAAGCAAAGGATGCAAGGGCTAAAGCAAAGTTTGCGCTTGCAATTGAGAACGGAAATACATCCTTTCGAAATAAAAAGTATCCCGAGGCAATTCTTTATTATATGGAAGCAACGATTTTAAATCCAAAAGACTCAAATGCTTTCTTAAAATTAGGGGAGGCTTATTATAAGAATACTCAATTTGCTAAAGCAGAAGAGAATTTGAAGAGAAGTATTTTACTTGAAAAAAACAATAAAGAAGCCTATTCTTTATTATCCTCTATTTATACAAAGACAGAAAAATACGAAGCCTCTATTTCTATTCTAAAGAATGCGATTGAGCAATTTCCGAATGAGAAAGAATTATACAATCAACTCGGAATTTCTTATGGCTATACTGGCAAAATAAAATTAGCCTTACTTGCTTTTATGAAAGCCAAAGAGATAGACAGAAACTATTTAACAGCAAGAATAAATCTTGGTATATTAATGTTAAAGGAAAAGCAACTCTTAGAAGCAAAACGTGAGTTTAGAGAGTTGCAAGAATTATCCCCCGATGATAAGTTTATAAAAGAAAAAGTTGCAGCATTTCTCCGCGCAGAGAAAGAGAATTCAGATTCTAATTCGAATAAGAAAAAGAAAACAATTCTTGCTATTTCAAAAACAAAAGAAGAGGAAGAAGCGTATCGCTATCTTAAGAAGGGGCAAGAGTCATTAGCCAGGGAAGCATTTCTAAAAATTATAGAAAAGAATCCTGAGTCCGCTTTTTCCTACTACCAGTTGGGTGTTCTTAGTTTAGGTCAAGATAGGCAAACTGCTCTTCGCTATTTCGAGAAAGCAATTGCTATGAATTCCAATTATACCTCTGCCTACATTGCGCGGGGGATTACGTATTATAAATTAGGAAATAGAGAAAGAGCAAAGGAAGATTTTCATTATGCGCTATCACTCGACTCAGAAAAAGAAATTGCTTCCTATAATTTAGGGATGATACTTTATAATGATAATTTAATAAAAGATGCTGAGACAATCTTCTTTGAATTGACACAAGAATTTCCCGATTTTGCAGATCCTTATTATCATTTAGGATATATGTATTATGAACAAAAGAAATTAGAACAAGCTGAGAAGTATATATTGATTAGCCTTAGACTAGACCGAAACCCTGCAACCATCTATGCTTATATCATGATTCTAAATGCAATCCAGAAGAGTCAGGGGAAAAGAGAAGGTATTGATAAAGAAATTCAAGCTTTAAAAAAAGAAATTGTAGAAGTGTATCCCAATTCAAGTTATTCGAAGAATTTATCAGAATCTGTTTTTCAGCAAAAAGACAATCGAGTGGTAGTGCAGAGTTATCCGCTACAGGATACTATTATGACTCCGCCTATTTTTATTAATCAGTCTTTAATTGTAAATTATGGGACATCAATTGCTAGACTTCGTTCTGATTCAAAGTCAATTCTATGGAGAGTAGAGACTCCGCTTCCCTATCATACTTTAAAAGCAAATACTAGACTGTATGGTGTTTCCAAAACTCATTTAGATCAATTTGATTTAGAAACAGGCAAATTACTCTGGCATATAAAATTAAATCCTAATTCTACAGATCGTTTCATGATAAGTGATTCTATTCTAAATTCAACAATGATAGAAGGACGAGAGGTAATTCATTCTTATTCAATGGAAGGAGAATTTCAATCCAGCCTAAAATTAGATATGGCTAGCAAATGGGAACTAACCCCGAAAGGAAATTTGTTTGTATTCCATTCTACTCCCGATGGAATAAGTTGGGAAATCTACGATGCAAAACTAACTCAGATAAAGAATACGCTTACCCTAATCGGCGCTGATAAGCTTGAGCTTACTATTTTAGGCTCTCTGGATAATTCTTGTTATGTGCTCAGTGGAAATTATATCTATCGATTTGATGCAAACGGAGAATTTAAAAGAAGTTTAAGAATAGAAGGTGTAGCTACTATTTATATACAGCAGAATACTGTTTTTCTGAGAACGGATACTGCGTTATATGCGCTCTCTAGTAGTCTGGATAAGTGGAATAAAATACAGGCAATCGATAAGAATCAAGATGAGTTTTTGGTTGGTGAGAATACTTATCTGAGTGAAGAAGGAGTCTTAAAGGTGAGAGATATCAGAGGGAATCTTATCTGGTCAGAGAATTTAGGTAAACGAGCGGATAAGGGCAAATCGAATATTTACAGTGTGTATTTTAGAAATTAGGGAAAGAATTTGCCACAGAGGCACTGAGTCACAGAGGAATTTCAATAGAGTTGGTTTAATAAAATAATGTTTATTTTCCAATGCCAAGCTTATGTTTGTGATTTTTAAATGCAAAATCCAATTCCCTGCTCTCATTAAATTATAAACACAGAGAAATTCCAAATCTCTCTGTGTCTCAGTGCCTCTGTGGCAAAATTTACAAACTATACTATTAAAGTTGAACTCCGAGGGATTCGACTGATTCCATGTTGATGAGTCCGTCTTTGTTAACTTTTAGTTTTTTATCTTTTTGATAATTGTTAAGTGCATCCATTGTTTCTTGGTCTAGCTGGCCATCTGTTCTTCCTGGAGCGTAGCCTTTTTCTTTAAGTCCCTTTTGGATTTTTTCGATAACAGCAGGTCTTGCATTGTTTCCACAAAGAACTTCTGTCCATTCATTTCTTTCTTCTTTAACCAATTCTTTCTTTTGACTAGTTTTATATTCAGCAGGAACTTCCACTGTCTTAGTCGTAGCCGGAGCTTTTACAACATCTTTTTTTACTGTCTTGTAGGTTGGCGGTGTTTCTTCGTAGCAATAAAGAACATTGTCTTCTGATTTTTTCCAAGAAGAAGTTCCAGGTTTGTCGATTACTTTCTCTTCAACTGTCTCAATGACAGCAGGAATTTCTTCTGTTTTAGTTGACGCAGGTGTAACTAAAACTTTTTCTTCCACATTTTTGTATTCTGCTGGAACAACAGCTTTTACATAGCAATGACCTGATTTGGCATTTTCCGGGTAGTCTTTTACTGAGCGCTCTTTAGTAGTATCTTCTGCTTTGTTGGCACTTCTAAGGGAAACGGGCTTGGAACAATCAACGGTCAAAAAGATCATTGAAAGTAAAATAAATATTATATATTTCATAAATTTCTCCTATTTGGAACAATTATAAATTATTTCTTTTTGTATATATTTTTTATTCTAAAACGTAATATTCATTGAATTTTTTTCATTCCATTCTAAAGAGTCCAATGCTAGAATAATTATATATGAGAACAGCAATTCTAATTCTTTTTTTTGGTTTGTTTATTTGGACTTGTGGTAGAGTCGCAAGTCAGGTGCCTCCCAAAGCTGATAAGGGTGTAATCGACTTTAAGCGGTGGGACTTTACAAAAAATGGTCATATGGAATTAGATGGGCAATGGGAATTTTACTGGAATTGCCATTTAAAATCCAATCCAGAAATTTGTCCAACATCGGACTCTAAAAAATATATCAGTGTGCCCGGAATTTGGAATGGGGAAATTGTAGATGGCAAAGCAATTACTGGGAAAGGATTTGCCTCCTATCGCTTGCAATTTTCTTTAGAAGAGTTAAATCAATCTTATTCGCTCAAAGTATTGGATGCAGCAACTAGTTATAATTTATGGCTCAATGGAGTTAAGATACTTTCTAACGGCAAAGCAGGATTAGACGCTGAGACTACTAAACCAAGATTTCTTCCTTCCATTTACAATCTCACAAATCTAAAAGAGAGCAATGAGATTATCGTTGAGATTAGCAATTATCATCATTATAAAGGTGGACTCTGGGAGAGCATTGCTTTTGGTGAATCATCTGAGTTAAATGCGTATCGAGAAAATAGAATTTGGATGGATGTTTTTCTTTGTGGAAGTATATTTATAATGATTATATATCACTTTGGTTTATACATTCTGAGAAGAAAAGATATTTCGAGTGTATACTTTGCTCTTTTTTGTTTAACGGTCATGTTTCGTTTGTCCGTTACAGGAGAAAGAATTCTATTTTATAAGTTTCCAGACTTTAATTGGGAGTTAGGGAATAAGATTGAATATGCGACATTGTATCTTGTAGTGCCTACCTTTTATTCTTTTTTGTATTCTGTATTTGAAAATGAATTTTCAAAGCGTGTTAAGCAAATATTAAACATAGCCGTTTTATTATTAGTTGGATTGCTTGTAGTAACGGATATTTCCATTTATTCGCATACAGCACTTCCCTGGGAAATTCTAATTATTCTAAATTGTTTTTATGGGTTAATCAGTATAACTCGCAGCATTTATGCTCGAAGAGATGGAGCTTTTCCTTCTTTGATTGGATTCTTACTTTTAATATACACAGTCATCAATGATATTCTCTATGCCAATACTGTCGTAAATTCAACGTATATGTTGCCGTATGGACTGTTCTTATTTATTTTTGCTCAATCTTTTCTTATCTCTTTGCGTTTTTCAAAAGCTTTTCTTTCTGTTGAGCATCTATCGGAAGATTTGATTAAAACAAATGAGGCATACAGCCGTTTTGTGCCAAAGGAATTTTTAAGTGTATTGAATAAAAAAAGTATCTTAGATGTAAAGCTAGGAGATCAAATCCAAAAGGAGATGACTATTCTTTTTTCTGATATCAGGGGATTTACTTCTCTGTCTGAATCGATGACTCCGCAGGAAAATTTTAATTTTATCAATGCCTATCTTCATTTTATGGAGCCGGTGATTTCTAAAAACAATGGGTTTATCGACAAATACATTGGAGATGCGATCATGGCTTTGTTTCCCGGTTCAGCGGATGATGCACTGAATGCTTCCGTTCAAATGCTAATAGAATTACGTAATTACAATATTGGAAGAGTAAATGCTGGTTATCCTCCAATTAAAATCGGGATAGGTTTAAATACTGGAAATCTAATGCTAGGAACCATTGGCGGAAAAAATAGAATGGATGGAACCGTTATCAGTGATTCAGTCAATATTGCTTCTAGACTGGAGTCTCTTACGAAAGAATTATTTATTCCACTGATTGTTTCCGATAGTGTGGTTCAAAAATTACAAACCAAGGAAAAGTTTTCTCTTCGCGAAATAGATGATGTGGTAATGCGTGGTAAGTCGCAATCTACTTTAATTTATGAATGCTTTGATTCAGATGAAACGAGTTTAAAAGAAGCAAAATTAAAGAATCAAAAACAATACAATCTCGCCCTAGCTGAATTTAGAAATAAAAATTATGCCAAAGCAAAAGAGCTTTTCATCGAGTGCGAAAGAAATTGTCCGGAAGATTCAATTCTATTCATCTACATCAATCGATGCAAGGAGCGATTGGCTTGATTTTTTTTACACCCGATACAAATAAACATAGACTTTAAGAAGTTGAAATTTTTCTATTATGATATAAGGGACTTTGTAAAATCAGTTTTAACATAGTCTCAAAAATTTAATTGGGAGTGAGTATGTCATCATTATTATTTAAACCAGGAGTGCATTCCACGGCAGTCGTTGAGTCAGGCGCTAAAATTGGGAATAATGTATCAATAGGCGCATATTCTTTTATAGGACCAGGTGTCACAATCAAAGACAATGCAAAAATTGCACAGAATGTGGTGATCGTCGGTAATACTACGATTGGAGAAAACACAACTGTGTATCCATTCACTGTTCTTGGCACACCGGGTCAGGATTTGAAATATCCAGATTTCGAAGACGGAATTTTAACCATCGGACAAAATAATATCATCCGAGAAAAATGCAGCATTCATGCAGGAACACCAACTCATGAGACGATCATTGGTAATAATAATTTTATCATGTCGGAAACGCATATTGGTCACGATTGCCATATTGGTAATCATATCGTTCTTGCGAGTGTCGGTTTGTCCGGACATATTGAAATTGAGGATTACGTTGTATTAGGCGCAAAGTCAGGATTTCATCAATTCTGTAGGATTGGGAGATACGCTATGGTATCCGGTGTTTCTGCGATTACTAAGGATGTGCCTCCATTTGCACTTTCGGAAAATGAAAGACCGAATGAATTTGCAGGGCTAAATATCATTGGGCTCAAGAGAAAAGGTTTTACGAAAGACGATATTCATCATATCAGAGCGATCTATGATTTCTTATATGATATGAGTGGAGCTATCGAAAACAGAATTCAACCTTTGCGTGAAAAATTTCCGAATGATAAGTTTGCAACAGAGATTGCTGACTTCTTAGAAAAGTCAAAGCGCAATCTCTGTTTACCCGCATCTAAGAACCCGAGAAAAAGATAACGATTTCGGTTAATGCTAATATACCTCTGGCACGAAGAATTGCTCGTTGCGCGGAGGTCTAATGTAGTTATCCGCTGTCTTACGAGGAGCAAGAATGAGTGGATCAGGGGTCATATCCTGATACGGAACTTTGCTTAGTATATGATGCAGACAATTTAAACGAGCACGCTTTTTATCGTCTGCTTCTACTGTGAACCAGGGTGCTTCCGGGATATTTGTATGCGAGAACATTTCGTCTTTTGCTTTTGAGTATTCTACCCATTTGTCTCTCGATTCTAAATCCATAGGACTTAGTTTCCATCGTCTTGCCGGATCTGTAGTGCGGGATTGAAATCTTCTTTCCTGCTCTTCATCACTTACCGAAAACCAATACTTCAAAAGTATAATTCCTGATCTTACAAGCATTCTTTCAAACTCAGGACAGTCTTGCATAAAATCTCTATATTGAGTTTCTGTGCAAAATCCCATTACATGTTCAACTCCTGCTCGGTTGTACCAACTTCTATCGAATATCACAATCTCACCTGCCGCCGGCAAATGGGGTACATACCGCTGGAAATACCATTCCGTTTTTTCTCTATCACTTGGAGTGCCTAAAGCGACTACCCTACATCCTCTTGGGTTCAAAGGCTCCGCAATTCGTTTAATTGTGCCTCCCTTTCCGGCGGCGTCTCTTCCCTCAAATATAATAACGATTCTTGCACCGGAGAACTTTACCCAGTATTGCATCTTTACTAATTCTAATTGTAATTTTGCCAAATGCTTTTCATATTTCTTACTCGAAAGCTTTGAACTTCCTTCCCCTTCCGAGGTAAATCTTTTGGCTTTCTTTTTTTTCTTTTCCTCTTTTTTTTCTGAGGTATCTTCTGATTCGTAATCTTCACTCATTGTTTTTCTCCTAAAAGGTTTGTTTGGATTGGTTTGGAAGTTTTCAATAGTTGCCATTCTATCCAATATGTTGCGATAAAGAAAATGTAAGTCATTGACTTATTTGCAATCAAATAATTATGTAATAAAAAATTCTTTTATAAATAATTTTTTACAATACAATCTTATAATAAAATGTTGAATATATGAACTGGGAATTTTTAGCCAATAATAAATCTTCAAAGATTGTTAAGACGATATCGCTTTGGTATTTGGCTATTGTATTTACTTTGTTTATAATTGGAATCATTGCAATACCGTCTATCGTTCGCTTGGATGGAATTGCGCGAGATATTTACATTCATCCATTTTCTGTTAGCAATTCCGCGATTGAGCTTCGTTATAATATCATTCGAATCAGAAATCTGATGTTTCAAAGTTTCTTTGCTACAAACAAAGAAGAAATATTGAAACTATCGGAAGAAATAGATTTGGTTGAACTTGTTGCTCGAGAGAATATTTCCGTCATCAAACAGAACTTTTTAGGCGATAAAGAAAAAGTCATTGAGATGGAAAGACTTTTCGATAAATGGAAAGAGGTTCGTAAATTAGAGTTTCAATTTTTAGTTTCCGGTCAAAGGATATCTGCTGAGAAACTTCGAAATGAAGTAGAAGAAGAAATATTTCATCCGATGAATCTATTGATTCTTTACGTCATAGACTTCGCAAAGAACAAAGTCGCAAGTTTCGTATTAGAATCAGAAGAGACTATGCAGCGGGTAATCTTGAGTCTCCTCTTATTAATCTTTATGGTCTTAGCGTCTGGCTTTTTTATTATGAAGAGAGTGATTCGTTTACAAACTCAAACAGAAAAAGAAGCAACGGCAGAGCGAGAAGAATACTTGATCGAATCAAGATTATTTGCGGAGCAAGAATTAGTTAAAAAGAAAAATCAACTAAGATTGATTGCGGATAACGTTCCTGCCAGTGTTTCAATGGTAAACGAGAATCTCGAATTTCAATTTGTTAACAAACGTTTTGCAGAGATTCATAGAGTTTCTTTGGAAGAATGCATTGGAAAAACAGTCGCTGACATTATGGGGCAGTCTACCTACGATAAAGTTCATATTAATTATACAAGAGCACTTCTAGGCGAAGCTGTGACCTATGAAAATCTTTTTGATTTGAAAGATGGGACAAGCAGATACTTCGAAATAAAATATACTCCCTTCTATGAAGACGAAAGACAAACAGGTGTAGTAATATTATCTCATGATATTACAGAAAGAAAAATGTCGGAAGTCAATTTAGTGAAAGCAAAAGAAGAAGCAGAAATTGCTAATAGATTAAAGAGTGAATTTCTTGCCAATATGAGTCATGAGATTCGAACTCCTATGAATGCTATTCTTGGATTCTCAGAAATCTTAAAAGATAAAGTAGGCACTGATCCTGTAGTTCTAGATTATCTTTCCGGGATTCAGAAAAGCGGGAAAAACTTAATTAGCCTCATCAATGATATTTTAGATTTAGCAAAAATTGAAGCGGGTAAATTAGATATAGTCTATTCTCCCGTAAACCTATTCTCTGTGATTCAGGATGTAAGACAGATTTTTTCCTTACAAACTATGCAAAAGCGTTTGAATTTTGAAATTACAATTGATGAAAAATTACCAAAGTCTCTTTTGATTGATGAGTTGCGGCTAAGACAAGTTTTGTTCAATCTAATCGGTAACGCTGTAAAGTTTACAGAAAAGGGTGAAATCAAAGTTAAAGTCATTTATATACCAAAAGGTGGAGATAGTAGTTCCATTGATCTTGTAATCGAAATTCATGATACAGGAATTGGCATTCCAGACCAGGAAATCGATTCTATCTTTGAACCGTTTATTCAACAGTCAGGGCAAGACGTTATGCGATTTGGTGGATCGGGACTCGGATTGTCTATCACTAAAAAATTAGTAGAAATGATGGGAGGCACAATTTCAGTTACAAGCAAATTAGGGGTAGGTTCCATTTTTAGAATCTATATTCAGGAATTGGAAATATCTTCTCTTGCTCACAATGGAAAAGAGCACGATCTTGAAATTTCGAATATTAAATTTGATCCCGCAAGAATATTATTAGTAGAAGATATTGAATCCAATCGAAAAGTAGTGACCGGCTTCTTAGAGAGATTTCATTTTACAATTATGGAAGCTCAAAATGGAAGAATTGCACTTGAGCTTTTAGCAACGAATTCTTTTGATTTGATACTTATGGATATGCAAATGCCTGAGTTAGATGGAAAGTCTACTTCTTTACTACTCAAGAGACATCCTAAATACAAAGACATTCCAATTTTAATTTTAACTGCATCTGCAATGAAAGAGAATGTGCAAGAAATTTTAACCTTTGCCGATGGGTATTTATGCAAACCCATTTCTAAGCTCGAATTAATTAATGAAATTGCATTATTTCTACCGCATCAGAGAAAGCTGTCTAACTACAAACGAGAAGAATTTACAGAGAAAAATTTTTTAGTCAGTATGAAGGATTTCCTAATGACAAACCCTATTGCGCAAGATTTTAAAGATAATTTAGATCAATGGTTTGTAGATAGTGATTCAGCAAGAAAATCATTGCAAACAAATAAACTTACAGTTTTTATTGAATCATTAAAGAGATTAGGTGAACAATTCAAAGTTGATCCTCTGATACAATTTTCAGATAACCTTTTGCGGCTAATCAAGAATTTCTCTATTCCTGAAATATCTGAGGCACTTCGGTTACTAGAACCTATGCACGTAATCGTAACAAAGGAAACAAAAGGAAAATAATATGTATACCGGCGGCAAATTCATATTAGTCATTGCAGATTCGGCTGCTGAATTAGAGATAATATCTTTTCTTTTAAAAAGAGATGGTTATCTAGTTCATACAGTAGCCAGTAATCAAGTTGAATTTACCACACTTGAAAAAAATCTCCCTGATCTAATTCTTATAGATATTAATCTAGAAGAGATTGATAAAGATGAGCTATATCAATACTTTAATTCTATTAGTAGTGCACGAGAAATTCCAATTATTTGCATAAATCCTTTTCATCATTCAGACGAAGCAAGAAAGGCATTAGAGGCAGGTTGTTCTGATTTTTTGATTAAACCAATTAATCCCACTGAGTTGTCTATACGTGTAAAGACACAGTTAGAGCTAAATGCAATTCGTAAACGTTTGGAATATGTAAATTTGGCATTGGAAGAAAGTGTGATGATTCGAACGCGTGAATTGCAAGATGCTAATATGCGGTTACGGGTAAGTGAGGAAAGGTGGCAGTTTGCGCTCGAAGGAAGTGGAGATGGAGTCTGGGATTGGAACCTTGTAACAAACGAAGTATTTTTTTCTAAACGTTGGAAGGAAATGCTGGGATACAATGAGGACGATACTTGGGATAAGTATGAAGAGTGGACAAGGCATATTCATCCTGATGATGTCGGATGGGTAACGGATGCTATCCAGTTACATCTTTCAGGAAACAAACCAAGTTACGAATCAGAGCATCGTGTGATTTGTAAGGATGGAAATTATATCTGGGTTCTTTCGAGAGGTAAGGTGATTAAATCAATAGACGGAAAGCCTTCAAGAATGGTTGGAACACACAGAGATATTACCGAGCGCAAGAAAATCGAGAGTAATCTTCATAAGGCGAAAGCAGAAGCAGAAGTTGCAAATAGATTGAAAAGTCAATTTCTTGCTAATATGAGTCATGAGATTCGAACTCCAATGAATGCAGTTCTTGGCTTTGCTGAAATTTTAAAAGATAAAATAGGGGATAATCCTGATTTGCTTGAATATCTTTCCGGGATTCAAAAGAGTGGAAAAAATTTAATCAACCTAATCAATGATATATTAGATATTGCTAAGATTGAGGCGGGGCGTTTAGAAATTATTTATTCTGCAGTGAATTTGAATTCTATCATCAATGATATAAAACAGATTTTTTCCATTCACACTGCATCTAAAAAGTTGAAGTTTGAAGTAACGATAGATGACCATTTGCCGCACTCAATTGTCTTAGATGAATTAAGACTGAGACAGGTGTTATTTAATTTAATAGGCAATGCAATCAAATTCACTGATAAGGGTGGAGTTGATATCAATGTGCGCGGTTTTCGTAAGGGAGGCAATAAGCATAGAATTGATTTGGTTTTTGAAGTATCGGATACAGGACTTGGAATTGCTCCTAGCGAGATTGATACAGTCTTTGAACCTTTCAAACAGCAACAAGGTCAAAATGCGCTTCGTTATGGTGGATCAGGACTTGGACTTTCTATTGCAAAGAGATTAGTGGAAATGATGAATGGCTCAATTTCTTTAGAAAGTAAATTAGGGCAGGGCTCTAAATTTACAATAGCAATGCCAGACCTAGAAATTTCAGATATTCCCGCAGAGAAAAATATAGAAGCCTTAATTCCCGTTCCACATATAAAATTTATGCCCGCTAAGATATTATTGGTTGAAGATAATGAAGCAAATCGGCAAGTTGTCAATGGGTTTTTAGAAAAATCAAACCTGTCCATTTATGAAGCTTTCAATGGTAGAGTTGCCATTGAAATGCTAAAAGAGCAAGACTTTGATCTTATTCTTATGGATATTCATATGCCTGTGATGGGTGGTCGAGAAACATCTTGGATCATAAGGCAAAATGAAAAATATAAGAAAATTCCAATCATTGTCTTGACTGCATTCGCTATGGAAGAAGATATTTCAGAGGTGCGATCTTTTGCTGATAGTTATCTTAGTAAGCCAATTACAAAGCAGAGTTTACTGATAGAGATTGCCAAGTTCATCCCGGTAATGGAAGAAAGTAATGATGTGGATAAGATTGAGTTTGCGGTGGAAGGTTTTCTTGGAAAGTTAAATGATCTAGTTCTAGCAAAGAAAATTCCAGATGAATTTATTCAGCATTATAAAGTTTGGTATGCAGATAGTGAGACAGCAAGAAAGTCCTTGAATACAAGCAGATTGAAAATATTTATTCTAGATTTGAAGACGTTAAGTGATACATATAGAGCGGAATTATTCGTTCAGTATTCTAATTACTTGATTCAATTGATAAATTCTTTTTCTATAGGAAAATTGTCTACTGCTCTAGGTGGTCTTGACCAAGCATATGGTCGGTTAAAATAGATGGAAAATTCAATTTCACATATTTTGATTGTAGATGATATAGGGGAAAATCTACAAGTGCTTGGAAATATTCTGAGTAAAGAAGGATTTGATACTAGCTTCGCGCTCGATGGCAAACAAGCTCTTTCCATTATAGAAGACACTCTTCCTGATTTAATCCTACTTGATATTTCTATGCCGATCATGGATGGGTTTGAGGTTTGCGGGATTTTAAAGAGGGGAGAGCGAACACGCAATATCCCCATTATCTTTTTAACTGCCAAAACGGAAATCGACAATATGGTTCATGGATTTAGTTTGGGTGCAGATGATTATGTTACTAAACCATTCAACACTCTCGAACTCCTCGCCCGTGTTCGAGCCCATGTAGAATTAAAAAGATCGAAAGATATAATTGTAGAGCAGAATACAAAATTGAGTATTCTGGTAGACCAACTCTCTGCGAATAATAAAGAGCTGAATAAGCTCATCGCATCTAAAGATAAATTTTTTTCTATCATTGCGCACGATTTAAAAGGACCTGTCGGAAATTTGAATTCTTTCTTAAGCTTTATGACTGAAAACTATGATAGTATTTCTAAAGAAGAATTTCGGCAAGATATAAGGTTACTAGAAAAGTCATCTCAAAAAATTAAAGATTTACTTGAAAATCTTTTAACATGGGCAAGATCCCAAAAAGGGGATATTCAGTATAAGCCGGAAAATTTTTCGATTTCACAAATTGTTCAGGCAACTATTCTTCTACTTGAATCCACTGCGAATCATAAGAAGATTTCTCTCTTAAATAAAACAGCGGATAATTTAAGAGGCTACTTTGATTATCAAATGATAACAACCGTTATCCGCAATCTTGTGAGTAATGCTATTAAGTATTCTCTTGAGAGTGGCACAATTACAATTTCTGGAAGAGAATTCGAAAATACTATCGAGATTATTGTCCAGGATACTGGTATCGGAATGAGTCCTACTACCGCCAGCAATCTATTTAAAATAGACGTTAAGCACTTTAGCACAGAAGGCACTCATGGAGAAAAAGGAACCGGACTTGGACTCATACTCTGCAAAGAGTTTATAGATAAACATTCCGGAAAAATCTGGGTAGAAAGTGAAGTAGGGAAAGGAAGCAAGTTTATTTTTTCCATTCCCCGAAGTGTTTAATTGGTGATAACCAATTTCGTGGGTAATATCTAATACCAATCTTATTCTAATCTAGAAGCCACATAGAAGCCGAATTCGGCTTCTATGTGGCTTCTATGTCCCTTTTATGTGGGTCTTATATCATTAGCTCATATGAATTAACCACCAAGGACACGAAGAGCCAGAAGAAAGAAGAAGCCAATTTCCTTACTACCTTCGTGAACTTCGTGCCCTTCGTAGTGAAAGAAATTTTCAACCAAATGACATTGATCGATTATTCGAAATACTTTTACCGAGTGAATACTAAACTTATTAAATTTTCTTTTTTTTCTTGTTATAAAATTTGCAGGATGCAAGAGTGCAATTAACAAACAATAATAAATTCAAAATGAACGAAACTGAAATCAAAGACTTAATTCCAAGTTGGATAGTAAATTCTAAAAACCATTATTTAATTATAACGGACATGGAAGGCAAATATCGATTTGTCAATAACTTGTTTCAGTCACGTTTCTCTTTTCTCGCC